>Ga0256362_1000004_pt1 | contig 31289 bp, 1 predicted proteins | sample MistaT_6_FD_189978 | JGI IMG/M metagenome (GOLD analysis project Ga0256362, IMG submission 189978) | Metatranscriptome of freshwater microbial communities from Mississippi River, Louisiana, United States - Miss_Atlam_RepA_8d (Metagenome... | ecosystem: Environmental > Aquatic > Freshwater > River...
GTCAGGGAACAATAAGGTTGCATAAGTGAATTGCATATCAAACAACAAGCACCCACAAAACACTTCGCGCATATCAACACACACATAAGCACGCACAAACATACAAGCAAAGCTCAATTACGGCCAGCTTACATCAAAAAAGAAACACGAATTGCAGGGCAGGTGCCAAACAAAACGGTAGAAATACGACAAACAGGAGATGAAAGCACGGCAGTATGTCAATCGATTTGCTAAACAATGGGTGTTTTACACGACCGGCGCACCGTCCTCACCGGGCAGCGTGCAAGCAGAAATGATGACGTTCGTCAAAGTCATGCGGTGATCCCCGTGGTCAGTGACCAGGCTGTCCGGAGACCAAATGGCGATTTCGAATGACGCCGTGCTGTAGGGCCAGAGGATGTACTGATCGATGTTGACCCATTGATCCGCGCGGCCTGTTCCGGTGGCAGAGACACCAGTAAAGAAGGGCACATGCACCTGGTGAACCATCTGTACGGCATCCTCGATGGCCTGTGCGTCTGTGCGAGTGCCCGTAAGACTCTCACGCTTGGCCAGCAATACGTACAGACCGCTGTCTCGCTGATTCGGAGCATCCACGACAAGCACAGTGGCCTGCAATCTGACGTGCGTGTGCTTCAGCAGCGTGACAGTGGGCAGCATGATGGATGTTCCATAGTGCTTGTACGGCACGCTCAAATCTTGGATCAACTTGTAGTGGAAGAAGTTCCAGCGGGTGATGAGGTCATCGTCAGTGTAGACGAGCGGATTTTCCACAGCCGCAATCGAACACAATTCGATTCCACCCTCCTGTCCACTTTCCCACTTTTCATCGCACTGAGCACCAGTCCATCCGAACTTGCACAAATTGCAAGCGTCGCCACCAAAGTTGCCGAAGCATTCGCAGCCAGAAGGAGACACGCGGCCGTTTCCAGAGCAGTATACGGTAAACGATGGCACAGCTGTGGCACTTGCGGTGCTGGGCGAACCCACGGCGATTCCAGGAATGGTGATCTTTCCAGGTGCTTCTCCTGCCTGTTCAAGTGCGATGCGGTTGAATCCGACAAGACCCACGGCATCGATCTGAGACAGGCCCTGGCTGGAGGCGTTGAACACCAGGCGAACGGTCTTCGTCTTGACCGGAAGAGAGACACCGTTCACATCACGCACGGGTTGTCGCAGAAGAGGAGCGAAGATGCGGCTTGTCGGCTGTGTGAGCCACTTGGGCTCGTTGCGGCTCCACACACTCTCGAACGGCTGAGGATTGCTATTCAGATAGGTCTCGGGAGGATTGGGTTGCGTGAAGTCGATCATTGGCGTGACGGATCCACTGCCGGCGAAGAAGTCCAACACGGCGGGTTCCGGAACAAACGAGAACTGCACCTGACCTGTGATGGCATCAATCGTGGTCAGGGGCATGGCATTGCCGGCCACAGAACGCGAGCCAGATTCGGCAGGTTGGACAAGAATTTCAACGATGGAGCCAGGGTTGAAGCTTTCGTAGACGAAGACGGCATGAGGATAGACAGGGGTGTCAAATTCGAGCGTGATGTGTCCAAGCTGCGTCGAGTAGTCATACTCCACGTCAAAGCAAGCAGGCTGATTTGGCAAACGCGGGCATGTAATTTGCTTCGGGGTGAAGGCGTTGACAGAGGCAAAGTGATCTCGGCCGAGAACACGGGCAGCGTCGGGAGCACCAAGGATGTTGTACGCACTTCCTGCGGTGGCTTGCGAAGACACGTCGACCACTCGCGATGCGTATTGGATGGCGCGCGTTTCAATGCCAGCCTGTTGCTCCACTACAATCTCACCTGAGGAGCTTTCGGAGGTGACTACCGGACGGAACGTGCGATCGGATTGAGTGCACTGATCGCCATAGTAGCCCGGTTTGCAGCGGTCGCAAAGATCGCCTGCCCAGTACCCGAACTCATCGTTGTTGTCACACAAGCACCCACCTTCGCCATTGCAAGCGCCGGCGAAGCACGAATTCTTTCCGTCGTTTCCAAGAGACTCGAAACCACACACGCGCTCGGCCTCGTTCTTGCTGGCGTCTCCAACAACGCAAGTGCTGCAGAGACTGCATGAGTTGTGGGGATCGGTGTTGATGTCGACCCAGCCGCAGATACCCATATCAGAGCACGTCTGACACGGGGAGTTGCATGCCTGATTGCAGCAGATACCCTCCACGCAGTGTCCGCTCTGGCACTCAGACGCGTCGCTGCACTTTGAGCCAACAATGCGCACAGCCTGACACACGCTCAAGCCCTCAGCTGTCTTTGCACACACAAATCCGGACACACAATCGGCGTTGGTACCACAAGATGTCTTGCATGTGGCTGTATCCAGAAGGTCACGAACAGCAACTCCAGCCTCGCCGCACACGTACGGCGCACATTGCGAGGGCCGCGATCGGCACAGAGTGCCAAGGGGTTGCGGTGCAGGCGGGACGGGGGAGGGGAAGGCAGGCACATAGGCAAAGCGTCCAACAGTGCCGGGGATCGGGACCTTCAGGCATCGCCACGGGAGTCCAGCATTGGTCCTGTCATCGCTGAAGCATTCCGATGGAATGTCGACCGGGCGTTGTGCACCATCGGTGATGATCTTGGAAGGCACGCACGTTGCCGAGTACACATCACACACGTAAAGCGGCGCGCAGTGAGTGTCGACCTCGCAGCTGGTGCGGCAAGTGGCAGAGGCACGAGGAGCCAGCGCCAAAGAGCTTCCACACGAGTACGGCGCACAGAACTCGGGGCCGAAGTTGACGCATCCGTTGCTCTGGCTTGCTCCGACGACACAGGTACCGGACGAGACCTCGCAGTGAGCAGAGCGGTGGCAGTGCGAGTCCACAGCGCAGCTGATACGGCACTTGCTCTTTGCGAAGCCGGTCTGTGCATTGTTGATGCCACAGGCGTACAAACCGCACTCGTCCTGGGAGTAGCACAGGTTGGGGTCACGAACAGAAACCACACATCGGCCTGCATCGGAGCCATCAATGGTGGCATCCCCGCACAGATCCAGTGCGCGTGTTGTGGCGAGAGCACTCTGAACACTGGAAGCGCCCAAAACACGGAATTGCGGTACGGGGGGCAAACTGGTCTTGGTAGCGAACACGCAGGTAGATCCAGTTGCGCAGTGCTCGTCGCTGTAGCACTTGCTTTCGCATTGATCGTTGGCGTTGCACGCGTAGTTGCCACATACAGCAGGATCGGCCTTGCATCCACCGATGGAATCCTTGTTACCGTCGATCTTGCACTGGAAGTCAATGCACACAAACGGCGCTCGGCAGTGGTAGTCAATTTCACAGTCCACGCGGCAAGTCGAGAACACAGTCGGGCGGCGGTCCTCAGTGCGATCCAGGCCGCATGTGTACGCGCCGCACGAGCCAGGGTTGGCACGGCATCCTTCGCGGCACGTGTTCGCCTCACACTGGGTCACGTTTACAGGTGGGCAGTCGCAGATGTGGTCATAGTCTGGGAATGGCAGGCACTCGGATCCGAGACAGTTGATGGTGGTGATTTGAACAGCAGGACAGTTCTTCAGCTCGCCACGTTGGGCCTTGACAGGTGAGGAGCACTCGGTCTTGGGCACGGCATCCTGCAAACACTTGTAGACCTTTGGCAGTGTGCAAGTCTCGCATGCGTAGCTGTTGTCAAAGTTCGGATCCCAGTACGTAAACGGCACACCGGGCACTCCGTTGTTGCATTCCACTTCGATTGGTGCGGACACAGGGCAGTGGCCCTGGGTGCCGGAAAGGCACTTGACCTCCACGCGACCGCATCCGCATTCGCTGTCAGCAAAGCGCTGCTTGGGCGGGTGCATGTAACCCTTGCAGTCCACCTCGATCACAGTCTTGGCCGGACATTCAGGCGACCCAACTTCCGGGCACGAAAGCGCAGTTCCTTCCTTGCAGCGGAACCGAGGCAACGCGCAACCGCAGATGTCACTGTCGTCGATCAATCGTGGCACTGCAATTTGTTGCAAACAGTCAATCTCAATGTCGCTGCCCAAGATTGCTTCCCAGTCCGGGCAGTCGGCCGCTTGTGGGCAGAATCCTTGGAACACCGACAGCGAATCCTCCGAGCACTGAGGAACGGGGGGAGCAGGGCAGCCGCAAGCATCTTCCGTCACAGCCTGGTAGTACTGCATGCCCGCGAACACTCCTGTGCAGCTCACCTTCGAGACAGATTCCCAAGCCTTCAGAGATGGGCATGCACCGCACTTCGGCTGCACATTGATCGTGCTTACATCGATGGCACAGGCCACAGGGCAGAGCATCTGGTACATGGCTCGCGTGGCGGGGTCGCTCTGAGGATCAGAGCACACCACGGCTGCCTGCTTGCACAGACCAGTCAGATGCTGTGGTCCTTCGGTGTTCTTGAGGCACTTGGGGGTTGGCACGCGTGCCGGGCATCCGCACGACGATGTGCATCCGTCGGTGTCCAAGAACTGATTCGGGAAGCCCTGGCAGTCATATTGAACTGCCGCATCGGGCGCGTTGAACTGAGTGCACGCGTCCAGGAAGGCAGACGTTCCGTCTGCAGGGCCCGTTCCTGCAAGACACTGCACAGGACCGTGCAACAAGCATCCACATTCGTCGTAGGCCAGCGTAGACTGAGCACATCCACCCGCGCAGTCCTCTGCGATGGGCGTGTAGTCATAGTTGCTGCACTCGCTCTGCGCGTTCGGCTGGAATTGAGTCAAGGCGCACTTGGTCAAAACACATTTCCACCCATTTTCAAGGTCGTAGGCCAAAGAGTACGGTGCTTGGCAATCATTGCACTGTGGGCCCGTTGCCGGGTACACACAGTTGCATAATCCGAACAGAGGAGACTCTTCGTCGTCAACGCACTCACCCCACGCGTCGCCACCGCTGTTGCGACCCTGGCACGTGAACGGAGAGCAATTCTCCTCCTCGCAGTGCTCTCCATGGTAGCCGCTCGCGCACTCATTGCACGACGTTCCTTGCCATTCCCCACGGCCGGCACGGCGCTGCACAGTGTTGGGTGCAACCAGCGGACTGTCCAAAAGAATAGTTTCCAGTGCAATGCCTTCAGGAAGAGGAACAAGCGCAATTTGGTCGTACAAGTCGTTCAGACTGGAGGGTACGCTGAAGATCCAGTGCGCGTTGAAGTCTTGGGCATACAGCGCCAGCTCCTGCAGCACAAATGAGCCCTTACCACCAATGCGCAGATTGGCGAGTGGCCACGGCTTGATGTGAGCAGGAACAGATACACCGAGAGTCACAGTCATACTGAAAGCGATTGCTCCCACCTGTCCCCACGCCGACAGGACGCCATCATCACCAACGGTAACCCAGGCCTCAACAGTAGCCTGGTTTGAGGTGAAGGCCTGTCCGATGACAAGACCGTTCACAGACAGCTCAGTTTGGCTGGCCGCTTCGTCTCGGGTCGCAACAAGCGCATACACGTCATCAGCTGTGCCATAGTCGAACTGAGCGATGAGGTTTTCGCCATCATCCAGCTGTCGGAACGCAGCGTACAGCTGTCGCCATCCAGCCACGGGGTGTGTCCAGAGAGAGAAGGCAATGACGGCATCTTGAACGGCCTCAATCTGCAGCTTTGTGGAGTCAAAGACGAAGTAGCACATGGACTTACCTGCAGCGATATCGCACAGACGCAGGGTAACGGTTTCCTCAGCTTCGGGATCTTCCAACTGCACGGTAGTGGAGTACTGCTTGCCGTTGTCTTCTGTCATACACACCAGCGTCACAGAGCTCGTGGTGGAGTCGGCGGGAACGGTGACCTCACCTTGAATAGATTGGCGAGCAATGTATGCTCCAAGCGGGAAGTCAACAGCAAGCACGGTCTGATCATTGAAGATGATCGGCTTTGCGGCCACGCGCACATTCGGTGCGATCGGGTACTCCAGATTGGAGTTGGCCTGAGTTGCTCCAGACACAAAGACGCGGAAGTCGGCGTGCTCTTCCGTGCTGATATGCTCGATAATGTCCACACTGCGAGCAATAACACCGGCAAGGTCATCGGCAACTGAGACCTCGACCAACGGGTTGAAGTTGATGCTGTGGAAGGCTTGCACCAGGTGCCACTTGCCATCCTCTGCATTGATGACCCACCACAGGGCGCGGGTCCATGCAAGTGTCGCGTCGGCCGTGTAGCTGTTGAATGCAATCAGGACACTGTTGACCTCCTGTGCAGGGGTGCGGTAGAAACCAGACTGGTACACACGACCTGCCGAGCGTCGTGCGCCAGTGCGTGCGTTGAAGGCGTCTGCACGGCGGCTGGCACCTTGGCGTCGAGCCGCGTCGCTGGTTGGCTGGTAGCTGACATACTGAATGCCGAAGTATTGCAGCTCTTCGATACTGCCGAGGCTGTCGGAGTATTCGCCATATTCGTTGTTACCATAGTTGGTCTTGAAGTCGTTCAACGTCGGGAACTGACCGGCAACGGCAAAGAAGCGGTCTTCGAGCCCGCCATAGGCAAAGCGCTGCTCCTCATCAAGCGTTCCGTAAGGGTGGAAGCGCATGCACAGCTTGTACTGTCCGCGGATGTTAAAGAAGCCAAAGTAGGCCGTCTTGTTGGATTCACCGTTGAGGTTGACGTCATCGCAGCTGTCAAAGATGTCGTCTTCGGTGCCTGGGCACTCTTGCTGCGGGTCGGAAGGCAACTTGAGTCCTTGGAACACACGCACGGCAGCCGACACAGACACAATGGGGAGGCGTTCCACTTCTTCCACAGATCCGTCACACACGCATTGGCCGGTGGAGTAATCGCAAACACCGTTACCAGAGCATTCCAGACCGTTTTCTCCAATGGCGCAAGGCTTCTGGTCGCAGTTTTCGCCAAAGAAGTCTCCAAAGCACTTGTTGCAGTTGCTGCCATCCCAGTGTCCTTGGCCAGGTTCAGCGCCACGGTGGCACTCGCAAACAGGGGGCAGAGATTCGCAGATATGCTTGTCAAACTGGTAGCACGTTTCACGGAACTCGGCGTCCGCGTCCGCCTTGATCTTGCCATCACAACACCATCCTGCAGCGTTCAGTTGGCAGTATGAAGTGAATGCACTTAATCCCGTAGTATCAACATTGCTCAAGCATTGGCCGTGGCCGAAGCAGGTATCCAGAGTGCACGGCACCGGCGTCTTGTCCGGGATGTCGACGTGGCGAGGAATCAGCGTGACGACACGAGTCGACACCGTGGGCAGGCCAGGGCAATTGACGTCGAAAACTAGGCTGCGTACCACGTCAGGGACCAATGTAATGCCATCAATCAGCAGGTTCGAAGGGAAGTTCTCATATGCGGCATGGCATCGCACCTCGATGAGGGCCGATGTGGTACCCGAAGGGGTCGTGTGGAAGCTTTCGTATTCAGTCCACTGCGGATACACAGCGGCATCGCCTTCCAGCGTCACAAGCAAAAGCTCACGTTCAAATGCGTTGCGGTACGAAACACTCACAGAGCACTTGCCGGTTTCGGCGTTGTTGTCAATCACGGACTGGTATGCGCGGAACACAACGTTGGTGTTTCCTGTGATCGTGGTGATCTGCTGGCGCAGCGAGCACAGTCGGTTGAACGGGGCAGTGTCGGAGCTCTTGCTGCATGTGGCCGCGTTGATCGTCAGCCCAGGTTGCACACTCCAAGTACCCACGGCGGGGGCAGTTTCCGAAGTCCATGTGCCCACTAAACTGTTGTCAGCATCGAACGAACCGTCCACGACCCAGTTGCCAACGCTGCTTGGGTGATAGCGGAATCGGAAGTCCACAGAGGGCTCGGACGAGGAGCTTCCAAGCGCCTGTCTAATGTCTGCGGCGGTGTACAGGTTGGCATCGCCTTCACCCTGCACGGACACCTTGCATTCGTCTTGTTGGCACTGGTACGGCGCGTCGTCACACAGAATCGGGTTGCCACACTCGTCCACGACCAGTGCCCCAATGTTCAAGTAGGTGTCGATGATCTGTTGAGCTGCTGGCTCGTTCGTCAGCACCACAGCACTCTTAGCATTCGGGCGCACCGTGAACGGTTCCGTAGACGATCCCTGAAGCCAGCCCTGTGCTTCAGTCCAGCAAGACACGGTCAGTTGGATGCTTTCTGCAATACAGTACTTCAAGTCATCGACAGGGGCAAAGGAGTTGGATACCAGCAAGTGTGAGTCCGCCGGTGAGCAGCCCTCAGTCTTCCATGACGGGCAACCCATGCTTGTCAGTTGCACGTACGAGCGCCACTCATTTCCAGAAAGCAGCGTACCCGTGCTCGACGTTCCCTCGCTCACCCGGAATTGGACATTCGCGCTCTCGGCATCAATACCGAACCCAGAAGCATCTTGCACCTGCACTGCATAACCGCCCCACAACGAAGCAGACTTGCTGGCAATGTGTGCGCCATCATGCGTGCGCACGAACACACACCGCGCGGGCGCCCCAGTGTGCACAGTGATGACACGCGATGAAACAGGTGCGGGTTCAGCCTGGCCGTCCAGAGGCAGTGCGTTAACTACGATGCGGATCACGTTGGGCTTGGTGTAGGAAAGACCATTGATGATAATGCGGCCGTTGGACGTGACGCCACTCCAAGCCACTGGGGAGAGGTATTCTCCATCAATATCTGCGTGAGCGGTGAACGCCCAGCTTCCTCCCACATTTCCAAACTTGTCTCGAATTTCGGCGCTCAGCCAGAACGTATCTTCCACAGAGACATGTTCCTGCGGTTCTGTGGTGATGGCAATGGTGGATTCTTCCTTGTTCGGAATGTAGAAAAGGTCTGTGGTTGCCGGCACAAAGGTGCTGTCTGTGTGGTACAGAGTCACCTGAATACGAGCGGAGTTGTCTACGGGAGACTCAAACACACAGTTCTCGCACACACCAGTTCCAGCTGCAGTGCTGGCTGTGCACGTGCACGCGAACACGTTGTCGCCATCACCGCCAAGTGCGGCCCACAGCGAGGGTTGGACGAGGGCAATGGGTGCGCTGATTGCGTAGTTGAACGTGATGGGAGTACCCGCTTCGATCGGGGTAACAGGTGCGTTGGTGAACGAAAGTTGCAACGTGGCGATGCGCGTGTCGTCTTGGCAAATTCCTGGCATTGCTTCGTAATCCTTCAGTCCGAACGTGAGGGTGAATTGAGACGGGACAGCGAACTGACGGGCAAAGTTCTGCGCATCGAAGACCACAAGACCGTTTTCTCCAGAGTGGGCAACAGGAACCACAGGCATGTACTCAGTGCACGCGCCAGCTGGGTTTGTCTCAATACATTCGCCAATGAGCGGGAGCACGACACCAATATTGTTCCACGTTGTGAGCACCACACGGGCCGAGTAGTCCACCACAACGTTGCCGTATTCATCGAAAACACGTGCAGCCGGAGCTTGTTCGAAGGTCGACAACGGTAAGACCGCAGACGTGCACACCACAGGATCCACAATTGCGGGCATCGAGTGTTTGACAACGAAGGTCGGGCAGGTAGCCGACAACTGTGTGTTGATCAGGTCACTGTGACTGGCACCTGCACTGCCGATAGTCCACGTCACGGTAGACGTGTAAGACCCGGCAACTACACCGCCAGCAGAAAAGAAATTACGTGCGTCGACAATATCCGTGATCGTCTGGTCTTCAGGCACTTGGCTCGGATTGAGGTCGTTCTGTTTCTGCACGGTCGTGTGCACCGTGATGTCTCCACCGATGCTGTACACATCATTTCCGAACTCATCACGGGCAACCACATCGAACCACACCGGTTCATCACCAGCTGTGATTTCTGACACACCGTTTGTGTTCGCACACGTGACTGTGCTCGGGAGCGTGGCCTGGGCCTGGAATGAGCATTCGGAATCTTGGATGGTGATGTATCCCATGGGGTTGACAAGTTCAAGATCAATGGTGAAGTAGCCCGCCTTGGTGTATCGGGCATACACGAGGGCTTCTCCAGAGTTATCCAAACGCACGACTCCACTGTCCTCATCGTTGGGTGGCGTGAACGAGGTTGAGTCTCCAATACCCAAGCCAACGTGGATGTCGCCCACAAACCTTGCGTGTCGCTCCCCGGCGTTCTGATTGCCGTAGATATCGGTGGTGTACAGTCGCAGGAATACTTGGCCTCGTTCAGCTGGCGTCGCACCAAGACCCAAATCCAATGTTGCCGTGGTTCCAGCGCCACGGGCACAGTACAACACTGCGGGCAGGCCAACAGCCACTCGAACAATCGCCTGATCGTTGTTGAGCCCTGTCGCGCGCAGCTGTTCGCCAAAGCGGTTAAAGGCTTGGAAGTGAAATACTGGGCTTGCTGGTGCTTGTGTGTACTGTACATTGTTCACAGCACCGACACCGTTCACCAGCCATGTCTGCAGGTAATCGGGATCCAGGTACTCACTGGAGAGTCCTGAATTGCTGTCCATGTACACAAAGCCGGCATTCAAAGTCAAACCTGAGCAAGACTCGGTCATGTCAGCAGTGTTCTGCGCGCACAGGACGGGAGTATCATCGCTGGTTGGGCACGCACCAGACTGCAGAACAATCTGATTTTCGTTGACAACCACATACCAGGCACAGCCTTCGTCACCTACGGTGTTCACCTCCGCAAGAACACTGGAATCGTAGAAGAAGGCAGCATCATCCACGGATCCGTCCACGTTCGGCACAAACTTACCGTTCACAAACCGACCAGGAGCGAGAAATTGCGCTCCCGCAGTCCATACCAATCGGTCAAGAACAGCAAGGACGTCTGTCGTACTGCTGATCAAGAATGGATACCTGTTGTTGGCGTGGCACTCTCCCTGAGTGCTGACAGACACGCACACAGGTGACACATCAGACGCAACTTGTCCGTATTCGTCATATGTTGTAAAGTGGAAGCCGAATGAGTCACCAGCAATGACCGTTTGGTCACGGTCTGGGGCGTTCAGTTCAAAGGAGTACGCCTTGCCGTGGGAAACAGTAATGCGTCGCGAATCGGATGTCGAGAAGTCTGCAAACGCGGTCAGGTACGCATCGCCAGTGGCGTGAAGTTCAAACGTAAACGTTGCGAATCCATTGGAACCAGTCTGGGCGGTCAAGATCGTAACCGGTCCGGTTGCTTCAGCGGGGCGCGGGAAGAAACCTGCGTTGGTCTGTGCTGCTTCCTGATAGATTTGCAGCGTCACTAGTTTGTCTTCGGCCGTGTTCAAACCTGAGCCATCGAACTTCTGAACAGCAACAGTTACACTGACCTGAGCTCCAGCGCGAGTTGCTGAAGGTGCCGTCAACTGAGTGTAGTCCTCGCCGGTTTCAATCCACGCGTAGCATTCCTGCACATCCAACAGCTCGGGAACGGCCGTGATGAAGAATCCTTGTTGACATTTGCTCCACGAGAAAGTGATGTCATGCAGACAGCCACCAACGACCGCGGGTGCGTTGTTGGAGGCCACAACGTTAACGGCTTCGATGCCGAATTCAGATCCAGAGGAGGCGAGGAGACCTACAACAGACTCGACATTGGAGTTGCGCCACTGGAATACCGCATCTGGTGCCGCTTGTGATCCGAATACCTGCAGTCCGAAGACAGTCACAGGTCCGTTCACCGTCAGGGTGAACGTCTCCTCAGCTCTTCCGATGAAGTCGCCGGCAAGTGCGGACATGTCAGAGAAGCCAAACTTAGGGTCAGACTCGTCCTGACTGGCACCCAAAGAGCAAACAACTCCGCCAGCGGTCTGTGCAAGGCCGACGTGGATGTGGCTCCAATCACCGCTCTTCCATTCAATGTTTGGCAGGGTGCATGGCTGACCCCGAACAACGAGACTAAATACAAAGCTGTTCTTGAAGTCCGCGAACGGAACAAGACTGAGTGTGAACACGGGGGAATCGAGTAGCGTCAATCCACCTGAGGGAGGCGCGACAAGATTGACCCACAAGTTGACGGACAGGGATTCAGTAATGCTGGCATACGAAATCGTGGATGACAATGTGCTGCCCGCGACCACAGTCCACACGGCGCGGTTGCTGAAGTACGGGGTTGGAAGCCAGCTAAAGGGCTCAATCTGGAAGTAACCACTGCGCTCGTTTCCTGCACTGACCGTGGTTCCGGTAGTTTGTCCCACAAGGCGGCCGTAGGAGGAAACTAGGCTGACCTTGAACGTGAACGGAGAGTTATCCACCAGATTGCCATACACATCGCGAACTTGCCCGGTGAAGCCAGGGATGGGCGAGTTGATGCCCACGTAGGGCGAGCCAAACAGCGAGCAATCAAGACTGGACGGCTGCCCAGCTGTGATCTGGACTGGTCGCAGATAAAGCGTGTTGAGGACGAGACCCGGAATGATAACGCTTACGGTGATGACTATGACTTCAGCTCGCTTGTGAGAGTGGGCGTCCGTGGAGAACTGGCCGTTGCTCAGCACGGGTCCAGCAGGGAATGTGGTGTCCAGCACGCTTCCGCTGTCAAGCCCGATCGTCAGACTGTACGATGCACCGTACAACCAGTGTGCGTTCTCATCCGTGATGTCATTGCCAAACGCGTCCACCAGCGCAACCGTGTATCCGAATGAAATTCCTGCAGTCACGGATGTGGGCGGGGGTACGCGTTCCACAAGCTGAGCCGGCGCACCACTGTGAATCAAGAACCACGGTGAAATGTCAGACAGAATGACTGCGCCATCGATCGTGTCGTCGTGGCTCACGGTCACCTGGTGCCAGGCAGCCTTGAAGGAGTACAGCATGTGCTCCACGGTGCCGTATCCGACACTGCGGGTCGAACCCAGAATGGTGGCGACGTCGGCAACGGTTTGAGCGCGCTGGTAGTTGAAGATCTGGTTACCAAAACGATCCTCGAGCCGGGCAGTCACCGCAAAGGGATCTCCAGCAGCAATCTGATCGCTGGCACCAGCGAACGCCTCCAATCGTAGACGGAATGCATCGGCAGGTTCCACATTGAAGCTGTCGCAAAGAACAGGGCTGGTCGAGTCGGAGCGAACAGCACACAGGGAAACACTGCCAGCGGCGAACGAGACGGAGTAGGGAAGCCACAGAACATCTGACGTTGTGGGAACAATCACGTCATCGTCAACCAGCGAGGCAATAGCTCTGCGCACATAGTCAGCGCTCATGGCATTATCCAGAAGGTCAGCGGTTGACAATGCTTGCTGAATCTGAAGCTCCTCAGGAACGTCAAAGCGACGCAGGGACTTGCCGTTCTGCTCGAATGTGTAAGTGAAGTCGGGGCATGAGCGAACACCGTTCACAGCCGAAAGGAAGTCAAGGTTGTCTTCAAGCGCCAGCAGTTCGTACTGCAGCCAGCATGAGCCTGAGAGAAGGTTGTACGACCATTGCACGCAGTCCGGGGTTGCACTACACTGTGCTGCGCAATCTGCGGCATCAGTGGCACTAAACGCCTGCGCAGAACTAAGATCCAGCGCACGCTGCGACGGGGCCACGGATTGAGGGTTGCACCATGCTGGGTTCAAGTACTCATCAAGGAGCTGGATCGATCCAATATATGCTTGACCTGCAGTCACAGTGCTGCCCACCGACTGGGACCATACATAGCTTGCAACAGGACCGGGCACGATAGTGATGGGCACGGGCGCAGAAGCCTGGAATTCGTTTCCAAGGTCAACAGCCTGGATCCACACAACACCAGGGAATCTGAACTGCGTTGAAGCAATCGAGAACGTCAATCCCGTCGCCGGCGCCACAGTGTGGAACTGCTCGCTCAGCGTTGTTTGATCCAATTGCAGCGAAGCCAACGCGCCGCTGGTGCGAACAACAACAATACCAATCTTCGTTGCGCTGAAGGTGGTCGCGTCTCCAGCAGGAGCGACATTCAGGTCTGTTCGCAGGAACACCTTAAAGCTGTTCCAGGCCTGGCCGACCTCCGCAGTATGAGCACCAGTTTCGGTAATCTCTAACTTCTGATTGAGCAGCGCGATGGGCTCAGAGATGGTGCAGATATCTCCTCCTGCGAGGCAAAATGAGAACTTTACGCTTTGCACATTTACATCGGCATCCTGGACAATGACGCCAATTTCGTTGAACTCCACGTGGCCTTGATCTTCCAGGTTTGCAGCCAAGACACCCTGCGCACGAGACGCTGGACTGTCAAACAGCGCGGCCGCCACTTGCCATGTGGGAGTGGGTGCGCGCACCAGGTTGCCATAGGCGTCTCGCACTTGCAGCACAAACGGTGTGGCAAAGTTCTGATACGTGATTCCCTGATACGGCTGTTGCACAATTGCGATTTGTACCGGCACGCCAGGAATGACGTCGATGGCGTGCAGTTCCACGTTGGGTACATTGATGCTGAAGATGACAGTCAGGTAGAGGAGCTCAGCGGGACCATACGACAACGAGCCACCAGGGAAGGACACCTTGCCGTTGACAATTTGCGATTGAGTTTCACCAATCAAAACATCCGTGCTCGTCAACGAAATCAGCTGTGCCACATCAAGGCTTGGCGGTGCGCAGGCGCCACCAGAGTTTGACTCGATGCGATTGTTGTATTGATCCTCGAAATGAATGTCGATGGCCTTGTCAAACGAGATAAGGCTGACACCATTGTAAGGTTGGTTGTCTACAAACACATATTTAGCGGCGTCGTGACCCAGTCGCAGCCACTCGCTGTAGAAGACTTGTCCCCAGCTGGATTGGAATGTGACGAAGACCGGCTCAGCGGTGTAGTGCACAATGTCCACATATCCTGTTCCCTGTTGCGTCACGATGTTGTCCAGTGACACTGTGGAACTCTCTCCGACGAGGGTTACCGAGATCGTGTCTTTACGATTGACAGCCAGGTTGTTGAAGCAGTCCAGAACGCTCACACCCAGGCGAACCGGAATTCCAACGGTCAAACACGCCTCGGGAGGCGGGGTCTGCACGACAATGCTGCATGGTGCGCTTGCAACGACTACAATAGGCTTTTCATCCGTCAAAGACTGCCCAGGAACTTGAACCGCGACAGTAAAGGCTCCGGTGGGGTCGAGGTACGATGTCTCAGTGAAGTACAAGGTGTCATAGAAGAACGTTCCTTGACTGGCATCCACAACACGCGCGGAGGCAGGATAAATTTCAGCGTCGTCGTGTTGCACAGAAATCTCCGTCTGGAGTCCGGGCTCGTTGATCAAATTCATGAACTGATCACGAATTTCACCCAGCACACTGAAGCCCTCTCCAGTCGCCACGCTCTGTGGAATAGAGGTGATTTTCAGGAATGCAGGAACGTCAGCCCGGACAGTGATGGGACCGCCACTTGTCGGGGCCGCCTCGTTGTCCACTGCGGTCACGTAGGCCCAGCCAAATGTGGATTCGCTGGTGGTGGCGAGGTACAGCTTGGCACCCGTGAAAGTAAACACGCCGTTGGTGGCCACGGCTTCCACGAAGTCAACGACCACGCCCTTTTGCACGAGAGTCAGCTGCACAGCGAGGTTGGCGAATGAGTTCGGATTTGTCACAGTAATCCATTCGCCTTCGGTGATTTGTTCCTCAATGCGCCCGGTCACACTGAATGAAGCACCAGCAACCACAGACTCAGGCACAGGGTCAATGGTCAGGCGCAAGTTAGAGACCTCAAACGGACATGCCGACACTGTGGAGATCTGAAGACCGCTGGCGACCAACACGACACCACCGCCATGTGTGATGTCACGGTCCTCGTTGTAACGGTATCCGACAAAGTCTGCAACACCATTCACCAGGTTGGTGCAAGGCAAGTGTTCTCCGCTCAGGAATCCGAAGTTCTCCGATCCAGGTGCGTACGTCACACCAGCGGCGTTGAGAGCGCCTTCTTGCAGCTCGTCCAGGACCAAGCACGCCTGTCCGTTAACGGCACGATTTCCGAAGACATCGAGCGCAACCACAGACACAGGGGAGCTGAAGTCGCTGCCTTTGACCGCCTTGCCCACTGCGTTCAGGAATTCGTAGCTCGCAATGGCTGCAGGCTGGACGAACACTGGTCCTACGAGATCAGCCTCGAGACTGCCGTCCGCGGCACCGACGGAGATCACAATAGGCTCAGCAAGATTGTACACTGGAGCGAGGACTGCGTTGGTTCCGCACGTTTGCGTTGTCACGCTGCCGTGCAGTTTGTCACAGCACTTCAAGGTGCGCGGCGCGGGGGGGCACTCGTTGTACACATTCCACATGGAGTTGTCCGTGCAGTCTGGCAAGTTGTAGGTGAGACATGTGGAGCCGGTGATGGTGGCGCCGATCGTGAGTCGTGGATCAGAGGTTTCCAGAGGGGTGACCACGATGTTATCGAAGTCCACACCAAAGAAGAAGCTCATGTCCGTGCCGTCAAAACTAATCGGACTGTCATCGAAGACGATCGGGGGAAGCTCGAGTGCGTCTCCTTCGGGGACTTCGAACAGAAACGGAGGAGCGGGGGCGAAGATCGGAGGGGGCGGAACGAACCCAGTGCAGATAACGAGCATGCCGGTGTCCACACTGCAGCCAGCGAATTCGCCATCAAAGCCAACGTCGCAATTGGGATACGGATCGAACCACACTGAATTTGTCCATTCGTCTTCACTTCCCTGCGACACTCGGGCTCCACGAGCACGGCGCTGTTTTGCTTGCACCTTTGCCTGGTAGGCTGCAACGCTTGGAAGCATAGCATGAGAAAACATGTATCGGTTCACGCCACCACTCAGGGTGTGCATGTAAACGGCGTCAGTCGCGGCGTGGCTATGCGAAGACTTTGAAAAGGTGCGTCCGGCCCGCGTGCGGTCGCGCAACACACTGTGTCGCTTCATGGCGACCTTTCGCTTGCGATTCAGGGCCCCGCTTACGGTCTTTCCGGTTGTCGTGATGCCTCGCAGCGAAATCTCGGTCTCAGTGCACGTGTCTACGTTGTTTCCATACGTGTCGACAACGTGGAATTGAATATTCAGTGCTTCACCAGCCGTTACAAACACGAGGTCCTGCTTGTTGTCCACCACGACACGAATAGGCGCGCCGTGGAGGATAGTCATGGTCGCACTACCAGGCACCAGGTCGGCTAACGGTGCGGAGACAATGATGTCCACCTGACCGGCAACGGTGTACTGAAGACCAGTGAAATAGGCGAGACCATATGTCGCGTCCAACTGATATGCGTCCGCACGAAGACTGCCACCCGCACTGATGACCAATGGACCGTTGAAGCTTTGCACAAGGTTGGTGTAGCGATCCAACACGGTTGCTTGTGCTTTCCATTTGTCATCGGCGCTGACCACAAACAGACCTGGTTCGCCATTAGGACCGATAGGATTGACGGCAATAAAGCTTGGGACGGCTCCAACTATGTAAACTGCATCGTACGTCTGAGAAATCGCGCGGAAATGGTAGCTGGAGTCGGCTTGCAACTGATACAGTCCCGTACGCGTGAGGAAACAACCCTTGAAAACAGCCACACCGGCGATGAAGTTCACTGTCTGCTGACACTGATATTGCTTGTCATCATCGGCTTGTGCTCGGTTGAAATCATAGCCGTTGTCTGTGTTAACGCTCAGCGTTACGGCGTCGTTGAATTGCGTTACACGCGTGCCAGTAACATCCTGCATCTCCACGACAACATCGAACGGCGATCCAGCGGCATACTCCACCCATCCAAGGCCCAATGCGTTTTGTGGGGCCAGGAAGGCAATTTTCTTGGGTTCAGCAGCAGTGATGATCACAGTGAATGATGGAGAACTCAGAGGGGTGCCGTTCGGACTCTTTCCAAAGACTGACACGGTGATGGGTTCGGCAAAAGTCCAGGCAGGGGCATCGACCGTTGCCTGTCCATTGGCGTCGGTGAAGACTGCTGGCAGCGCCACGGCTTGGCGTGAGGTGAGCCCCACGATTCTTGAGAATAGTACTATACCCTGATCAGCTGGGAAATTTGGAGAAAGCGGTCCGGTACAACCGGAAGCGAAGACAGAAATCAAGAACGAAAACTTGCTGCCAGTGGGTAGTTGGCTCGGTGCGCCAGTAGCTTGCACAGTGAAGGCACTGTCTTGCACGGTTATGGATGGACCGTTGTACGTTACGCCATGGCTGGTGGTAAAGGAGAGCGGGAACACGAAAGGAAGCGTGCATGAGGCACACGCGAAACTGGCGTCAATGCGGAACACGAAGTCACTTACGGCCGTGGTCGTGCTGACCACATTCGGGCTCGCAAACGTGATTTTTGGTGTGTCCAACCATTTTACCGTGTTGCCAAAACCGTCCAAGAACGACACAAACACGGGGGCTTGAGAGCACCGGTTGCCCCACACTGCCGAGAAGTCCTTGTCAACCACCTGCACCTGCTGAGGTTGAGCAGATTCAAAACACAAATCCTTGACAACGATACTCAAAGACTCGAATCGCACATCAATGGAGGTACACAGGCCGTTGTTACCACGCAGATTCGAGGCAGACAAGGAAACGGCAAACTCACCGTTCTTGCCGATGTTGCTAATCACGACAGGGAACTCAGCCAGCACGCGCACAACAGATCCTGCAGCGACAATCGGGACGTTGCCGAACTGATCTTTCAGCTGAAACGATGTGGTGATGGTGCTTCCTGCAATGGCAGGTGGGCACGGGCTCGTGGTCAACTGGCTGAAGTCAACACCACGGTTTCCAGCCACAGACTTTGGCACACACTTGCCATCTAAGCAAACGGGTGCGGCAGATTTAGGGTCACATTCGCCGAAATGCGCTCCGTGAGTGGGCGCCTCTGTACCACACAAGCCATCTGAGCGCACGCGGGACTCGCCGGCAGAAACGGGACGGGACGGGTACTGAGGACGTCCAGTGGCGTCGCACGGGAACGAAGTCAGAACAATCTGCGAAGGAGGAGATTGCACAACATCGAATTCACCAGAGCAGTCCACATTTTGAACTGCAACAGGTGCTGGCAGTGCAGGGAATGCCAACGGGGTATTTTCTGGGATATTGACAGTGAAAATGAAGTTGTTGTCAGGGCCGAAGAATCCACGTGGCCACCAGTCTGGTGAGCAGGCTTGTGGCCCAAACATGCGCTTGTCGCTGCTGCCGCACCAACACTCACCGAACCACTGCTGTCCGTAGTACTTGTATCCTCCATTGGAACACAAAGATCGGCATTGTGCGTTATCGTAAATGCCACTTCCCAGCAGATAAGGCAGATCACGACCACCATGATTGTCCTGGAAGCAGCCAATGAAGTTGGGCAAGGGTGGCTCGTTCGGGTTCAATGGCAGGGTTACAGCAACGTTGGAGAGAGCTACGCTGAAGACGAAATTGTTCCAGTCACCATAGAAGTTGTTGGGCCACCACGACGGATCACAGTTTTGAGCGGCGTACCTGCGTTGGTCACGGTTGCCGCACCAGCATTCTCCCCACCACTGCATACCAAAGTACCGGTAACCATTGTTGGCACATCGAGTCAAACATTCTGACTGTTGATAAATGTTCGAACCGGCAAGGAACTCCAAATCGCGCTCCGGAGCATCCTGGTAGCAACCAAGGAAGTTGGTTGATTGCGGTACCCATTTCGGCAGGTTGGGAACATTGATCTTGAACACAAAGTTGTTCCAACCTCCATAGAAACCCTGAGGCCACCATTCCGGTCGGCACTGTTGCTGAGCGTACCTACGCTGCTCGCGGTTGCCGCACCAGCACTCTCCGTACCACTGCATACCAAAGAACTTATAGCCGGAGCACGCAGACTGACACTTGAGGGGGTCATAAATGCCCTGACCAGCCAGGTACTCCAAATCTCGGTCTCCTTGATCCTGAAAGCAACCCAGAAAGTTGGAGTATTGCACAGGGCCGAAAGCAACGAGGGACGAGTCTGCACCTCCAGTGCGGTACACAAAGTTGTTCCAGTCACCGTAAAACGGGTTGGGTGGGCGCGCATTCACATCGGGGCAGACTTGCTTGACGTGGTAGCTCTTTGTGCTTTCAATGTTGTTGCCGCACCAGCACTCACCGTACCATTGCATACCAAAGAATGTGTAGCCTTGGCAGAGCTTAGAGCAAGTCTTGGCGTCATAGATATCCATGCCTTGGTACACTGGCAAGAGGCGGTCCGGGTTGTCCTGGAAACATCCGATGAAGGCGGGCTTTGTGTTGTCCGCTGGCTGGAACACAGCCTTGACCTTTTTGTGTCCCAAGTCACCAATTTTGAACGAAATGGACACACCTCCACCCACAGCAACAGGTGGCGTGTTCACAGTGCCACTGCCAGAGGCCAGTTCCAGGTGCACAGGAGTATCGGTAGAAATGGCGTTGCCGAACGGGTCAGCCATCTCCACGTAGAACGAGGCGGAGTCTACACCAGCGCGAACGGTCGCGCTGCTGGTGAGTCGGCACGTGGCGCTGGCGGGCGTCTTTGAAGGCAAGATGTTGTAATACACCGACACTCCGGTCGATGCGAGCGCCTGAAGCGTGGTGGTCGCCATGCACGATTGCACAAGGATTTGATACTGCGCGTACCCAGCAGTAGTTATGCGGAAGTTGCCAGAAATAACTCCGTTGCCTTGCGAAAGCTGCACTGTCTGATCTGCCAGTCGCTCATCTTCCCATGAGTCGAGGCGGTTCAGGTCGTCTCGGCCGTTGCTGATGAACTCGATTCCAACGTTTGCCAACCGGGAGATCGGGCTCACAAACGAATGGAAGTACGCTGCAACGAGCTGCTGATCCTTCAGGTTGCTCTGGAAAACAATGGAGCCTTCCGTGTTGGTTCCGATATCGACTCGCTGTGCGCTGGTCTCGATTGTGATGCGAGTCGTGTACTGCACACCATCAATCGTCACAGCTTCAATCTTGACATAGCGAACGCGCTCTGATTCCCGGAAGCGAACAGCCGACGAGTCAACGTTGTTCGGGGCAAAGGTACCGATGGTCCAGTCTCCAGAGCGTAAACCTACAAGAATTCCGCCGCTGGAGTACCACAGCAGCTTGGCTTCCCCATCAACGAAGTTCAATTGCAGATGTTGGAACGAAAAGCTATTCAGAGCTGAAACTTGCGCGAGACTCTTGGGCGCACGCATGGTCAAAGCGCTGTCAGCATACACACTGGCGCAAAGCTGAGTGCTGGCCAAGGCCGCACAAGGGTTGCCGTACTGGTCCGTGGCACGGATGGTGATTGCGGGTGGCGCCTCACCGGCAATCAAATCAAGGGGTGTGGTGCTAGATACAGCGTCCAAGTTCGAGTCCAGAACGGTCAGCGAAAGGGCTGCTGGCTGGTCGCATGTGTCACGCACACTGAATCGGACGTCCAAGCCGGTGTATGGGGAGTTCTTCTGCACACTAGTGATGTATCCAACGTACTGTCCTGCAGCAGTGATGGACGGCAGAGTAAACGAGAACCGACTCTGCGCATTCGCGGTGGCAGTAAATGGACCATACACCATTTTTTGAGCATCCGTAAATGTAAATGTAAACGCGGTGCCCATCGCCGCTCCATCAGCAAAAGCAGTCAGAGTCAGCACGTTTCCAGCGTACGTGCTCAGCTCGTTGTTGGAGGCAACGAAGCCGAGAAGGTTTGCCGGTGATGACTCCCAAGAAACGTGTTCAATCGGCGTGCAGCGGATTGGGATCGACTTGGTTACACTGAGAGTGGAGCCCGGCACGGTAACTGTTAGACTGACACGATCAGCGCCTGGTTGACAGCCATTGAAGGCATCATACTCCAGGTTGAATGAGCCCACGCCCGACTCGAACGTTGACGGGCCATCACAAGCGGACGCCAAGTTAGTGAAAATCACTTCGCGCACCACTGAGGTTGTGGCGAGTGCGGGCTCGGTGAGCAGCACGACATAGGAGCTGCCAAAGGAGGTCGCAGCAAAGAGCCATTCGTTTGAGCCGTTGGGTACTGTAGTTGTGATCTTGGTGGACAGTGAGTTACACACGTTTGCGTTTGTACTGACCCTGTCGAACGGACCAAAGATCTGCACACTGGAGGCCCAGGCAGCCTGAATTCTTGGCATAACTTCGTTCGTCGAGCGAACATTGACGCGGAACCAGTAGGAGTTCGTGTTTCCACCCTCAAGCTTGCCTTCGGCCACAAGACCTTGCGAAGGAGCGTAAACCGATGCCTGCAGACTGACGATGCTGAAGTCATCATCCAGACAAACTGTAGGCATGTTGAGACAGTCTGGGCTCTGAACAGCATCACGCTGGCGAGGAAGAGAAATACTGGTGCTACCCGCGCCGCCCGTCTGGGCGCTGATCTGCGCAGTACCGGCATTGCTGTCCGTAAATGTCGGATTGCCCCAGGTATCCACAAGTTTCACCTGAACAGGAGCCGGGACGTTCGGGACCAACGAATCGGGCGTGCTCAATGACATGGAGGCCGGTACGCCCGCGCGCAGCAGCACGCTCACGGATGCCGTCGGAATCGTGAAGGGAGTTGACACAGTCACCACGTACTGACCAGCCTTGGTGTTCACCAGAGAGTACTGCGAACCACCTCCGACAAGCGAAACGCTGCTCGTTGCAGTCACGCCTCCCACGTACTTTGGCACCACGGTAACTGTCAGTGTTGTTACGACTTGGACTGCGTTGCCAAAGCTGTCGGTAACCAAAATCGGAAGCACAAACGGTGTGTTAACCATGCCTACGCATTGCTCGTACACAACGGGGCCCAGGCACGAGAGCGAAATCTTGGCAGGGTCTCCGGGAAGAACGGTGATCGGCGCGGAGGCTGTCAACACGCCGCTTGCGGCCACGACTGTTTGTGCCTGAACCTGCAAGGACGCCGCTGGACCCGCGATCTGCGCAACAAAAGGCTGAGACAACAGTGCGCCGCTGTTCAAGTTCACAGCGTGAGTCTGCGGGGTAGAAGACCCCACGACCACACTGGTGCCGCTGCGTTGTGCGGAACACACAAACGGCGCACGTGCACTGGCGGTGACCTGTGCAATCTGACCGGCCAGCGACGTCAATACGAACGGCAGTCCGTTTTGAACCGCACCAGAGACGGCCACCAAAGGCTGGTTTGAGATGTACTGCGTTGTGGTGCCCGATGCCCAGCTAACGATGCCATTGTTAATGTTCAAACCGAGCCACAAACCTTTTGCTGAAGGAGTGGAGAACAGCGGCGATGACGGGTTGAGCGCCTCATCCAGGTTTTGCAATTCACCCGCAAAGGCGACAAGAGCATCACGTTCCGTTGGGTTGTTGATTTCCACCAACGTGGAGCCACGTGAGGCGCAGAATGCCTTTGCGTCTGTGTAAGACAAGATTGAAGATCCCGGGAACAGACAGCGTGAGCCCAAGCCTTGAACCAAGATTTCGTCAGCCTTGCAGTCGCCATAACCGTCCACATTGTTGCCATATTGATCGGCGGCCGTGGCGGTCGCGACGAAGGAAACTCCAGCCTTGATGGTTGATGGCACGCCGTTGAGAGATAGCTTAGCGGCAGGGCCGGGAATAATGGTTACAGGAACCTGCACGAACGACGGTGTCGTGCTGCCTCCAACCACCTCAATCACAATAGAGCCCGCCTTGGTGTAGGTGAAGTCCAGTTTTGCGGTGCCGTTCACAACCTTCAGCTGATACTCATTCACTGCCACGGGGTCACACTTCTTCGTGCTGATTTGCACCGTCGGGGTGGGAGGGAGCACGGGCACAACGGGTGTTGGTGCCACGGTCGGCGGCACCACTACCACGGTGGTAGCATCCGTGACCCAGCTTTGCTTGAACACGTAGTTGTTCCAGTCACCGTAGAAATTCGGCCACCAGTTGTCAGCGCAAGGCTGCTTCGCGTACTTGCGCGTGTCATTGTCGCCGCACCAACATTCACCCTGCCATTGCATACCGTAGTACTTGTATTGACTGCACAGGTTGGAGCACGCGTTCATGTCGTAAATTCCAGACCCCTTTAAGACTGGAAGATCACGATCACCCGCATCCTTGTAGCAGCCCAAGAAGTAGCTGCTTGGAGGAAGCGTCACAGGCTTTGGGAGTCTGTACACATAGTTATTCCAGTCCCCGTAGAACGGCGGCGATCGATCTTTACCGGCAGGGCAGGTTTGCTGGTTGTACTTACGTTTGTCATCGTTGCCACACCAGCATTCACCTTGCCATTGCTGACCAAAGTACTTGTAAGACTTGCACAGCTGCCAACATTGATCAAGGTTGTAAATACCGCCACCAGCATAGACGGGAAGATCACGGTTACCATTGTCCACATAACAGCCCAAATACTCCGGTACCAAGTTAGCGTTGGCGGAAATTTCGTACACGTAGTTGTTCCAGTCCCCGAAAAACGGGTTTGGCTTACGGTCACCACCGGCAGGGCACCCCTGGGCGTAGTACTTGCGAGTTTGACTGTTACCACACCAACATTCGCCTTCCCACTGCTGACCGAAGTATCGATATCCAGCACACAGACTGAAGCATTGGTCTTTTGACCAAATGTCACGACCCTTGTACACGGGAAGGTCACGATTCGGGTCATCTTTGAAGCAGCCCTGGTAGACGTAGTTCGCATTGTTGACAACGATGGACGTCGTCGTGGTAGGAGTGACCGACGTGGAAGGACTGGTCGTCGTAGGATTGATGAGTTGCTCGATTCGGTACACATAGTTGTTCCAGTCGCCGTAGAAGGGCGGGGATCGAGTGGCACCATCTGGACAGGGCACGTTCGCAGCGTATCGGCGCGTGGTGCTTGATCCGCACCAGCACTCTCCTTGCCATTGCTGACCAAAGAACAGGTAATTCTGGCTCTTGCACTTGAGATAGCAGTCATCGATGTTGTAGATACCACTACCGGCCAAATACTCCAAGTCACGAGTAGGCGAGTCTTTGTAGCAACCCAATGGAGTATACTTGACGAGCGATCCGGTTGGCATTGCGCTGACGGTTGTCACGGTGGTTACAGTGGGGATTAGGTTGAAGACGTAGTTGCACCACGACCCGTAGAAAGGCTGGGCCTCGGTCTTTCCGGGAATGGGGAATCCATTGTTGTTTGTGTATCCAGCAGGGCACGCGGCGTACGGGCCGTATTTGCGCTTGGGAGATGCGCCACACCAGCACTCACCCCAGTATTGCAGTCCCATGTACTGGAAACCCTTGGCTCGGCACAAGTCGGCACATTTGTAGATGTCATAAATTCCAGTCTGCGCCAAGTAAGGTAGATCGCGATCACCAGCGTCAATGAAGCAACCGAGGTATTGGGGTTGCACAGCTGTGACGGTGGCGATGGCCACAGGAGGAGGGGGCACGTATGGCGGGTCGACGGGAATCACAACGGACAGCTGCGGGTCTTCTCCGTAAACGGTGGTACAGTCAGACGACACGGCCAAACTGATGCGCACACTGCTCTCGCCGATCAAGGGCTGTCCGTCCGTGGTTGTTGACAGACCGACCAAGATGGAGTTAGGTGTTCCAGCCACCATTATATTCTGATTGGCGCGAGCAGTGAGTGCAACTGTGTTGCTGGGAACGGTCGAGTTGCCACAAACGGGACCGTCAATGTCCGGGCACACCAAATCTCCCTTGAACCGAGATGAAGAACAGCGCTTGGCGGTGGCGGACTTGCGAGTGCACACAGGCTCGTATCCCGCCATCACAGAGAACGTGAGCTTCTTGTTGTCGCCCTCTCCAGAGCACGTCACGGGCAAGCAGCGGGCCTTGCTCGGCTTTTTGTTCTTCGAGTTCGAAAAGTCGCCCAGAACACACTTGGAGTTGACACCAGCGCGGCTGAAGGGACAATCGTCATCCGCATCTTCTTGTCCGCATCGCTTTCCTTTCTTGAGTCCCTCACCTTCGCGCTTGCTGTCCTTGCATCGCATCGATCGACCCTGCACCACACGCAAAAAGCAGTGGTCGGCAAAGCGATCACCACCAGCATACTGGGATGTCTCAGATCGTCGACTGTTGTCAAGCAGACCCTTGGCCACGTGGTCCTTGTTATCTGGAACCTTGTAGCAACCCTTACCCCAGAAGTTGCACTTTGTGATAGAGTTGGCATCATTCGAGCACCGAAGGTCAGAATCGTCCAGGGGCGTTTTGTCCTTCACCAAACTCAGAACAGAGTCGAAACAGCTGAACACAGACGCCCACTTGTGGCACGGGCCGTGCGCAAAACCGCACCCATGACCGCGACCCCACATAGACACGCCAACTTTGTCGTACTTACCACGATACCAGCCAGACGCCTCCATGACGGCAACCGTCACGGCGTCGATCACAGCGTTCGCTTCGGGTTGCGCAGCAAGGACGTTCTCAAAGTAAACACGCTTTTCAAGGCTAGAACGAAATCCGACCGGAATCAAAGCGCCCCCAGCGGTTGCACTCAAGCCGTCGCCGCCGAAACTGAGCTCCACCTGATCCTCAATCTCAACACCCAGGATTTTCTCGCAGTTGAAGTGCTTCGAGGCAGCAGTAACCATTTCGTTGGTTTTGAGATACACTTTGCCTTCGTCACCAGTCACTTCCAGACCGGAGCGAGTGCTGGGCACGTTGTTGGTGTAAGTAACCCATGTGGGACGCAGATACGCACTGAAGCCCAAGGCGCGCAGCAGCTCACCGGTCACCACGCGACGTTGGTAGTCTTGTTCGTTGTCGTCGAAGGACCACAATTCTGCGTTTCCTGCAATGTTCAGGTGCACGACGGTCGGGCGTCCGGTTAGTCGAGAAAAGTAGCATGGACGGGCCCAAGCAGCCTGCTCGTTACCAAGCTCAATTGTGTGAGGGGTCACGGTAACAAGCACCACCAAATTCACTGAGCCCAAACTGCTCCACAGAGACACGTTTCCTGCCTTCGCTGTTCCAAAATCCCACCCAAAACAAGTCACCTTCTGGTCATCTGCAGGCCATTCAGCGGTTGGGTTCCCAAAGGAAAACACATCCAGGCTGGAGCTGATGTCGCTGAGGGCGTTGCCGACAACGGTCAAGACGCTCGTCCATCGATTCTCATCCATGATGAAATTTTGACCACCACATGTGTTATCCACAAACGTGCCGAGATGCTCTCCTTGAACAACTTGATCTTCAGTTGTGCAGCCCAGGTTGATCCGTTGCGCACTCGCGGTCAAGGGAGACTGTGACGGCGCAGCAGTGGATGAGCTCGGGCCGCGGTGGAATTCGTCACCCTGACGCACGTTCACGCGACCATCCAGCAGGTATGTAGTGCCGAGGGCTGCGGCATTCCACGGATCGTGCAAGGTGGTGTGCTGGAACTGAATGCCACTGTCGCTGTCTCGTGTGGAAGTACCGATGGTGTCAACGTCATCTTTGCATCCTTTGCGTTTTTGCACTGGGGATGTCCGCTTGGGGGGCTTTGGTTTCTTGTTGCCTTCGTTTTCCTTGTCTTTGTCCTCCTGCTCTTTCTTATCCTTGTCATCCTTGTCATCCTTATTCTGAGGCGTGGCAACAACAACAACAGTCGGCGTGGCGGATGTGGTACTTGTACCCATAGACGTGGTGCTTGTGGTTGTGCTCACGAAGGAGCCAGCAGGAAACTGCGCGCACTGCGTTGTAATTGAGGAAACTTTCGCCTTCACAACATTTTCATCGTTGCAACCAACAAAACCAGCCGTGTTTAGAGTCACATACAGTGAGGCATCGGCAACAACCAGTTCACGCGATACCGGGTCGATGGCCACTCCTCCAAGAACGTTGTTCATCACGGGGAGCTGTGGCGATGCCGCAGAGGCAATGAACTGTGTAATAGAGCCTGCAGGTAGACCTGCTGTCAACAACGAGCTTGGTGCTCGCATGAACCCGTTCGCCTTCAGCCAGGTGTCGATGCCTGCGCCACCTTTGCTGCCCCAAATGTTATCTGTCACAACAGTGCCATCACTCGTGAAAATGAAACCGTACTGCTGATTGGTGCAAAGTTTGAGGAAGATTCCGTTGTCCGAATCGTACACGACGTTTCCGAAGCCCGAGGAGCAGTAGTCCTTAATGTTCAGACTGTTCTTGGTGAACTCCAGCGTGTCAAGATCGTACTGAGTGAAGCTGCCCTTCACTCCAAAAATGTACAACACGTTGTTCGCATAGTCGACGACGATGTCCACTGGCGCATCGTCCAAATCAGTAGTCTCCGTCGCATCACCCGTCAAGCTGATGATGCGCAGCTTAGAGCACACGTAGTCGCACACATAGACCTTGTCACCAACAACCTTGCCGCATGTGAACCCAGACTTCGCTTCATTGACTGTGCCGTCTTTGAAGCAGCTTCCGTCAGCGCTGTACGCAACGTCTACCGACACACTGGTCAGATCATCAAAATCGTCTACATTGTTGAAGGTCAGTTTCAGCACACGTGCCATGGTGGTGACCACAACAACCTCGTTCGTGGACGTGGCATCGATATTTTCGTGCGAAATGTCCACTACAGGACTGAGATTGTATGAGCCCAGGTTGCCATTTTCGTCCTTTGCTGCATCACTGACTCCGATACCGGCCTTGTCACCCATGATGGTCTCAATGGCGGCACGAGCGAGCACTGTTGGCTTCGTGGTCTCACCGCGGATGAATGGGGCATCGAAGGCCACGCGGCGCACAAGATTCGGCGAGCTTTGCGCAATCCAGATGTAGCCACCACGGACGGATACGCGACGCACGTTGCCGAGCTGTGCAGACAGCCCACTGCCGTCGTCAGACTTGGGGCCAAACGTGTTGGCTACAGTGCTGGCAGGATCTCGACCCAGGAGAAGGTGCGCAGAGGAGCCGGGATTGCCTGGCAGGAGACGAGCAAGGCCAGACGGTACAAAGCCAACACCGATATTAGTGCCCTTGATCACAGTGCTGATCGGCGCGTTCCCCTTGGGATACAGCGCCTGGATTCCATCAGGAGACAATACGGAGGGAATACGCACGAGAACACCATCCACTACGGCGATGATAGCGCGAGAAACGAGGTCGTCAAAAGCAAGAGGTCCAACCATCAGCTTGTACCCACCGGGGTTCGCGGTCTTCAGGGTGTACACCGGTTGAGAGCCAGGTGTCTGCTGAGATGGGGTCAGTGTCCACAACGAGCTGTCGCCAGACACGCCGTGAAACTCTTTCGTGAGGCTGTTGTACACGAGCTGTGCATCCACAGGAAAAACGCCAGTGAACAGCGTGATCAGATCGAATGTGTACAGGTCATAGCTCAACAGGCCCACAGGTGTGGTGAAGATCAGTTTGCCATTCACTAGCGCGATGTCCAGGCAGTCGACATCACTCACGAGCGTCCCCACAGTATACCCATCATATGAAAGCGATCGAATAGCAGAGTTTCCACGGTCACAAATGAACAGACTGTCATCGCCAGCGACAATACCAGTAATCTGAGCGAACGTTGCGGTATTGGAGTTATCTTCAGCATCTTCAGGCGAATCATCAAAACCAGTGTTCTTCGTGGAGCCAGCAATCAAGGTAGCATTCTTGTTGGGAAGCGGCTTTGCGAAGATTGCTGTGGAAGATGCCACGAACAACGTGGGTGTGCTTTGAGTTTGCACGAAAGCAGCATCCACAACCTTCAGCCCGTCCCAGCCAGTTGCTTTGCTCGAGGTTGGGGAGATGGTCGTTGTCACGAGCAGGGATGCAAAGTCCACCACTTTCACAGGGCTTGCCTCACTGGTTGCCACCAATACAGCAAAGCGACCTGTGTTGTCGAGGCGGATGCGCCGAATGGGCTGGGAGAGCACGGCATCCGTGCTTGTCCCGTCCTTCGAGGGCGCACCAGTCTTGGAAGCATCCTGTCCTCCCACAATGATGTCGGTTTTGCCTGGAACCAGAACCAGGGGGGGGAAGTACGATGGGTCTGTCTTGAACAAATAGGCCCACTGGTTGCCTCCCTCCGCATTGTTCGTGTTCCAACTTGTGGTATCCACAGTAAACTGGCTTGATGTCTGGCAGGTAAACTGCGCGTCGGTGAGCCTTGGTGTTTTTGTAGAAACATCACGAAGACACCACGTACCAGCCGTTCCAACAGCCACATAGGCGTACCCCGCGTTAAAGCATCGTTCCAACCCTTTTGCCAGGGTTTCAGAGGCCTGCAGCGGTGTCTCTGCATTGAACGGAGTCCACGGGTCAGTGGCAAAAACTTTCGTGTTTTCATAGCAGCCTACAAATGCGCGAGACAAGTAGTCAGAGGGAGCCTTCCACTGGTTAATATCAAAGCCGGCAGCAGCGGTGGTCCCGGCAGTCGGTGTGAGTCGACGCACAAATGCGTCAATGAAATAGAGCTCCTTTGTCTGCTTGCGGAAGGCCACACTATTTAATTTGCGATAAAGGTGAGCCTTTATCGCAATGCCGTCTTTTACACGATTCCACACGTTCTTCCCAGGGAAGGGAGTACCTGCAATCACCACACCAGAGTTCTTTACACGCACAACTTTGCCCTTCTTGGTAGTGAAGGTTCGAATGACCGTTGGGATGGCGCGGATCGTATGTCGACCAGGACTAGACCGCAGTTGGGGGTACAGATACAGTTTAGAGTCTTCATCCAGGCCGAATTCAACATTCAGTTGGCCCCAGCGAGCCGGAAAGTTGGCGACCTGTGTGCAACGAGTCAAGTCAAGGGAGTCATCCTTGGCAATATTCCAGAAATTGCTTGGGCATTGTCGCATGGTACCACTGGCCTCAAGCGCATGAAGGGTACCATCGGCTCCGAAGAGCAGGGATACGAATGTGCGCTTCCCCTTGCTCTTCTTCTTCGTGTTAATCAGCTTCTGGGAAGAAATTTCCACACGTGTCAGTCCCCCGATAGCGCGGTTGCCCACAAGAACATACTTTCCATCGGGAGTGACTACACCAGCCGAATACAAACGCTTGTTGTCACCCTTGAGTCCAGCGGCGTACGGCAAGACGTCGCTGACTTGCAGTGTGTCCAACGACGCCACCTTGATGTAATCCTTGCCAAAAATGTACATTTGCTGACCAAGAATGGAAATGTCCACAAGCTTCGGCAGCGAAGCTGCAGTTCCAACGCCGTTTGAGCCTGTGGGGTTCGCCAAGTTGATGTCACCCAATTCGGTTTTAACGTTATTGGTTGACAGATCCACTGAGCGAATGACGTTGCCGGGGAGCAACTCCTTCGGCTTGGAAGGGTTAGCGAAGCCATAGGCGATAAACCACAGCTTGCTCCCATCATCGGACAGCGTGGCTCGCGTACCCCGTCCAATCGTAGCCGTCGCAGGTGCACCATCCTTCAGCACAACCTTCAGGTCCTTAGGTGCTATGCTGAACCCGGCAGCCAGTTCAGCAGCGGTGCGACTAGTGCCTGCGAGGGTTGTTACAGTGCCTTGCTGGTAATCTCTCGGAACCAGCGCACTCACCCCATTGAGCATCACGAGGGCCAGCACGACTGCGACTGTCGCGTTCATGGGAATCCTCATATTACAAACACGAGTGGATCGTCGAGAACCACTCTTCACAGTACGATAGTGCGCAAACACACCCATCGTTGGGATTCAATAAAGTACAGAAA
>Ga0256362_1000005_pt1 | contig 30285 bp, 1 predicted proteins | sample MistaT_6_FD_189978 | JGI IMG/M metagenome (GOLD analysis project Ga0256362, IMG submission 189978) | Metatranscriptome of freshwater microbial communities from Mississippi River, Louisiana, United States - Miss_Atlam_RepA_8d (Metagenome... | ecosystem: Environmental > Aquatic > Freshwater > River...
CTTTAAAGTCATGGCAAACCCAGATTCGAGAAAAAATGCCACACCACGTGCTCACGTGCTCGTATCAGAGTCAGAACACTAGGTTTTCAACTCAGTGAGGCATTTGAAAGTAAGGAAAGTCAAAATTTACTGGGTAACGAGGTGGCAAAGAAAGCTGGCAAAGTTTCGTGCCTGTCACATATACAGCGACGAGCTGACGCACACACACACACACACACACACACACACACAACGACTTTAAGTTCAGTCCTCCTCGTTGTCACCATCACCGCCATCAGAGTGAAGATGAGTCATTGCCTTCTTCTGCTCCTCACCGTGCTTTATGACGAGGAATATCTTGATCAGCGCAGGGATCATGCACAGAATAAGAAGGACGAAAAAGACCGCGATCCAGGCGAAACTGCGTGTTTTGGTCGGGCATGCCTTATCCATGGCATCGGCTGCCCCTCGCGGAACGAACTCCTGTGCGACAATGCAACGCACCTCATCCCACGTGCACAGTACATCTTCAGTGCACTCTTTCTCTGTGGTGTAAACACACTTTTTAACCACGCACGAGGTCGGTCGAGTGGAGTCCCAGTAACACGAATCTTGAAGTGTGCAGTTGGCTTTGTCTTCAAACACTGAGCACCATGAGAGTTTGCACTCGTTAGCTTTCTTGTCCCATAGGCAACGATCGTTGAGATTGCACGTTATTTCTGTGTCAAATGGCTTGCATGGTTGGCTGACGCAAGTCAGCTTCTCGGGATCCCACGCACACGACGAGTTTTGCAGACAAACATTCATAGGCAAACCGACACACACGCGTGGACTACATTTGCCGTTGGCGAGCCAGATACATGAAGGATCGGCTGTACACTCTTGTTCACCGAAATAGCCACAGATCTTGGTCGTGCACTGGCTCGAACTGCTCTCCCATCGACACTCGGGTACTGTGTCACACGCTTTTTCTGGGTATTGACCACAACCCGCTTGCGTGCACTTGCCATTGATCCACGAGCAAAGATTGGCCTTGTCCGCCTCGCACGCGGTTTGCGTATCGTAGTCACACTTGAACAACGGGTTGCTTTCACATCGAGTGTCATCGAAGTCCCATACACAACCTGGCTCCGTTGTGCATGTTTCAAGCGGCAAAGACACACACTTGGAGGGCAAGCACTTGGTAGTTTTCCATGAGCAAATGGGGTCAACGAGGCACACTGGTGCAGCAGAACCCAGGCACGGCTTTTGCACGCAGTTCTTTGGAACTATGTTCACATCACCAAAGGACAATTTTGTCTGCCACGGTAGTGCTCCCGAAGCTTGAGGTTGCGTTGATGACCATTCGCAAATGTATCCTTCAGCAAGGTCTTCGGCCTCACGAGCAAACCAGTTGCCTTGAACATCCATGAAAACAAATTGCCCGCTGGCCACAGGTTGATTCTTAGCCCACATTACGGCTCCCAAAGCTGTTCCGACATTGGCAGGGCCGCGCCAGAATGCTGAACCAGCTTCCTTTCCGGTATTCCACTTCCAAACGGAGGTGCCAAGGTCGCGAGAACCTGCTAGCCACGTCGAGCGCACAGGATGGAGCTCCCGCAGGAGCTCTCGTAATTCAGTGTACGATCCCAGGGAAGCCAATTCTGCTGTGCGCCCAAGATGCAATTGAGACTTGCATCGAGTCATGGCAGTACTCCATGAAACCGCCGGATCATTGATGAATTGATATACATTTCCTGAATTCTTCATGTAAAGAACGTCGCCAAGAACCCATGTGATCAATTTTTTGGAGATGGGTTTCGTCAGCTTCGATGCATATTGGATGCTTTCGAGCACTTGGAGATACTGCCAAACCTGCGCTGTTCCGCGCATGGACAAATAGCCGCCCTGCAAATCCCACCATGATGAAATGCTTGTTTCCGTCGAGGTAACGATGAAGAAATCAGAGTTTGCATCGTACCCACTTTCGATAGATACTCTCGCAGCAGAAATGCTAATGTTGAGGTAGGGAGACTGTATGGCTAGCAAAGATGCAAGACTCGTCTTGATAACGGACACAGGTGTATCAACCACTCCATAGCCGATTTCGGACGCACCAGGTGACGTCCACTCGCAGGCGGGATCGTTGACGCACTGCTCCGTAGAGACGTACGAACAGGCTGGAGAACTGCAAGTGTTGGCTTGGTCACTCCACATGCAGCCCTCACGCCTGCCGCATGCTAACGCTGTGGTTTCAATATTGCAGGATAGTGGAATGCACTTGTTAGTTGACCACGTGCATCGAGAGTCTGACGAGCAACTGCCGGAATCCGAAAAGCGATCACATTCACGGTTGGCCTCGCACGTTTTTTGCAGGTAGTTGTACTCGCAAAGTGGAGCAACGCAGGCTGCCTGCTGCAGACCTGCGCACGTGTCCTTGATACACTTAGCAGGAAGAATGTTCGTGTTCCATACACATGCTGGGTCATCCTCGCATGCGCCTTCCTCCACCCAGCGCCCACAAGACGGAACACAAGTGCTCTCACTGACTTTCCACTCACATTTGTTGTCACTTGCGCATGAGTCAGGAGTCGTGTACGCACAAGGCTTTTTGCTGCATCCTGCCCAAAGAACGCGCGTGGTTCCTGTCACGACTGGTGTGGTGCTGTCCAGAGCACCCAGTCCTCCCCATTCGCATACGTACGACGTGATACCGGCCTGAGCAGAAGAGTAGTCATTCCACAATCCGCTTGATAACATGTGCCCATAATCCTGATCGGGCTGTGAGCTTGACCCGAAATTGTTGGGCTCACCTCCAAAGTTGGTTTGACTAGGCTTTTCCCAGTGTGTGAAGGCACCCTTCGCTGGCATTCCACCTTTCCCTTCACCGGCACCGGTCCAGAATAAACGGCCGTGTCCATCACTCTCAATGCCCTCTGGACCCACAACCCAGCGCCACTCACCCTCATTCCACAAATCACTGGCTCCGATCCAGCCGTTTCCTTCCAGCCTGTGAAATACGAATTCTTGCTCTGCTTGCGACGTGATAGTGACCAAGTAACCTGTGAGCCCGAAGTAGGATTCACCTTCACAATTTCGTCGAGCATCCCACCAAGGGACGTCTTTGTTGACGAATGTCTTGTAGAAGTGCCCTCCAAACGCCAACACGTTGCTTCCCAAATTCCAGGTAATTTCGCGGGGATCAGCCGCTGTCGACGTGGAGTAAAAGTGAACATTGCGCAAGGCCAATGCATACTGAGTAATGGAAAACTGTCCGGTGAGGAACAGCGTACCCGACGTCTCATGCCACACTGCCGTCACTGGCCCGGTATAAGATGCAGACATGATTAATCGATCACCCGAAGAAAAATTGGCAGAAATTCGTGCGGCGGCTCCTCCAATGATCTGGGCCCCACTGAGAGAGAGCCATGGGAATGTGGGCACAGTTCCATTGCCGGCGGTGTAAATCTGCTCGCCATTGGAGGATGCATCAAGCCAATCACAGGCCTTATCAGCTTCACACGCGGCTGAAGTGCCGTAAGTACAATCACTGACTTTCAGAAGACAGCTTGTCCCTTGCAAGACACAGTTTGCATTTGCTCGGCAGCTTGTTGCGTCCGTCAGTGCTTCACATGGATTCAGAGGTGGTTTGTTTGCGCACGCTCCATCGACAAACGAACATGCAGGACTCTGTGATCGGAGGCACTCTATTTGAGTCGTGAACGAGGAGCACTTACAGGCTTGAACGTCACATGGGACGATTTCACGCAGTGATGTTTCATCACACTTAAAACCATCGGCAGTCGCGACTGATCTGATTGTGCGAGTGCGATACTTCACAGCACCATTACCACATGTCGGGCATGCGGACCACTCAGACCACGCCGAATACACACAATCTCCACTCTGCGGGACGCATGTTGACGTTCCCGCATCCCATCCACAGGATGCATAATTGGAAGTTACGGGTTTGGCACTCGCGCAGGTGGCTGCATCTGGGTAGGGGCATGGACGATCAAGACAAGCTGTTCCGTTGTACCCACATTCCACAGGGAAGCGACTGCATTGCTGAGCAGTGTAGTTCAATTCACATGTGCGTTGTTTGCAGGTTCCTAGTGATGTCCATTGACATTCCCGGAACAAATCACACGCCTCTTTGCTGCTGTACGCACACGGTCGCACGAAACACGCATTCATGGTTGCGTTCCATTTGCACGACTTATCCCTGTCGCACACAGTGCTATCTGTGTAGAGACACACATTGTCTTTGCACAACGGGGCAGGACTTTCGACGTAGGTGCACCTGTCATTCAAAGTACAAGACATCTGCGCAGTAGAACTCTTGGTCACGTCATAACGCACAGAGCATGTTTGTCCGCACGTCGAAGATGCCGCATCCCAAATGCACGACGCCTCCTTGATGCACGTCGCTTCACTGGTCCTGAGGGTGCAATTAGCGAAGCACTTTTGCGAGGAAAGAACACACAAACGGGACTTCTGGCACTCATCGGGGGTGGCTTCAGTGCACGTTCGAGAACATTGGGCACTGATTGAGTCCCAGATGCAACCAGGTGCAGGACTGCAAGCGGCAAGAGTAGCAAGCTCTGAACAAGCCTTGTCGCACTTTCCATTGCGCCAGCTGCATTTCGGACTTTGACACTGCGCACTGGACAGTCCCGAGCAAACATCGACCTCGCACTTTGATGTGACGTATGACCACGTACACTTTTGACCAGAATTGTCACAGGCAGCCTGTGTGCTGAAACTTTGTTCGCACGTCTTGCTGCAGTTCAGACCGTTCAACACACAACCGGCATAATTTGAGCATGTTTCGATGGGTACAGAGGCACAATTGGGTTCGCACGAACTGCTGGAGGGAGTACTCACCCACATGCACGCCGGGTCGCTGTTGCACGATTCTGCGGACGCCCATCGCACTTTGCACGTTGTCGTACATTCCCCACTGCTCGTGTTGCCGATCTGTGTGGCGACCCACAGGCAGTTATTCGTTGGGCAATTTGATTCATCCATGTTAGTTCCACAAGCCTCGGTGCAAGTTGGTGGCGAATCAACAGAACGCAATACCATGCAGTTTTGATTTGTCAGACAAGCATCGAGGTGTTTGGGTCCGTACAGAACAGAGCATTTTGGCTGACAGTAGTTATTCCTGAACACGCAACGGCCAACATTATTCCCTGTTTCGCACGAAACTTCAGACGCATTGAATCTTCCGCAGGAAGTGACACAGCTCTGACTTCCATCCACTGCGTTCGCAATCATGCAGTCTGGATCCCGGTTGCACTTGGAATCGTCGAAGGTACTTTCCGTGATCTGGTAGCGAAATTCACACGGCCTTTTGCATTGGCCATTTTGCACATTGCACATTGCTCCCATGGTTGCACATTCAGTAATATTCAGTTGTCCACAACCCAGTATGCATGTGTTACTGTTTGCATTCCACATACAATCCGCATCTTGATTGCACACAACTTCTGAGGTACCTGATGGTCCATCGCACGGCTCGCGGCAAACCTCGAAACGTGACCATATGCACTGGTTCACGGGACATTCACCGGACGTGTAGTACTCTGAGCATTTCTTAGCACACTTGCCATTTATGGTTGTGCACTTAGAATCGGCAGCACATGCGTTGGACGAGTTGTACAAACACCGAGTTTCGATGCAAGTACCATTGCTACCCAACCATTCACACGCGTTGTCATTGGAGGGTCCGTTCACGCTGCACGTCTTCGAATCGGTCCATGCACAAGGGCGGTTTTCACAGAGGTTAGTATTCGTGTTTACCCTGCAACGAGGATCTTGCGTGCAATTGGCTAACGGTTTCGTTGTGCACAATGGCTCCGAGCAGAAAGAGTTTTTCGCGTCCCACTCGCACGTGGGATCAGCAGTGCAAGCGTCCTTCGTGGTGTACCTGTAGGCGCACTTGCGCTGACAAATAGAGCCCGTCCACGAGCACTTACCATTTTGTTCACACTCCACTTGACCAGAGATGTAATCACATGTTTTTTTGCATCCAGCAAATCCATTTTCTTGAGCATACTCACACTCCTTATTCAGACTGCACTCAGCCTGTGTCATTATGCGCGTGCATGTTGGTTTGCAGTACGAAACAACCCCGTCTTGATTCCACATACAGTTTGGATCGGCTTTGCAGGAGGATTGTGCAAAGTACTTCAGAACGCATACGGTATTGCACTTACCATTGTTGGAATCAAACCAACAAACATCAGGCTCCAGGAGACATTCTACCCTTGTCATGAGTTCACATTTCTTGCGGCAAATGTTGGTTGTTGCATCCCATTGGCAAGTTGAATCTGCAGAGCAGCCTGACTTGGTTTCTGCTATGAGAACACACGAATCCTGGCACTTCAATGTTGTGGGATTGTAGTCACACATGGAAAGTGCTTCGCACTGCGTACCGTTTGTAATCTTCGCACAAGCAGGACTGCATACACCAGCCTCCTGGTTCCACTGACAGTCACTTTGAGCATCGCACTGCGATTTAACACTAGTGCGAAGTTCACATCGTCGTTTGCAAAGCGATTCATCACCGGACCACTCGCAGACAGCAGAACGAGTACAAGCGACAGCATCAGTGATTTTCGTGCATTCTTTTTGACAAACGCCGTTCGTGGAGTCCCAGATACAGCTCGAATCACTTTCACAGCTTGCAGACGTTAGATATTTGGCTTTGCACTGTCCCACACACACGGCGGGTGACTTCGTTGTGTCCCACTCGCAGGTTGACTTACCCGTTGTGATACATGGTGATCGAGACAGGTACGTGTCGCAAGGAGAGGCGCAGATTTTATTGGCAGCATCCCAAATGCACTCGGGATCAGCACGACAAGTAGGTTCTGAAGAACCGTGACGAATGGAACACTGCAATTTGCACGAAGTTGATTCTGTGTTGGGATACCACACACAGCGCTTTGCATCGCCACAGGCCTGCGTGGATAGGTACTCCCCGCATTGCTTTTCGCAGGTCCGTGATACATTGTTCCATTGACACTGACTCAGAGCTTCGCACGATGACGTTGTACCGTAGGTGTTGCATCCCATTTGACAGACATTGTTGTTTTTGTCCCACTGACATTCTGCGAACGAATTACAAATGGTGGCGTTCGTCGTACGTTGTGCGCACAGCGTGACGCAAGTCTTGGAGGTGGTGAAGGTACACATGGTCTTGTCAGCAGTGCAGTCAACTTCAGCAGATGTCAACTCACACTTTTTCTTGCACATCTTGTTTGTCCCATCCCATTGGCAACGTTTGTCTTGGTTACATAATGCAGAGTCCTCATAGGCGCTTTGACAAATTTCAACACACGTCTTGTTCGTGTACTCGCACAGACTATCAGCTACGCACGTGGATTGTGTAGCATGTCGCTCGCACGTATTGCGACACTTGGCAGCTGCATCGTCCCACGTGCATTCTTCATCAGGCATACAGTCGGCTTCTGTTGTGTGTCTGAATGGACACTGGGGTTTGCATGATCCATTCCATTCGCACATGGCAGCAACCATGCACTGTTCTTTGGTCCTTACCAGCTCACATCGCTGTGTGCAACTACCGCGCTTGTTGTCCCACATGCAGCTGGGATCCGCATCACACCGATCTGCGTTAGTGTGTCTGAAGACACAGGCCTTGTCACAGGTGAGATTCTTTGATTCCACAACGCACATGCTATCACTTGCGCAAAGTGTGGGTTCGACAATGCGTGAACACACAGTCTTGCAGGTTGATAATCCCGCGTCCCACATACAGTTGGTGTTCTTGTCACATGTGTCCTTTGTGGTGAAGGCGAAGCCACATTTTCGGAAGCATTGTCCATTTTGCAAAATTTCACACTTGAAGTTGCTTTCACACTCGGAGCGGGTTTCAGCGGCCTGACAAGTCTGCACGCAAACTGACTTGCGTGAGTCCCATTCGCAGTATCCGGTTTGTGCAGAACAGGTTGCGCTGTCGACGTACTCTTTGCATGCCACCAAGCACGTGGCGTCCTTCCACATGCAGTCACTGCGTGCTTGGCATTGTGTGTTGTTGGTGAGAAGACCACACACCTGTTTGCATGTTTGGGCAGCTTCGAAATACTTACACAAAGTGCTTTTTGACTTGCACTCCGCACTTGTTTCCAAATTGTCGCAGTCAGTTGTGCACTTACCACCATCAGCCTTGTCCCACATACACAGTGGGTCAGCATTACAATTGCCCTTGTCCTCGTATTTCAACACGCACTTCTTGTCGCAAGTGTACTTGGGGTTTGTACCTATGTTGCCTTGCGTGTCTTGCAACAATTGACAGTTCGAGTCACCCTTGCATGCCGCTGACGCGTTGGGAAACGTGTAGTAGAAGCGACAGGTGTTGCTGCACTTTCCTGCGTACGGATCGTACTCACAGGCCTTGTCTGTGTTGCAGTCAGCACTACTGGTGTACTTAATGGAACACTTGACATCACATTTCCCGTTGCGGAACTGGCATATACCGACGGCAGCGCACTCAGAAACGGTTGTTATTTGCACGCAGTTTCTGCTACACAGTGCATTTTCCTTGTCCCATTTGCACGCGCTGTCCGCATCGCACGTGGATTGGGTGTTGTAGCGGTAAACACATTGCTTCTTGCATTGCTTGTTTTCCACTATGCAAACGTCAGCTTTCACCTGACATTGTGCCTCAGATGTGAACCGCTCGCAGGTTGTGTCACAGATCCCCCCATTCGTGTTTGGATTCCACATGCAATCAGCATCAGCATTGCATCGCCCTTGGTCGGTGTATCGGAGTGCACACTTTTGCTTGCATTGACCACTAGGGAGCCATTCGCATGTATTGTCGGCCGTACAATTCGCCGACGATTTCCATTCGCTGCAAATGCGCTTGCACTGACCCACGGTTCCATCCCACCGGCACTGTGGCAGAGATTGACATGTTGGGGCATCAACATACGTTTCACACGCTGACATACACACATTTTGAGCTGGGTCACTGTTGAACATACAGTCAGCCGCTGCATTACAGGCAGCAGCGTTTTCTCCAAACCTATGGACGCACTTGACAGTACACGTGCTTGTGCCCGATCGCCAGTCGCACATGAATCGTTCGGCCTTGCACTCTGACACGTCGGTGATGCGAGAGCAATTTTTCTTGCAAGACATATCGGAATAGTCCCACATGCACTTTGCATCATTTGAGCAAGGTGCCTCGGAAGTGTACTGCACAGTGCACTTGTTGGCGCAAACCGTTCCTCGCCACTCACACAGCAGGTCCTTGGCGCACGTAGTGATGTTCTTGTGACCCGAGCATTCGTTCACACATTTGTTGGCTGTGGCATCCCACTGACACTCTTCATCAGCGTCACATGGGGCCTTTGTAGGATAACGATAGAAGCATCTCAAGATGCAAGATTGTTTACCACTGTCTGCAGTCTTCCACTCACACATGGTGTCGCTGGAACAGGTTGTGCTGGTGTTCAGTAATGTGCAGTTCTTGTTGCATCTATTACGCTCTACATCCCACATACACTCAGTGTCTGCTTGACAGGTTGAGCGTGAAGCGTAGCGGAAAACACACTCTTGCTTACACTGGCCATTGATCCATTCGCACATGGGCTCCTGTTCACAGACTTCTGGCAGCGTTGCCGGGTTTGTGAAGGCGAGTTCCTGAGCATTGACTCGATCACAATCACGTTTGCACTGATTGACGGATGCGTCAAACATACAATCTTGATCAGCGTTACAGGTTTGTTTTGTGGAGTACTGGTATAAACATCGCGTCTGGCATACTCCAGAGTTATTGCCTCGCCAAGTACAAGTGGGGTCATTAGAGCACGTGACGACTGGCTGTAGCGAGACCTGAGGCGTGATAGCTTCACACTTGATCTTGCACTTCCCCTGGTAGTAAACGCACTGTTGTTGGCGTTGACAGTCATCCTGAGTCGTGTACTCTGTGCAACTGGGCTTGCACACACTTGCCGCAGGATCATAGAGGCATTTTGCATCTGCATTGCAGGCTGTGATATTGAGAGTTCCTGTCGAGGAATAACGGAAGAGGCACTTTTTCTTGCATTCATTTCCTGTCCACAGACACATCGTCTCTGGCGTACAAGCCAAAGCCGATCCAATATTTTCACAAGTCGTTTTGCATGATCCAGCATCTGCATCCCACATACACCGATTATTGGAGTCACCATTGCAAGAGCTCTTGTCAGTGTAGAGCAAACGGCACTTTTTGACACATTGAGGTGAAGACGGATTCGATTTGGCATCCCATTCACAAAACGCGTCTGCGACACAGGCCATTTGTTGCTCTGTTGCAGTTGTCGGGCCAATCATGTGACCTGCGCACGTATTCTTGCACACTGACGAGTCAGAGTCCCATTCACAGTTCGAGTCACTGTTGCATGCCGCTGTACAGGTGGCTGTCGAGCTACACTTGGTTGACGTGACCCGGAAATCGTATCTAAACTGGCAACGAAGATCACACTTACCCAGCTTCCATTCACACAAGTCGCTTGAGACACATTCTTTCTGCGTTGAAATGTAATTACATTTTTGCGCGCATTTGTTGTTCGTTGTGTCGAACTGACATTCCGTATCATTGCGGCACATGTCTTTGTCTGTGTAGCGGAAAACGCACTTCTTTTCACAAATGGAGCCATCTACCTGACACATCGATTGCGCGCTGCAGGCAGTCTGATTAACACGCGCACATTCTGTCACACATGTCTTGGCTTGGGCATCCCACATACACTCCGAATCTGCGTTACATCCAGCCTCTGTAGGCCATCGGCTCGGGCATTTGTTTTTGCATTGCGTAGGCTTGGATGCGGCTATCCACTCACATTGAGTTTGGGCCCAGCAGACGGTTGCCGGTGAGGATTTGCTGGCCTCGACGGACGGGCATTTGAACGAGCACGATTTTGCGACGTCAGACCAAGCGCAGTTAGGATCACTTCCGCACTTCACACTGTCAAAATTCCTTGAGCAAGTTTGTTTGCACGAGGTGGATGTCGTGTCCCACATGCAGTCGCTGTCGCTCATGCACGCGCTGATATTACCGGAATTTGCTGCTGGATACTTCAGCCAGCATTGCTTGCGGCATTTCGTTCCAAAAGTGTCGCACACACTTTCCTTACTGCACACAGTCGGATCTGTGAGAAGTTCACAAGTCTTCTTGCACTGATTGCTGACGGGGTCCCACATGCAACGATCAGGTTCTCTTCGGCATGCATCCCCTGTGGTGTACAGCAGTGCGCACTTCAGTGTGCATGTGTTGCCAACAGTCCAATCACAAAGAGCATCGTTGTTACACGACGTCAAGTTGTTATACCGATTACAAGCGGGTTGGCAGATGAAAGTGCTGGGCTGCCACAAGCAGTCTTTATCAGCATTGCAAGTTGATTGACTTGAGTACCTAAAGGCGCATTGCTTCTTACAGACCTTTTCTGCTACATTCCACTCGCACATGGGGTCTTCTACACAACTGACAGAATCTTGCTTCAACGTACAGACCATGTTACAGCGAGATCGCTGCGTATCCCACATACACTCCGGATCGGAATTGCAGGCTGCGGCATTGGTCGAGCGAAACTGGCATTTTAACTGACATCGCGCAGTCTTCGAGGTGTTGACGTAACACATGGGATCAGCGTTACACTGAGCATCTTTTTGACTTGTCGTGGAGGCTAGATCGATGATGTTGTCGCAATCGCGATTGCACCGGCTAAGCGCCGCGTCCCATTTGCACGACTCTGATGCCGTGCACGTGGCTTCACTTGAAAAAGTAAATTCGCACTTCTTGACACATTTCTTGACACTTTCCATTTCACACCAAGGATCGGCTGCACACTGTGTTCCCGTAAGAAATGCGCATTTAAGCTTGCAGATGTTGTTCGCAGTATCCCATTCACATTCTGAGTTGGAAGAGCATGTGCTTGCTAACCCATAGCGATAACACTCAGGTTTGCACGTTCCCTTTGCAGTATCAACCATGCATTCAGCATCCTGGTCGCATTGTGTGCGGTTGCCGTCGTATCTCACCAAACACTGCTTCTTGCATGCACTATCACCAATGTTCCACTCGCACATGGATGTTTCAACGGAACATTCCGTCTTGGAAGTCTTCAGATCGCACGTCTGTTTGCATTGACCGATCGAACTGTCCCACATGCAGCGCGCATCACCGTTGCAGGAAACCTTGTCGTCATACTGCAATTGACACTTTTTCTTGCATATATTTGCAGCATTGTCAAACGAGCAAAATGCATCCTTGTTGCATTTTGTTGCATTGGTTCCGTATTTGTCACAGGTGTTTTTACATTCACCAGCAAATTTGTCCCATTCACAATCTTTGTCAGCATCGCAAGAGGTTTGATTCAAGTTACGGTACACACACTGCAAGTCACAAGCGTTATTGTGCCACTCACACATGGCGTCAGACAGGCAAGTGAATTGTCCTTCGTATCGAGTGCAATTGGTGTTACATGTGCCTTTTCGAGCATCCCACATACAGTCGATGTCATTATCACATGCTTGACGATTGTTGTAACGGAATTTGCAGAGTTCTTTGCATTGCGATCCAACGACCTCACACATCGTCGTGGACAAGGCAGTGCATTGAGCCGCAGAAACAAGAGTGCAAATCTTCTTGCAGTTTCCACTTTGCACGTCCCACATACATTGAGGGTCAGCGTCGCACGGGGACTGCGTCAAGTAGTCGAATGCGCATTGTTTTCGGCATCGAGAGTTTGCCACATCCCATTCACATTGGGAGTCGACCGGCTTTTGGCAGTCAGTAAGATTATTTAACGGGCACTTTTTGATGCATGCACTGGCGCCTGTGCGCCACTCGCACATTTTGTCAGTACCACACGTAGCCAGAGAGGACAGATAAGAACAGTCGGGTTTACACAACTTGAAGGACGCGTCCCACATGCAGTCATCGTCATTATCACAGGGTACTTGTTGACTGTATCTCAGGCTGCAAACTTTTCGGCACGTCGGGGAGGATGTAGACTTGTACACGCACATGGAGTCCGTTTGGCAGTCCGCAGGCAATAATCGTGTGCACGTGTTTTTGCAAGTTGTTTTTGATGTATCCCACATACAGAGTGGATCACCGTCACATGTGGATTGAGTACCATACTTGAGCACACATTTTTTGACACAAGTATCGCCGACCCACTCGCACATCTTGTCCTGATTGCATTCACCTTTCGCCGTGGCGGCATCACCTGAGTTTTTGGTGACGTAGTACAAACATTGATTTTTACAGACATTTGCGGCGACATCCCACTCACATTGGGGATCTGCCTTACACTGATCAACTTTGCTGGTTCCGTTGTATCTGAATGGACACTGCTTTTTGCACGCTGAATTTCCATTATCCCATTCGCAAATGGGGCTCTGAGTGCACGTTGATGAGTCTTTGACCAAAGTGCATATCTTGGAGCAAGTGTTCTTCGAAGAATCCCACATGCAGGTGAGATCGGAGTCGCATTGCGCTGCTCCTGTGTACCGAGTTTCACACTTGCGCGTGCATTTGCCATTTTGCCATTCACAAAGGATGTCAGAGAAGCAAAGATTAATGAGTTGCTGAGAAGTCAAATTGTACTCTACCGCGTTGACACGAGCGCATTCTCGACTACAACGACTATTCGCAGCATCCCACATGCAGTTTTCATCACTTTCACATTCGTCAGAAACGAGATGATCCAGGGGACACTTCATTTGACAGGACATTGTGGCCTGTGCAGGGTTTGTGTTGCTGTTAAGGTCCGGATGATACTCACATCGGGAATCTGCGACGCACGCGCTTTGCACTGTCTTGGAACATTGAGTTATGCAGGATGAGCTTTCACCACATTTTTTCTTGCAATAGGCTTCGTCGAGGGAATTTTGCTCACATGTTTTAAGACATTTTCCAGAATACCACTGACACTCCGAGTTGGTGCCGCATAGGAGGCTGCTTCCGTACATGATGCATGACGGTTTGCACGTGGTGTCACTTGCAAGATCCCACATGCATTGTGGATCAGAAGTACAGTTGTTAAAAGCGGAGTAGCGATATCGGCACTGCTTTTTGCACGACAAGGCACCCGCGTCCCACACGCACATTCCCTTCTCCGCACTGCAAGTTGTAGACGTACCCAAAAGCTCACACGTTCGTTTACACGACTTTGCTGACGGATCCCACATGCAACGTGCACCGTCGTTGTTGCATGAAACGGTGTCCATGTATTTGATGGCGCACTGTTGTTGACATTGCGATCCCTGAGCCAGCGTGGCCTCCCAAACGCAAAACGGATCGGCGTTACACTCTTTCGCTTTAGCGGTATTTTGTGCGGCATCAGAAGTTTGGTACTTGTCACAGCTGTTGCGGCATTTGTTACTGGCGTCGTCCCACTTGCACTCCGAATCAGAATTGCATGCATTTTTGTTCTCAAGTCCGACATATCTGTACACACATTGAACACCACACTTGCCCAGGTGCCATTCGCACATGGCATCTAGAAGACAAGTATCTTTGCTTGAAAGCCGAGTGCACTTCGTACTGCATTGCGCACGCTGAGAGTCCCACATGCAGTCTTGATCTGCACCACAAGGAGTTTGCGAAAGGTGACGGTACAGACAATCTTTTTTGCAGGTATTGTCCACCCATTCGCACATGTCAATCTTCGAGCAGCTCGTGGAATCGGAGTAGAGAGAGCACGTTTGTTGGCAGGAAGGAGAAGCCAAGGTTTTGTCCCACATGCATTCTGCATCGCCGTCGCAAACACTTTGTGCGGTTGCCCGAAATACACATTTGTTTTTACAGGTATTATCTTTCTTACTCCACACGCATTTGTCGTCAGTGGGACAGATCGTGGCGTTAAGCACTCCACACTTCTGACGGCAAGTTTTTGCAACAGTGTCATACTCGCAGTTGCTTGACTGCGTGCAGAAAGCCGTTGTGCTACGCAGGGCACATGTTTGCACGCAAAGCGAGGTTTTGTACGGGGTACCTGGGTCAACCATACACTCGCTGTCTTGCGAGATACAGGCGAGCGGAGTGGTGTTGTTGCGGAAGACACACTGCTTCTTGCATACTCTTTCTGTGGGATTGTAAATGCACATGCTGTCCAGACTACATGTCTTGGAATCCGGTAGTCGCCCGCAGTTTGTCTTACATGTTGCCAAAGCAGTGTCCCACATGCAGTTTTTGTCGGTATCGCAGGGGGTTTGAGTGTCATACGCCACTTTACATTGTGTGAGGCACTGCGATGTACCTGGTTCCCACCAACAATTGGCGTCAGCAACGCAAGACATTTGCTGCTTTGTGACATTTCCAAAGTTGAGCGTAACGTGTTTGAAACACACGTTTCGACATGCCGGTTTGGTATCGTCCCAGTCGCATTCTTCGTCTTTCAGGCACGATGTCTCGTCCTTGTAACGATAAAAGCATGTAACCTTACACTTGTCATCCTTCCCGTTCCACTCGCACATTTGATCCGCAACGCAGCTTGTCTGAGAAGTATACTCAATACAATTCTTATTGCACTTGCCGTTTTTGCTGTCCCACATGCAGTCGTTGCCAGGATCAGTGTTACACGGGGTTTCCGTAGCATATCGAAACGGGCATTGTTTTTTGCACGTTCCGTCTATCCATTCACACATGGACTCCTTCGTGCACACAGAAGTAATCGTGGTTGCTTTGGTTGGCATCTCTACACTGTTGATGCGAATGCAGTTGGTCTTGCATACTTGAGCAGTTGCATCCCACATGCAGTAGGAGTCGGCGTCACACGATGGTTGAGTGAGATATTTCTGACTGCAAACTTTGTCACAGGATCCAGAAGCCGCGCGCCATTCACAAGCTTTGCGTGTTGCTGTACAGTTCGTGGAGTCCAAGAATTCTGGGCACTTGATCTGGCAGGAATTGTCTGCCCATTCGCATTCAGGCTCATTGTTGCAGGAAACTTGAGTTGCAGACCGATAGCATGCAGGTTTGCAAAACTGTGTTCCACTGGGGCGCGTATTGTCATCCCACTGACATTGTGGGTCGGAAGAGCATCCAGTACGCGAGATGTATCGGTACAAGCATTGCTTCTTGCACATGTTAACTGTGCCATCCCATTCACACATTCCAGGCTCTGCTTTGCATTTCGTGTCGGTGGTGAGAGCTTCGCAGGTTTTCTTACAGATCGTTGAGCTCTGATCCCACATGCATCGCGCGTCCGCATTGCAGCTTGCTTTGTTTGTATTCGCCAGCGAACAGATGTACTTGCATGTGTTTGCAGCTGTGTCAAACTCGCACATTGAGTCGCCATTGCATCTGGTAATCTTGTCAGTTGTCAAAGCGTTGTACTTATCACAAGAATTCTTGCACTTATTGATACTTGCATCCCAGGTGCAAGAAGGATCAGCTGCGCATGCAGTTTGATTGGTCCATCGATACACACACTGCATCTGACATGTTTCAGCAAACCATTCGCATGTTGGCGAGGCCAAACACTCAGTGCTAGATTTCAAAAGAGAGCACTTTTTGGAACACTGATTACGAACTGTGTCCCAAACACATTCGCTTTGTGGATCAGCATTGCACGGTTGAATGGCGTTGTAGCGCAGTTGGCACGTCTTTTGACAAGTTGGATATCCACGGAAGCACGGGGGATACACCGCGTTGTCGGCCCAACAGCATCCAAGCGCAGCACACTGCGTGGTATTAAGCTTATTTCCACATGTTACTTTGTTGACATCTGGAATAGCACATTGATTTTCAACTGACCACCGACACATTGAGTCTCCAACGCACGTGGCTGCTGGTGACAAGCGAGTGCAGGTTGGTTTGCAAGTGTTGGCATTTAAATCCCACATACATTTTGGCTCGTTGTCACAGGCCGATTGTGTACCGAAAGCGTAATTACACTTGGTTTCGCATACTGCTGGATCAGCGCCCTTGGGATTCCACTCGCAGCGATAGTCGTTGACACAACTTTCGCTGGAGAGCAAAAAGCGGCATTTCTTTTTGCAGTCGTTCTTGGCCGCATCCCATTCGCACATCGGGTCAACGCACGTTGCGAGACTACCGAATGTGTTGCATGTTGCCTTACATGTCTTTTTGGATTGATCCCACATGCATCCAGCGTCAGAATCGCAGGTAGACTGCAAGATGTAAGAGTAGCGACAAGTTCGGACACATGTAGCTGGTGTCGTGCCGGAGGCTGGAAGCCACTGGCACTGCGGTGATGCAGTGCACTCTGCATTTGCCACAATTTGGTCGCAATCCTTGCGACACACTTGCTTGTCCAGATCCCAAAGGCAACTGGTATCCTGATCACACGAAGGTTGATTGAAGTACGTAATTTCACACTTCTTGCGACAAACCTTTGGTGAACTTGTTCCATCCCACCAGCACATACTGTCTGCAATGCAGGTGGACGAGTTGGTGTGCTTTTTACACTCATTTTTGCACTTCTTATTGACGGCATCCCATTCACACTCATCGTCATTATTGCATGACGTGATATCAGTGTAACGATAAACGCACAAATTCTTGCAAACATTCTTCAAGCTGTCCCATTCACACATGGAGTTACCAAGACAGTCCGATGAAGCAGTCAAGAGGCCACACTTCTTACTACATATTGATCTCTCGGTTTGCCAGGCACATTCGCTGTCAGCGTCACACGTTGCTTGTGTACTGTATCGAAATTCGCATTCTTTTTTGCACACGCCACCAACGACCAGACACATGCGATCTTTGTCACATGCTGCCAAAGTGTCAGCCTGTGTCAGCCTCATTTCGGGCCCTGTGTACCGAGCGCATGTGCGAGTGCACTTGAGAGTACTGCTATCCCACATGCAATCCGGGTCGGCATCGCAGCTGGATCGTGCTGCATACGCCAACTCACACTTCACAGCGCAGCTTTTGGCGTTTGTTCCAGGCGTGACTTGGTATTCACACTTTGGATCAGCAAAGCACTTGTCTGTGTTGGGTGTAATAGGAATTTCCGTGCATTTCTTTGCGCATCCAGTTCCAGATCGCCACTCGCAACGAAACGCGCTGTTGCAAGTTGCATCGTTTAAGTACTGCGCGCATTCTGGGGCGCACTTACCGATGTCTGCACGCCACATACAAATGGGATTGGCTTCACAATCAGCTGCAATATTGTAGCGTTCAGAGCAGCGAAGCGTGCATGTACTGGCAGGTGTCCAAACACACATGGTAGCGGTTGCTTGACAATCAGCCGCACTCGTAAGCAGATCACATTTCTTTGTGCAGTCACCCACTTGATTATCCCACATGCAACGGTCACTGTTTGCGCTGCAGCATGTCTTATCCGGACATAAGTTTTCACATGTGTTGATGCATTTTGAATTTGTCCATTCACAGGCAGAATCCTTCAAACAGTCTGACTGGGTCCCAAGTTTCACACAGTCATTCTTGCATGTGTTCGTAGCAGAATCCCAAACACACTCTGAATCGGGATCGCAAGCAGTCTTGTTCTTCCAGCGGTACGGGCATGTGTACTCGCACGGGTACTGAGGAGAAAAGCACCATGGGGTGGTCGCATCAGACCCCACCTCGTCATAGCAACACCCAAGCCCTTGACAAGCAGACATGGAGATCCCCAAGGTACCACAGCGAGTCTTAGCGCTGTTGCTCACAGCACATTTATCAGTGATCGTCGCGTCCCATTCGCACATTGGATCTTTGACACACCCAGCCTGTACGTCGTAATACTGACATTCCTTTGAGCACGTTGCTCTGTCGTCGAGCCAGTGGCAGTAGGGATCTGAGTCGCATGATGTCTTCCTGGTGTACTGAAACACACACTTCATGCGGCAAGTAGTTGTCATTTCACACATTGACTCTTTCACGCAGTCTGTGCTGGACAAAAGAGCACAAGTGTTTTTGCACGTCTTTGATGATTCTTCCCACATACATCGAGTGTCGCTCACGCATGTGGTGTTTGTGGTGTACTGATAGGAACACTTTGTCAAACATGATTTCAAGCCGGAATTCCACTCGCATTCCCGATCCTGCAGGCACGAGCTTTCGGTCGGATTCCACTCGCATTTGGGTTTGCAGGCGTTATCCGCAAGAACGAACTTGCAGTGTTGGGTATCGAGTCCACAGGAGACCGCCCCGTCTCGTTCTGGACAAGACAAATAACAAATTGGTGGCGAGTTGAGAGGGTCCCAGTCACAGCGCGGATCACCGTCGCATGCCATGGATGTGAGGTAGTTTGGACATTTTCGAGTGCAGACGGTGTCAAACTCACAATATGGGTCACGATCACACTCTTGTTGCGTGTTGACAGAGCATTTTTTTCCACATGAGTTCGATGTTGAGCGAATCTCGCACTGTTTTTGGTCTGTGCATGTTGTTAACGTCTTGTATGAAGAACACGTCTCTGTGCAAACCTTCTGACTGGCCTCCCACATACATTCAGGGTCAGCGCGGCATTGCACCTCATCCGTTGTTCTATACGAACATCTGCGTTCGCAGGTAGAACCTTTCCAAGTGCACATAATTGGGGATAAAGTACATGCTGAGGACGTGTTTAAGAAATCGCAGTCAGTCTTGCAAACTGAGGTTGCGACATCCCACAGACAGCGCCCATCTTTGTCGGCGTTGCACGTTGTCTGTGTGAAGTATTTGGCATCACATTGCGGTACACATTTTCCACCAAGCCACTCGCACAGCGAATCATCATCGCAGGTCTTGTTGTTCATAATTTGATCACAACGGACACGGCACTTTCCATTTGTCCATTGGCAACCAGGATCCGCATCACATGGGCCCTGTGAAAGGAATCGATACACACACTGCTGCTGACACGCACCATTTTTCCACTCGCACATGGCATCCTTAACGCATGTAAGTTGCGTCGTAAGACGATCACATTTGTCGTTACACTTGGCACGCTCTGCGTCCCATTGGCACTCAGAGTCTCCATTGCATTTGGCTTGATCCACGTAGCGGTAGACACAATCTTTCTTGCACAGACCACCAACCCATTCACACATTCTTTCTGCTGTGCAAGATGCGTTGTTTGACATAGTGGAGCAAAGTGGACGACATTGAAGAGAAGTTGCGTCCCACATACACTCGTTATCTGCATCACACGGAACTTGTGTGGAATACCTAAAAGGACATCTCTTCTCGCAGCCCAATGAGGTATCCCATTGACACATGTATCGTGCGGGACTTGTGGAACACGCAACTTGAGTGTCGTAGCTCCCCTTGACACAATCTGGGACACAGCGATCATTGACTTTGTCGTACATGCAGTAACCTAATTGGTCACATGTGTTTGTCGTTGTTGTCACTTGGGTCGGCGTTAACTCACACTTCGTGCGACACTGCTTGTCCACAAAATAGTCGCAGTGCGTTGCATTCATGCAAGTGTCCTTCGAAACAAGCAGTGTGCACTTAGTTTGACACTGTTGCAGAGTTGGATTTGAAGGCACCCACTGACACATAGGGTCGGAGCCGCATGCGCTCTGAGTGGTGTAAAGGCTTTCACAGGATTGTCGACACTTCGGGTCAGAAGCGGTGGCAATCCACGTGCACATGTTGTCCTTCATGCAGGCCGCCTGATTTGCCCCATTGCTAGTGACACAGTCCGGACGGCAACTTGAAGAACTTGGACTCCACATACACGTGGGATCCTTAGACTCACATTGCACCTCGGAAATATACATTTGACAAACCTTCACACAAGTATTGTTTCGCCATTGACAATCAGTGTCAGACAGACAACTCGCCGCAGTGGTGTAGTTGCATCTCTTGAGGCCACAATAATTATTTTGGAAGTCCCACTCGCAGTCCTTGTCTTTGTCACATGTAAGTTGAGTAGTATACGAGTACTTGCATGCACGTCGGCAAGTTTGTCCTACAACATTCCACGAGCAGACCGTGTTGTTAACACACGTGTTATTGTTCATGATAGTCTCACAGCGATCCAAGCACTGGCCAGCCTTGATAATATTTGTGTCCCACATGCAGTTTGGGTCAGTGGCGCACTGAGCAGTCGTGTACTGACTCGGACACTTTTTCTTGCAAGTATTTGATTCGTATTTGCAATTCGTATTCGCCAGACACGTTGTTGAATCAAGCGAGCTAACGCAAAATTTGTTGATACAGTTATTGCCAGGGTACCCCCACTCACAGTCAGGAAGGGCACTGCAGGCAGCGATGGTCGTCGCTCCACGCAGAGAACACTCAATTTTGCATGTGTTCGCATCCCAATAACAGCGCGGATCATCATCACATGGAGTCTTGGCACCATAGTCGACAAAGGTTATGCATTGGTTTTGGCATTTTCCTGTTGCAGCATTCCAAAAGCACTGTTTTGGACTCGCTGCGTTACAAGAAGTACTGTCGAAGTACCGAGATGCACACTTTGTGGTGCATGACTGAGGACTGGTTTGTTTATATTCGCATGTCGGATCCAGCATACATGAGTTGGCATCAAGCAGCTGCTCGCATTTCTTTTTGCATACTTGATTGGTGACATCATAGATGCAACGCGGATCACTGTTACAAGCCGTGATCACAGCGCTGGTTGTTCCCTTATATTCAATCTCGCACTTCATGTCGCAGGTTGTCTTTGGGGACGTTAGCCACTCGCAATTGGGGTCATTCAAGCACACTTGCTGATTTGCGTAAGTGCAAAGCGTTCGTTTACAGACGCTTGCGCTTGTCCATGTGCAATTGGGGACAGCTGCACATGCAGAACTGCTTGCCAACGGTTCGCACAGTTTTGGAATACAAGTCTCGGGATTACCGCTGTAGATATCCCATTCGCAACTTGAGTCCTTGTTGCAGCCCAATGGGTCTGCATAAAGACAAGGCTTATCAATACAGGTGTTCTTCGTGCTATCCCATTTGCAGTTGGGATTGGTTTTCTGGGCACCATCACAGGTTGCCTGTGTCCCAAAGCCACACGGCTTCTCTTCACATCCCACGCCAGGTACCCACTTGCAGGCTACGGAAGCCAGGAGACAATCAATTTGTTCGGGGAACAAACATCGATCCACACGGCAGTTGGGGGAAATGTATGGATCCCACTTGCACGATAAATCACCTGTGCAATTTACCTCGGATGCGTACTTACACACAACGCGATCACATTCACCCACCGAAGTCGTCCACGCGCAAGTCTGTTGCGGTGGTGTGGTGGTGGTGTTGCACGTCGCTGCATCGCAAACTCGCAAACAAGGAGAGTCGGTACACGCCCCAAGTTTTATGGGATTTGAAGTCGAAAATGAGCATACAGGGTTAAAGTTTGCATCTAAGATGCAATTTTCACACTTGAATCCTGCTTGGATGTAGTTTTCAGGCAGTTCCTCACAGTGCAAGTTGTAGCAACCACCGCTATTGAAGCATTTAGGAGCAATCGTGGCATTCCACACACATTTTTCGTCCGCATTACATTCTATCTTGTCGTGATGGAAGCATGGAGTGAATTTTTGTTCACATCTTGCATTAACAGCACTCCATAAGCAATTTGTGTCTGCTGCGCACTGTGTGGAAGTCGTGTAGTTCAAACAGTGATTTGTCAACCACTTCCCCATAAATGCATGTTCGCTGCACATGCCTTCTAAGATATCGTCAACCTCGTCTAGTTGTACGTCATCAGTGTGTTTGTCTGTTGGCGGAGAGACGTACTGGGACAGTACAGCTTCTGCTCGTTGATCGGTCACGCTGGAGACAGCAGTCGGTCGTAGCGCGAGTCCAAATATTTCAACGTTCATGGCAAGTAGTCGTGCTCGAATATCTTGCACGGTTGTGCTCTTATCTACGAATTCACTGTTTGTCAAAACCAAAAGCACCTTCTGTCGGCTCCCTGTACTGGTTTTAAACATGGTCTCTGCGTGTGTGAGACCTTGGGCAATCCATGTCCCAGTAACTCCGGCGACAGGGGGGCGATTGAACAGGGGGTTCTTTTGATGCCAGTCAATTTCTGCATTCAATTGGGGCCGGGTACCATGAAACGAGCAGTTGCTGCAACTGACGCCCACGTACGCGGTTGGAGTAGAGAAGAACTGAATGATCCCAACCCGAAAACCACGACCCGTGTTTGAAATTGGAGCTGTGTCACTCCATTGCCGAATTTTTTCAAGTACAGCAAAATAACCATTGGGATGATTTCCATACCTTCCATTCAGCGACCCAGATCCATCCACCAACACCACAACATCGAGAATGGGACATCCTTGCACCTTGACACTATCGCATTTCGGATTCGCATTTTCATCCCAGAAACAACCATCCTTTTTGGCACAAGCACAACGGTCTGAAAGATCACTGCATTGCACTGGTACGCAGTTCAGTCCGCAGGTCGACATCGTTGTGCACCAAGCAGGCTGGTTTGGTGTGCTCATATACTTGCAACTTGTATCGCTTGCGCAAGCAACTGGGTTGGTTTGGTACTGAGCGCATGGTTTTAAACGACACACCCCAGAGGAGAGCCACTGGCACTTGAAGTCATGCACACATGCCGACTCGCTTGTGTAAGATACGCAAGGTTGCTCAACGCACTTCGGTGGTGCGGAGGTTGTGTTCCACTGGCAGTCTGAGTCCGCATTACAGCTCGTCGACGTTGTGTATGGACACCTTAGCTCACGACACCAAGGTAGCGGGTCGCACTTGAGCGTAACTGTGTTCCATTTGCATTCCTTGGGAATGAGGTTGCATCCTGTCTGAGAAAGGCCTGTACAGTCATCGGCAAATAATTGAGTATCCCAGACACATAGCGTTGTGTTGCACTTCGCTTGAGTGTTAGAACCAGCGCACTTGTCGTCACGGCAGCGTGCGGGTGACAACGTTAGATCCCATACACACGTAGCTGTTGTATCCTGCACACACGCAGATTCAGTTGACCATTTGCAGGTTGCAATCACACAAGAGGGAGTTAGTGTTGCGTCCCACTTACACCTTTCATCCTTAATGCATGTCGTCTGAGTAGAGTAAAAACACGGCTTTTCCACGCACACACCTGGCGTGATGGACGCATCCCATAGGCACGGCTGAGAGGCGTTTGTAGGACAGGTCGCTTGTGTTGTGTACGGAATGCATTTGTTTGAACGGCAGATGTCAGGGTCCGGCACAGCATCCCACACGCACGTGTTGTCGGCGTTGCAGGTCGCTTGCGTGGAATATTTTGTTGGACAGCTTTTCGAAATGCATGTTGTGCCCTGCCAGATACAACCTGAGTCACTGTTGCACACTGGTTGCGTGCAATAATTCATGCAAGGATGTGACAAACAGCGCCCCTTTTTGATTGGGTTGATTGTCGTCGAGGAGCACACAACTTTATCTGTGGAGTCTAGTTTGCATTGCTCGCATTTGAAAGCAGCCTTTTGCGCAGCCGACAGCTCAGCACAGTCCATGTTAGGGCAACCATCCGCGTTTGGACATGGTTGAACGTAGGTGGAATCCCATTGACAGCTAGGGTCCAAATTGCACTTGATCGTGTCGTGGTAATCTGGACACGGAACCGTGGTACCTGTTGTGCCCACTTGACCTCCGATGAAACCGCCAGGATCACAGAATGTGTCAAGAACGCGTGTTTCTACTTCGTCCAACAGTAAATTCAAGAAGTGATCGTCATACGAGGGACTTGTAATGGGCTTGATGTCACGCTCGGCTGCACGATCAGCCGCAGTATGTGTTGGGTTCGGTCGGATCACCACACCAAAAACTTCAGCCTCGTGAACTTCATCGCCACATCGTGTGAGCGAAGGTCGCCAAAAACAGTGTTCGTCCAGATCACACTTTGACTGCGCTAATGCTGTGTTTGTTTGATTGAAATTGTAACCCCAGCACTTTTCATAGCACTTTCCAGCGCTGATACTCAAAGAGTTTCCTGATCGCGCGGTGTTGGCCCACGTGCATTCGTCATCAGCGTTGCACGAGCTTGAAGAAGCATACTTATCACAGAAATTTTTGAATTCATCGGTGACATCGACACCGTCTGCAAGCATTCCGTCTCCGATGATAATCATGACCTTCTTGCGGCCTTTTGGGGACGTTTCCAATTGATAGTGCCCCCAATGAATACCTGGCGCCAAATAAGTTGAGCTTGCCATGAAGTTTTTCTTTTGCCAATCCAAATCAGCTAACAACTCGTCCTTGTCTCCTGATAGACGACCTCCGGTACCAATCCCCACGGGAGTTCGCAGCGCTCCCGTAAGGCCAGGTCGAGAAAATTGCACGAAGCCGACACGGAAGCCTGCCGCGTTGTTGGGCAATCCTTTTGACTTGAAGGTGTCGCTTGCTTTGATGCCAACCAAATTTGTTGTACTGACCCATTTCTTAAGAATTTCAATGAGACCATAGAATCCATGCGGGTGTCTAGAAAATGGAATAGCCATCGATCCTGATCCATCTATGACAATCGTGACGTCCATGGGAGTGCATCCATACAAATGAAAGTCAGTGCAGAAATTGGACGTGGCATCCCAGAAGCAAGACTTATCCGACTGACAATCACACTGAGTCACCTTTTGTTTGCAATCCATTGTCACACAAGAGGGATTTTTATTTGCATCCCATCCGCAGTTCATTGTGGTATTGCACTTGCTTGCGGTACTAACCACACCACATACTCCAAGATTGGGCATGCACACCGAAGGTGACTTTGATAGGTCCCACTTGCACGTTTTGCCTGCACCTGGTGCCACTCCATTACATAAACCTTCTTCCATGTACAACACGCAAGGAATTTCCGAACACTTACTTGTTGCAGCAGTCCACTGACAAAGAGGACTTGCCATGCAAGTGGCCTGTGTCGTAAACGTGCATCGATTTTCTCGACAGGTTGAAGTTGAAATGTACGTTGGAGCAGCCGACCACAAGCACTTTGAGTCCGCCGCACAAGCAGCTTGAGTGGTGTACTGACAGTATTGTGGTCGACAGTAAGCTGGCGAGACAGACGCATCCCACACACACTTTGACACAGAATTCCCCATACAAACAGATTCTGAGGTGTGTGAACATGGCTTTATATCACACCCTGGTGGATTTTTTGCGGTATTCCAAAAGCACTTGTCGAAAACGTCACCATCACATGAAGCAGGAGTGGTGTACGGGCAGTGGTCAGTTGTGCATTCTGCCTTCAAGCCGCTCGTATCCCAGTGACAGGTCGGCTTCGCCACGCAGGTCGCCTGCGTACTCAAGTAGTTGCACAAGTCTGGTTGACACGTTTTTTGTGGAGGTGATGTGGAAATGGCAAAGTCATACCTTGGTGCTGTCGCGATCGTAAAATTATTGAAAACATAATCCCACTCACAGACCGGATCCTTCACACACTCGGCCTCGGTGGTTGCCATGCACAGCTTGCGTTCGCATCTATTCTGGGTACTATCCCAGTTACATGTGGAGTCAGCGACGCAAACAGCCCGAGAGCACAGGGTTGTGCACCGCGCCCACTCGCAGCTATCCTGATACATCGCAACTGCAAACGTATTCGTCGTCGCACAGGAAACCACACCAGAAACCACTTTGCACTGCGTACACTTGTATGGAGTGTTTGTTCCAGGCATTTTTGGAGGCGGCTGGCAATTCAAATTTGGACACGCGCTTGCAGAAGCGCAGATCAACGTTGAGCGCCACTCACAATGTGGCGTTCGGAGGCACAATGGTTGGTTGGTTTTGTAGAAATGGCATGGAATATTGTTGGGATCTTGGGAGTAAATATCTACCCCAATGAAGCCAGTGGGACTGCACATGTTGTCTAACACCTGATCTCGCACTTCCTCAAGAATGAGCGACTTGTAATGTGTGTCAGCTGGCGGAGTCACGACATTCTTCAGAGCCTGAATTGCGCTTGTGACGGTTGTCGTTGTGGTTACAGAAGACCGAATGACGACTCCATAAACGGTTACCTTTTCCCGCGTGAGCTCTGACTGAATTGCGGAAATGGAGGCCACATCGGCGATCACACCGTCTGTAATTACAATACACACATGCTTGCGCGAAAGCGGGGCAACGTCGAACATTTCAGCAATTTTTTGGATTCCAGCCTTAATATACGTACCCCCATATTGAGGATTGAGTTCATGCCAATCGACTGCTGCGTTCAATTCTGCACGATCACCCGTCAACAATCCTTTCGTGTACGGGTCCACCGAGGCGGGTGTCGGATTAGAGAACTGAACTATTCCCACACGAAATCCAGGTGCTGCCCCCACTTTTGCTCCCCACGCAGCGTTTGTGTTTGTCATCGGAATGTCCTGAATCCAATCGCGGATGATCTCAAAAATACCAATGTAACCCCTTGGGTAAGACGTGAATGGCACGCTCATCGATCCAGATGCATCAACAAGCAGGCCCACGTCCATCGGTGGGCAATCAGCGAATCGTTCATCTCTGCAAGTTCCATCTCGCCATGCGCAGTTCGGATAAACTGCACATTCGCACTGCGAAAGTTCAAGACCACAGTCATGATTTACGCAAACACCGGTTGCGGCTGTGCGACCGTCAAAAGCAGTCGTGTTCCAACCACATCCCTTGTCTTGCTCACAAGCAGCCTGCGAGACATAATCGGAGCAATATGTTTGATGACATCCAACAGGCTGAGACTTGATATCCCAGTGACACACAGGATCGCGATCACACTGCCTGGTTTCTGAATATCTGGCACAATACTTCTCCCTACACACCGCGCCGGTCGTCAGACCAACGACGTTGCACTTACCATTCCACAAGCAACGGGTATTCACGTTACAGCTTGCTTGATCAGAGTACCGCGTGCAGGTGTCATCCCAGTCGCAGTTCTTGTCAGCAACGCACGTGCCTGAAGTAGTTTTTGCCATGCATTTGTCTTCTCGACACACAACAGGAGCACTGACAGTATCCCACACACACTTTGGGTCCTTTGTGCACGTGGTCGCTGTCGTATATTTGCAAGGCGCCAGGTAGCACATGGGTGATTTGGTTGAGTCCCAGGAGCAGCCAGGTTCGGCAAGACAGGCATCTCGAGTATCCTCCAACACGCAGGGCTTTTCATCACACTCCGCTGGGGAAACTGTGGAGTCCCACACGCAAAGTGGGTTTGCTATGCAGATGGCCTGCGTACTACCAGTGCACACTTGCCGCACACACTCCTTGGAAGTCGAGTCCCATTGACAAAGCGCATCGGCGTTGCACGTCGCAGAATCACAGTACTTCAAACAGTGAGTGACTTTGCAACCGCTGGAGGCCAGATCCCAATGACATTGCTCATCTTGATTGCACTTGTTGGCATCAGTGATTGCGGAACAAATATTCTTTGAGGAACCTGGTGAAATACCAGATCCAAACGTGGATTTGGGGTCGCACCACATGTCCAACACCTTTGTGCGAAGCTCTGGAATAATTAGGTTCATGAAATGTTTGTCCTGCACGACATCCGTGAGAGGTTTCAAAGATTTCTCCGCATCAGATGCTGTTGGATCAATGGCGGTGGTCTTGCGAATGACAACTGCGAAGACTTTCACCCCCTCCTGTTGAAGCTTTCCTCTGAGCGGCACCAGGGTAGACGCGTCGTCAGTCAACTTACCATCACCCACGATGAGAATGACCTTTTCGCGGTTCAGGGAATCCTGAAAGTCAAGGACAGCAGCCTCGTAACCAGGCTTCAAGTAAGTCCAGTCATTTTGGTAATTTTTCTCGTGCCAAGTGAGCTCATCCAATATTTCAGAGAGCTTTCCGGAAAAGAATCCTTGCATCGGGCCTTTTGCAGCAAAGGCGGCTTTGGAAAAACCGACAAAAGCTATGCGAAAACCATGAAGTTCAGAGAGTGCTTGACCGTAAGTCTTGCCGGAGCCTTGAACGGCAGCATGATTGATGTCCCAAGTCCATGACGAACCGGTCAGCGGAATGTCACGAACCCATTTTCGAATAGTTTCAATTGTACCGACAAAGCCGTTTGTGTAAGGTGTAAAAGGGGCTGAAAAAGAGCCAGAATGATCCATGAGAAACATCAAGTCCATTTTCGGGCAGCTTGCGAATTTCGTGTCCTGACATTGTCCGTCCAGATTAAGTCCTCCAACAGGATCCCAGTAACACCCAGCAACTTTCAAGCAATCACATGAGGTTTCCAAAAAAGAACAAATTCTTTCAACGCAGCCGTTCTGAAGATTCGACCAAATGCATTTCGGATCTGCGGAACACGTTGAGCTGGCGACAAGTTTTGCGCAATACCGCCACTTGCAGTCTTCTGGTGAAATTGTATCGTCCCATTCGCACGCTGTGTCTTGGTCACACTCATCTTGCTCTTTGTGAGCAAAGCAACGATCATCTGCGCAATACTGTGTGGTCCCATACACCCAGTTGCAAGTGGGTTGAGATTCACAGGCTGTTGAGGTTGTATGTCGGGAACACGAAGGACGAACATACACATCGCCGAAAATATCAAATGCTGGCTCTTGTCCCAACCCTCCAAATTCACAAACCGCTTGGTAGGTATTCGTGCACGCGACGTCTTCCCAGCATCCCGCAGTGTTGTAGGCAATGCAGTCCAAGGTAGTCACAGTGGAAAGAGGACGAGAAGGACACCACTTCTGAAGTTGTCCATTTGTGTCAAGTTTCTTTACAGTTCGCGAAGAAAGAACATATGAGCCTCCAACTAACACGTAGAAATATTCCACGTAATCATAGATGCGATAGAAAACGCGACCCTTCAGCCCATCTTCCTTGGATTCAGGCCCACTGGTCCACCTCCAGTAGTGCTCAGAGCTGAGGTCATCTCCACCAAGCCAAGCATACTTGCCCTTACGAATTTTGCTGATGATGTCATGCTCATCTTGATCAGTGACCGTGGCAAGATACCCAGGCAAGCCCAGAAAATTTTGACTCGAGCAAGCAGTTTTTGCTGCCGCCTGTGTGTACGATGCCGAAGTCACTTGATAAAGATGTTGAGAAAGCGTATCGTAAAGAATATTCTCACCAAAATTCCAAGTGATTTCGCGCGCGCTTGTGCTCGGACTTGTGGTGAAAAATTGAACAGAGTTGAGAATTTTTGCGTAATCAGCCACTGTTCCACGACCTGAAATTGTCAACAAACCCGTAGCAGGCGTAAACACCCAGGTGACAGGAACACTACCGCTGTACGCAAGCCGGAGAGAGTCACCAGGGTTGATGTAGCCGAACTCAATGTCGACAGCCGCACCGTATATCACGCTCGTATCAGTGTGGGTCAGCTTGAACAGATTGGTCCATTGGTTGGGAATTAAATCCACGTATGTGTGTGGGTTTGCAACACAGGCCACAACAAGCCAAGTGAGAGCTAACAGCGCACTCGAAGGCATTTGCTCACTTCAATAAAGTACAGAAAC
>Ga0256362_1000006_pt1 | contig 27569 bp, 1 predicted proteins | sample MistaT_6_FD_189978 | JGI IMG/M metagenome (GOLD analysis project Ga0256362, IMG submission 189978) | Metatranscriptome of freshwater microbial communities from Mississippi River, Louisiana, United States - Miss_Atlam_RepA_8d (Metagenome... | ecosystem: Environmental > Aquatic > Freshwater > River...
GTTGACAGGCGATCGAGAAACTGCAACCAAAACACGGAAGAAAAACAAAGAAACAAACACAAGAAAAACGCGAGAAAGTGGAACAAACTCGGAATATGAAATGACAGAGGATGTATACGTATGCCCTCGTTCTATGAATAATATGACTTTACCAAAGAATTGGCCTATTCCTCAGACGGAGGAGCAGCAGCGTTTCCACCAGGGAAGTTGCAGCTACTGAAAATGTAGGTTGTAACTGTCATTCGATGATTTCCAGCTTGTGGTTTGTCCTTGTCTGGCGACCAAACTTCAAAGTCCACCGAGGCGGTTGTGTACGGCCAGTCGACATAGAGATCGATGGTAACCCAGTTGTCCGATTTTCCAATGCCGATCGACGACACACCAGTGGAAAACGGTATGTGTGCCTGGTAAATGTAGCGCTCAGCCGTCGCGATGATTTCAGCTTCGGTCCGCGTTTCGTTGCCTTTGAGTTGCTCCTTGGAAATGCGCACAAGCACACCGCTATCAAGCTGATCCGGTGAGTCGACAACAAAGATAGTGGCCTGGATGTGCACGTGGGTGTGTTTGGCCAGGAAGACCTGTGGCATACTGATGCGCGTGCCGTAATGTTGCCAAGGGACGACTTCGGACGAAAGCTGTTTGTGGTTGATGAAATTCCACCGCTGTTGAATTTCTTCACTCGAGAAGGAAAGCGGGTTCTCTACTGCTGCCAGTGCACACAGCTGGAACGAGCCAGTCATATCGTGTCCCTCCCAGCGAGTATCGCAAAGCTCTCCGGTCCATCCGAACTTGCACAGGTTGCAAGCCACTCCTGCAAAATTTCCGAAGCAATCGCATCCAGATGGCTGACATCGACCGTGACCTGAGCAATAGACAGTATCACTGCGTACCGCAGGATTGTTGTAATTGTCCACATCGCCGAAGGCTGCGGAACTTACTTTCGTGGCACCAGGACATGCACCTTTGTTCGCCAAATCACGTGTTGCAAAACCGACAAGAGCCACGGCGTCGATCTCGGACTGCCCCTGTCCCGACATGTTGAAGACAAGGCGAACAGTCTTCACCTTCAAGAAGGCCGTTGTGCCATTGAATTCACGGACCGGCTTTGTGATGGGAGGACTGAAGACGCGGTACACTGGGTCTGATACGAAGAGCGGTCCGTTTCGTTGCCAAACACTGATGAAAGCCTGATCGTTGTCATTGTGACGAGGTCCATCGTTGGCTGCAGTGTAGTCAGAGAAGTATCCGTAGTCAACGGAAGATGTGAGATCGACAGGTAGGGCACGTGTTGTGAAGCCGCTTTGCACGTTGCCGTCGTTGCCAATCGTTGTGACCTTCATACCATTGCCACTCATTGACGCTGAGCCTTCAAGCGCTGGTTGCATCAAGATTTGCACGATTGAACCCGGAAAGTGGCTCTCGTAAATCAGCACACGCTCGGGGTACACAGCCTGAGGAAATTCGAGCGTGATGTGCCCCAGATGCAGGGAGTAATCGTAGTCCGTATCCACACACGCAGGTTGTCCTGGAATTCTGGGGCAAACAATCTGCAAGGGTGAGTATGCGCGCTGGGATGTCTCGTGTGTGCGGCGGGGAGCGCCGGCATCGGGGTAGCCAAGAATAGCCTCAGCGTTCGCGGGTTTTCGCTGTGATGACAGTTCCAGTACTCGCATGGCAAACTGCAAAGGATATGTTTCCTGACCACCATCATCAACCACGCGCAAGCTACCGTCAGCGTCTTGCAGCACAGCCGGATCGCGGAATGTGATGTCAGAGAGTTCGCAATGCTCCCCGTAGTACCCGTTCTTGCACCGATCACAACGCTCACCACTCCAGAAGCCAAATTCAGCGTTGTTGTCGCACAAGCATGCGCCTGCGCCATTGCATGAGCCCTGTTCGCAGTCAAATTTGTCATCTGTATGAATCAACGCTGCACCACATGTCAAGGCTCCGTTACCATCGGGCACACATGTGCTGCACAAGCCGCAGTCGTTGCGCACATCAGTCAGCGGTTCTACCCATCCACACACCCCAAGCTCATTGCAAGCTTGGCACGGAGAGTTACACGCCTGGTTGCAGCAGATTCCGTCAACGCAGTGCCCAGATTCGCACTCAGTATCGCTGTCGCATTGAGCACCAGGTACACGAGCGGGCACGCAAGCCCGGGACACAGAGGCACAGACGAAGCCGGATACACAGTCATCTGATGTGCGGCACGTGGTTCTGCAGGTGGAGTCAGGGCCGAGATCGCTGTATGGTTTGAAGGGCTCACCACAAATGAACGGTCGACAAATGGACGGATTTGCATCGCCCACACGGCATAATGTGTTGGCTGGCGCTGGCGAGGCGGGAAGGGGTGCGGCAAACGGGAGCACGTAGGCGAACATTCCTGGAGAGTCTGGGATGGGCACACGCAGACATTTCCATGGCTTGCCGCCTTCGTGACTGTAGCAGCCTGCTGGGATGTCCTTGACATTCTGCTCGCCGGCGTTAATAATAGGTCCTGCTACACATTCAAACGCCTGGCACTGGTACAATGGTGCACAGTGGGCATCACTGTCGCATGACGTGCGGCAGCTTGCACCCGGACCCGCTGCGACGGCCACATCCGAGCCACAAACATATGGTGCACAGAAAAACACATCAAAATTTGCACAACCAGTGCTCTGCGGCGCTCCCTCAACACACCGACCTGTGTCGTAGTCACAATGCGCGTTTCGCGCACAATGGCTATGGTATGCACAACTTGTCTTGCACTTGGAATGGGCGAACACAACCTGCAAGTTGCTGCTTCCACATGCATACGGGAAACAGGCCGCATGTGAGAGACAAACGTTTGGATCTTGCACGGCCACTACGCACTTTCCGGCGGAGCTCAATGAGCTTGTTGGACACAAGTTGGTGTTGGCCCTCAGAGCACTGACACTGCCGGTAGTTCCAATGATTTGATACTGAGGGATGGGAGGAGAACCAGTCTGTGTTGCAAAGATGCAAATGGCGTTCGGTGCGCAGTGCTCGTTGGAGAAGCACTCATTGAAACACACATTGGTGGTGGAGCAGCCGTACAGCCCACACACCCGAGCATCGCTCTGACAACCACTTGCCGGAACAGGTCGGTCGTTCTCGGGTACACACTGGAAGTTTACACAGGCGAATCCAGAAACGCAGTGTGTATCAAGCTCACAATCTGTGCGACATCGAGAGAATGAGGTCACTCTGGTCAGTCGATCAGGCCCACAAGTGTACGGCGCACATCGCCCTGGATCGATACGGCATCCTTTCGAGTCATCGCACGTACCAACGATGCACTGTTTGTATGCTGGGGGTGGACAGTCGCACATCGCATCGAAATCGGGTAAACCTAAGCACGCCCCACCGAAACAATCAATCATGGTTACGCTGCTCACGGGGCAATTGCCCAGTTCACCACGCGCAGGTTTCAGTGGACTTGCGCAGTTCGGGTTGTGAGCAGGCAGACTGCAGTTCCAGTAGAACGAGAGTGGACACTTCTCAAATGCGATACCTGGCCGGTATCGCGGATCCCAGTACGACATGGGAGTGGTTGGGTAGCCTTCGCTGCAGTGCAGCGCAATCGCAGTGGAGTTGGCACACGGAACGTCGGCAGTGTCTTTTTTGCATACCACACTTGGGCCGTGGCATCCGCATGGATGAGGATTGGGAAAGGCTGTCTTCGGAGGTCTCAAGTAGCCCTTGCAATCCACTTCGATGGGCTCACCCCATACGGGACAACTTCCGCACACTCCTTCTGTACCCTGGCGGCATCGAAACTGAGGATGAGCACATCCACACTGATCCACAACATCGATGAGCTCAGGTGCAGTGATGCTGTTTAAGCAGTCGATTTCAATGCGCGATCCCAAAATTGCATCCCAGTCTGGGCAGTCACTGTGGCAGTATTTGCCCTCCTCCAAGGTTGGCTTCAGAGTAGACACATTACATTGGGGCAGGGGTGGGGCGGGACACCCACAGAAGTCTTCAGTCACCTTTTGATACCACTGCATTCCTGCAAATGTGGCAGAACAGTCAATCAAGGGCACACTTTCCCACGCGCTGAGCGATGGGCACGCCCCACAGGCAGGCGTGTCGTTCAAGTCGGTGGTACAGATGCCAGGACATTGACTGAGCCACATGCGGCGCTCTTCGGTGTCATCTGCAGAGTTGCACATGGCATCGCGGCCCAGATGGCACAGAGCTGGGTAATGGCGTGGACCCTCTGTGCCCCGCACACACTGGGGTGTGGCAACGCGAAGAGGACAGCCACAACTGTCCACATTGAAGCCACGTGATTCTGCAAACTGATTCGGGTATCCTTGGCAATCATAACTCATGGCGGGGTCGGGCGCCAAATTTGTGGTGCAATCAGTGTAATACGCACTCACGTCAGGGTGCATCGTGTTCGCAGCACATTTATACTTTCCATGAATAAGACAACCACAGTCATCAACATCTACATACAGTGGTGGGCAGCCTCCGTTGCAGTTCACAATCACATCAGAGTAGTTGTATGCCGTGCATCGCTGCAAAGCATCGGGTTTGTAGTCCTTGAGTTCACACTGACTCTGCACACACTTGTACAGCCCATCCTCGAAAACGAGCATCGTCGGTGGGCGACACTCAGTGCAGTTCGTTCCCATGTAAGGCATGGCACAGTCACACGACCCGGACAGGATGCTGTGTGGGTCGGTGATACATTCACCCCAAGCCAAGGACTGGTGGTTTAAGCCTCGGCAATCGCTTGGGGTGCAGTCAGGAACATCACAGTTGTCACCGTGGAATCCAGGGGCGCACCAAGAACAGCAAGAGCCTGCCCAGTTTCCAAAGCCACCACGTGCGATGGTCCGAGCTGGCGTTGCGATCCAAAACCAAGTGCGTTCTTCAGGAAGACCAACAAATCTCAGCTGATTATCTGTGGTGGAGGTCAACGATTCCTCGTTGTATGCACTGGAAACAAAGTTCCATTCGGCAAAGACGTTTAGACCATCTGCAAACTGGAGGTACACAATGTCGAACGCGCCTCCGCGGCCAACAGCGACCGAAGAAGGCAGGAACTTCCATTGCAGTACTTTCAAGGGTGGACCACTTACGAAGTCGTGGTTGACGGTGATTTCCGTGCTGCTTTGTTTGAACACAATCTTGATGTCAGCGCTGGCTGAGCCGGATGTGAACGGTACAGAAATGAATACTTCAGATCCCACGTTAAACGTCAGATCAAACTGTGTGCGACTGCGCTGCATGATAAGCACGTTGGACACTTGATTGGCAGGTGTGTTGTGATACACACCGGTCAAGCTTAGTACGTTGCAACCTGATTCAGGGCACTGAAGTTGTTCCACGTTCATGGAAATACTGGGCTCTTCAGACAGCGGGATAAGCACCGAACTAAAGATGAACGTTGGACGGTCGTACAGCTTCACACGTCCAGGTACCAAGATTTCCACGACAACGTCATCAAAGCTGGAAACCCCAAGGTCATTGATGTCGACCCCAAATGAGTGGGCCTTGCGCAGGCCAAACGGTGGGATTGCCATTGCGGCAATCAGTTGTCCGCGCACGCTGAACCACACTGTCACCGCATACGGAAAACGCTCCAGGGGAACAATAAAATCGACTCGCGTAACAACGCGAATGGCACCAGGTGGGTTGCGTGAAGTTTGCAAGCTGGCTAATGCAGTGGAGAACGTCAAAAAGACACCAGTTGCACCGGACAAGCCGTACTCGTCTGTGACTTTGGAAATGGGAAGAGTCACTTGACTGCTTGCATCGCGTGCAATAAAGGATTCTGGTTCAATGGTGTCTCGAGCGAATCGAATGCCATCTCGCCCCAGCGGGTTCAAGACGTGGTCTTCAAAGCTTCCATGCCAGACACTAGCGTGAAGGGTGTCACGGTTTCCACCATCACGAAGAAAGTCAAACAATGATCCGGCAACTTGGCTCATGTCCCCGTGTGACCAGATGAGGATATCTTCATCACCAGATACGTAACGTCGGAACGAGGGGTTCAAAACCCACTCTGAACCCTGTTTCTCAATCAACACGCGGACTCGCTCCGGAGTGCGCAAGTCGTCGTTCACATTGTACCCAATCACCAACAAAATTCGACCCACATCACTCACTTGGAGGACTGGGCTGTAGAATGCGGGTGGGAGGTCGGCAAAGGAGGCAGGGTCAGCACCACTAAGGAATGCATGTTGCAATGTATCTACGGCTCGTTCATACCCACTCTCCTTGAACTCCCCGAAGGCTGCACTTCCCAGAATGGCGGTAGCCGAAATGCTATCCAAACTGTTGAAGAATCCGACATGTGCAAACACTGCGCTACTTTCATACACAACACCACAGCGACGCCACAGCCCCTTGAGGTTGTATGAGCTCGTTGAAAAGGAGTAACCGGATGCTGTCACCTTCGCTGCGGCGTCATCACAGCTGCTGTATGTTTGGCCAAGGTATGAGTCGATGGTTCGTGTGCACGACCACGAGTCGCACCCAAAATTGACGGTCAAGTTACCAGCGCCACTTGTAATGCGCAGGCGCTCCATTTCAACAGGGGGGAGCTCGATCATGTTGCTGTCGCAAACACACTCACCGCTGTTCGTGCACTGCCCGTGTCCAGAGCACAAAAGACCATTTTCGCATGAGGGACACGGCTTCTGGTCACAATTATCGCCAAAGTAATCTTCAAAGCACGTGTTGCAGTTCTCACCGGTCCAGTATCCATCATCAGGATTGCGAGCACACTCACACCGAGCAGGCATGCTGGAGCAGATATGAATGTCGTTCACAAAACACGAGTCACGAAATTCCAGATCCGCGGTCTCGTGAACTTTGCCGTCGCAACACCACTGCATGGATAGCCCCTGACAGTACCCACTGTACTGAGAGATTACAGATGTGTCAATAGTTGGTAGGCACGACCCATGGCCGAAGCAAGTAGTTTCTGCACTGCACACGGGCTGCAGTTGACAGTCCGAGCACGCCTCATTAGGTGGGGGCACATGTAAGACAAGTGGGGCTGAAACCCCAGGAAGTATGTCTCCACTGCACTGTGCAACGAGCTGAATTGTCTTTTCTTGAGATTCCTCAAGAACGAAATTGTCAATAAGAATGTTGATGGGCTGATCAGCGTGAACGGCATGACAGCGAATGTCCACCACAATATGATCATAATCTGCAGGTGTCACGTGCGGCCACTCCAGTTCGTACCATGCCGGGTACACTGGCAGACTTGTATACTCGTCATACCAACCAGCCACGATGCGTTCGTACTGGTTGCGGTACTCCAACGTCCATGAGCACGATGCAGAACCGTTCTCTTCTGCAGCAGCGAAGCTCAAGCGCAGGTCCACATTCATGTTAGGACGGTTCATCACGATAGTTTGCCGGAGAATGCAGTATCCAGGGAAATTTACGTGATCGGCCTCCACGCATGTTACAGCCTGCAGTCCACGCTGACTGCGTTCATCATGTTTCCAATTTCCAGCAACTTGTTCCCATGACGAAGTAAGATCCACGTTCTCGAATGCGCCATCCACGATGACGTTGCCGTCCGGATTGTTCATGTATCGGAAAACAAAGTCACTCAAAGGAACCTGGTAGTCCGCGCCGCTTCCAACGAGAGTCGTTACTCCAGCCACGGGGTACAAGTTCTGAACAGGGGAGTTTAGAACAGACAATGAACACACCTCTTGTCCGCAAATATTTCCGAATTCAGAATCGGGACATCGGTTGATGTTTCCGCAGGCATCCTTGATGACAATAGAGGCGAACAGCGGGGCGTCAAGTACGCCTTCAGTAGATGTGCCGTTCGTGAATTCCACATGATGATGAGCACCAGGTTTGACACGAACGGTTGCGGTGGTCCCTGAGAGCAATTCTGAGCCGTACTCATCCCACGCGTGGCACTCAAGAGAGATGTCCTCAGCCACGCAGTACCTCAGCAGTGAGAATTCCAGGGCGTTCTGAGTGGCCTGCACGTGAGAAGCCAGCGAACAATCTGCAACCGGACAGGGTAGATCTGAGCCAACAAGATTCTGATAGCCTCGCCAGCCATCATCTGCCAGAAACGATGCGCTTCCCATTGCGACCACAACACGCACTTGTATATCAGCGGACTCGTAGTCGATACCCCAGCCAGCCGCGTCCTGGATCTGTACGCGGTACGGAGCGAGAGGACTGTCAGGACTGGCGGTTTGGAACAGCGGGGACGCCACAAATGCGCACTTCTTTGCTCGTCCGGGGTGCACGGTGATAAACGATGTTTCTATGGACGGTGGCGTGTCGGTTCCAGCTTCCAGAGGTTGCGCCTCGATGCGCAGTTTAACAGTGTTCGGGCGCCAGTACTGAATGTTAGATATAGTGACCTCTCCAGTGGTTGTAACACCATACCACACAGTAGGGGACAAGGCGTCGCCGTCCTCGATTGCATAAGCACTGATGTTCCAAACATTTCCCACGCAGTTGTCATACGAATCCAAAACCTGAACAGTGAAAGACCACACATCTTCCACACTCACGTCGCTTGGAGGAGGGACCAGGAGATGCAGTTGCGGGTTGATACGGTTTGGCACCACTGGACCAACCAAGATGGTTTCAAAGGCGTACGGTGCACTTGGGATCAGCGTAAGAGTGGGCCAAAATTTCGGAGGCAGTTGAATGTTATTGCCACCCCAGCAATCGAACAAGTACGTGCACTGGCCGCGACCAAGGAGCGATGGGTTGCAATTCCACTGTCCCCATGAGGCGTACTGCGGATTTCCAGTCTGCAATACTGTACCCTCGAGATTGACGCTGACTCCGCTTGCCGTTGAGAAACCTCCTGAGGAGGTCAGCAATTGATACTCAACATTGATCGTTTGTCCGACTTGAATCTCCCCTTCTGGCACGGTTGTAAACCGAATAGATCCGGTGGCGAGAATTACGGACGCCCAGCTGGTTTGATATGAGTTCTGGTCGCGGTCGACCCATCCCTCGACGTAAATCGAGGCACCTGGCTGAAGCTTGCCAAATACAAAGGTGTTGACATCAAACTCCGCAAACCCGTTCACGGTTTGCACAGTAGGGACGGTTTGTATGTAGTCTAAGCACTGCCCTGTGATAGGATCGAAAGTGCAATCAGGCATCGTCAAGACGCCTTCCCATGAGTACAATGCCAGTGTCACAGCATACTCAGAAATGCGATTGCCGTTTTGGTCGAATGCTGTGGCAGCTGGCGCAACAGACCACGGCATTCCGAATTCAACGCGCGGTTGGGGCGGGATGGACCATTCAATGTAATCAAAGTCTCCGTGATGAACCTTTACCTTGGGGCAGGTGGTTACGAGTGACTGCCCATTAAGATCACTGTGCATGGGACCAGCGTCGTTGATTCTCCAGCTCGGATAGAACCAAGTTGTCCCGGGAGTGTACGGACACATGATAGACTGGTACGTGGCCTTTGACTTGACAGTGCCGAATGGGTTAAATGGTGATGTTTCCTCGTCAGCGAAATTAGCTTCGATGGAGTGGTCAAGCGTGAAGCCAGATGGATCCATTGCGGGTGCTTGATTCGTCCCAAAAACAAGATTTCCGAACTCGTCGACGGCACTAATGTCAAACGTGACGCAATCCCCTGATGTCACTTCCCATGTATTGGACTCACAAATGATTTGAGAAGGAAGTGTTGCAACATTGGTCCACGAGCACTCGGCGTCAAAGCTTTGGATATCTTTGTTTGAAGACTGTACGTTCAAGCTGAAGTCGCCGCTTAACGTGTATCGCAAGTTGTCCAGCGTCAGCTGTCCTTCAGACAGCCACACATCTGAGGGCATGCCAGTGAACGCTGTCGAAGATCCAGTCTTCAAGGTGACACTGATGAGTCCGACGATGAAGTCATGCGCAAGATCAGCGTTGCGGTTGCCGTAAGCATCCGTTGCAAATAGATGCACACCAAATCGTCCACGAACATCGTCATTGTAGTAAGCTTGTCCAAGATCAAGTGTTGAACTCAAAGGAGTCGAACGTTCGCAGTACAAGTATGCGGGAGAAGCTGGCTGAACAGTGATCATCGCGTGGTTTGCTTCGGCGTCGTCAGCAGGAATGAAAATCTCGGTGCCGAATCGCCCATACACGGCTATGGTTACATCCAATACTTCTGCGCTTGTGAACGCCAAATCCCCGATGATAGCCTCGCCATACTCAAGAGCAGCCGACGTGGGGCCCACCAATGCGCTGCTTGCGGTGGAGGTGGTGATCGTTCCATAGCCGTTTTCCTGCACAAATCCATGGAACTGGCTTACGCACACATCCTGATCAGTGAACGACTGGAGCACGCGACTGCAAATGCTTGGAGCGCTTGTATCACACAGACCAGGAACAATTTCGATCGTGGTTTCATCAAACGCGTCTTGCCGTGTGAACCTGAAGTACGCACAAACATGGGTTGAGTCAGAATCACTTACGACGCCGAGGGACAGAGGAATTTGATCGGGGAAGAACGCGCTGATGTCATCCGTAAGTGAAGGACTGTACTGAAATACGCCGTCCTTCACAAAACCTGGAGCTTTGTACAAGGCATTAACCTCCACATTGAGTTTCATCAGGTTGGCAAGTTCAGTTGCGCTCGAAATAACCAAGGCGCTGCCCCAGTTCGCACACGAATCATCTGCGGACAAGAAATAGCACCGTTGGCTCCACTCCGTCGCGGTATTCCCGAATGCATCAAATGTTCGCACAGGGAACTTGAAGGCAGTACCTGCCGCCACAGTCTGATGACGGGACTCTTCAGCAATGGAGAAGTAGACTGGCAGCCCGTGGCGTGAGTCCGTCCAAGCAGCCCCAGATGTGGCAAGTGGTGAGTACGCACGCATAGAGCGGAGACCAACGTCCTTGAAATATACAGAAAATTCCACTTGCCCAGCAACTCCAGTGGATCCTTCCAAAATAAACAGTCCCTGTTGTTGCTCTTCATTATTAGGTATGTAGAAGCCATCTTTTCCATCCTTGTCGAGAATGACAACAACCTTGTGATCCGTTAGTGTGTCAGGTTGACCGTCATAGTTGAGCACCTCCACTTTCACTGTAAAAAGAAGCCCGGCACGAGTGACGTCAGCAACAGTGATACGTGTTTGATCACGCGCAGTAGTCACGGCCCGACGAGCAGGTGCAAGTCCTTCGGTCTCAATGACGATGTCAAAAGAGCCCATGCACCATGAATTCGAAAATGCTGCATCGTACCAGCACCCACGTGGACTGTCTGTCCCAAGAGCAACGCCTGCGGAGGCTGTGACAGTCGGGCTGGCTGTCCATCCACTCACAACAACACCGGGAATAAGTCCAATCAAACCGGGGGTTGTGCCCCATACAGGATCTTCAAAGCGATACTCAGTAGCATCCTCAATGCTGTTGTCAAACACCTGAATATTCATGATATCGACATTTACTTCACCACCGATGACGATCTCAAGCTGTTGGCCTTGCCGCGAGGGGGCCTGAAGCACACCGCTGTATTCATAGGAATCAATGACCAAATAACATTGCGCATACCGCTCAGAAATGCTGACGCTGATCACGTGCCAGTCTTGCAACACATCATCAAGTTTGAGACCACCCTCGGTGCTTGCGCATATTTGGTCTCCCACCAGCAGGTCAAAGAAACCATTGGTAACTTGCACGCGAAAGCTTCCAGGAGCATTGATCAGCACACCAGTGAACGATTGTTTCAAGAAGAACCAGCCGTTGAATGAGTAACCTTCCGACACAGGCACGTCACTGATGCTGACGCTCTTACCTGCTGGGATGGACACAACTTGGCGATCCAGGAAATTGGGGTGCGGTAGCCAACGAAGTCCCACGATATCAACCTCGCCAGCGCGATCCCCAACGATGTACGTGACCGAATTTCCGTTAGGGCTCAACAACTGTCCGAAAGTTGACCACGCGCGCATTTCAAAGGGTGTGCCATCAGTGATGACGTTATCCCATTGGTCGACTGCTTGAGCGGTGAATGTAGGTAAATCGATGTCAATACCGACAATCAATTGACCCTCTGGCTTCACAACCACAACGTGGCTTGGCGGACCTGGTGTGATGAACACACTCGAGAGAGAGACACCTTGAATTTCCAGACTGGTCTCTGCCGCCTCCACTCGGATTTGAATCTGTTCAGCCTTGTAGTGAACATGTTCTCCACGGAAATAGCCATCAACAAGCCCTCGATCGACGGGAAACGTGGTTTGGGAAAGCGTTCCAGACTCCAAAGTAAATGACAGTGTGAAACTGGAAGCGAAGCCTGGTGCAACAACACTGTCGGTGACAAAGTTGCCGTACACATCTGCAACTCCGATGGCGAACGAAAAACTCACACCGGCAACTGCTGCGGAAGGAGCGGAGTCCATGACGACCAGCTGAATCGGTTTTCCGGCAAAAATGATAAGTTGTGGTGCTGTGTCAGGAAGAATCTCGAATGGCAGACTGGGGGACGTTGTGTCTCGCACTCGGAAGGAAACGGGACCAGGTCCACGCTCAATCCACACACCCTCATGCTCCACGAGCCCAAGACCTTCACTGTTGACGGGGCCGTTCAATGGCACACTTCTAAGCCCTTCACGAAGCTGCTCCTTGCGCCAGTATTCAGTAATACGGTTTCCGTATCTGTCCTCCAAAACAGCGCTCACATTAATTGCCATTCCAACAGTGACACCAGATGTTGTGGAAGGGTACTCGATTAAACGCAGTCGATATGGTTCAGCAGGATGCACATCAACGGGATCTGTGCATGCACACGGATCACCTGCAGGCCCAACATACGCGCACAGCATGACAGTTCGGGCTTCGTACGACCATGACGCGGGAAATGCTATCTCGTGAGTATCCAACATAACTTCAAAATCCGGCGAAGCGAAGCCCCACATCTGTGCACGAAGCGCTTCGACCGTCACACCTGCAGCATACAAGGCGTCCGTGTCAGCTGCCTGCATGAAGGAAAAGTCAGCAGGAAGTGGCTCGCGCGCAAGTGGCTTTGTGGCTTCGACAACCTTTAGCGTGGCATATGAGCAATCTTGCACGCCGACAACAGCCGTGGTCCAGCCATCCGTGAAGAAAGTGGAAAGCAGTTCATTAGAGGCGTAGCACAAGAGATTGGTCGCATCAAAAGCCCACTGGACGCAGTCGCTGTTGACGGTGCATGTATACTGGCAGTTCAAGAGGTCTGCGGCAGTGAACACCCAGGATGACTTTTCCAACGCGTCTTTGCTTGGGGCCATGTTCGTTTCCACACCACAAACCGCTGCATTGCCGAAACTATCCTGGGCAACCACGGTGCCGAGGATGGGTGCACCTGCAGCCACACTGGTGGGCATTCGACCCTTCCACGAGCATTTGCTTGGCGATCCAGCCACGATGGAAATGGCCCACGGTTTCGAGGATTGAATGGATGGCACATCACTTGAGTCGTAAGCCTGGATCCATACAATTCCAGGCTGCAAAAAGTTGTGGGATGTTCCTGAAATTGTAGAAAACCACACACCGTCGGTCAGGGCGATCTTCTTGTGAGACTGTTCATCCAGTTGTTCCCAGCTCGCAGACTCCCATTGTGAGGCAATTTCGCCGGAAGCGCGTGCAACGCGAAGGGAAATTCTGGTGGTGTCATAAGTGTGTGGTGGGCTGTTTGGAACACCTCCGTTGCTGTCTTGAATGACGACATTGATGCTCGGCCAAGCGTCACCGGCGACGACAACATGACCATTACCTGTAAGCCCAAATGATTCCAACCCGAACGCAAGTCTGAGGTTGCGGAATACGATTGGTTCGGACTTCGTGCACAGGACTTTTGTGCTGCCCACTTGGTCAATGTACGGGACGCAGAAAGTCAACGTTAAACTCTGGTCTGACACGTTCGGGTCTTCTAAAGTCACGGCTAAGTCATTGAAAACCACCTTACCTGCGGTCTGCAGAGCTGACACAGCAGTGGTGCCACTCAGTACAGTCAACGCCGTGTGAACCCCTTGATTTGGCTGCAGGGCAACATCAAGTGTGTACTTCCAGCTGTTGCGGCCAAATGATGCAGAAGGCACCGTTGGATTGGGCGTTGTTCGTCCAAAAGAAATAACGATCGCATCCTGAGACCCATCAGCTTCTGGGCTATCCACGAACAGGAAGTGGTCGTACAGACTTGGAACCGCGTCGACACCACCTTGAGAATTAGACTCATACTGCCACCATGTCCATGAGGTAAGTTCAAGTACCCAGAACACAGCTGATTCACGCACTTGTAGGCCTCCATGCACTATCAGGGTGCCACTCCATATTGTCCATGCAAACCCAAGCCGAGCCACTGGGCCATTTCCGTCGGTGGAGACTCGAGTCCACACATTGCTCCACAAGTCGACGCTGAACACATCACTTGTGAGCACACCAGAGGAACCTTGCTTGCCCCCAAAGATGATGGCTTGCAATCCATGCTTTCCTGCAATGTGTCCAGCAATGCCGCTTTCTGGATACTGTCCGATTGCATCCCACTCTTCCCAGCTCGATTGTCCGAGGGTGCTCAAGTCAAACACCAAAGTGGATGTTTGGAACTCATCTGTGTCAAGTTGTCCACCGTACACAAACAAGACTCCTTCATCGTACACTGCTGCTGCTCCATATCGTGCTGGAGCTGGTCTCGACGGAGTGAGATCAATCCAGACAGGCTCTTGGCCGGGTGTAACTACCAGCGCCCATACATCGTTCAACACAGTGGCAGGGCTGCCAGTTTGTCCACCATAAAACACCACAAAGAGGGACGAACCATCGCTCCAGCTTGTGCTTGCGCTCTGCACACGGCACCCAATCGGACCTCCTCCCGTTGGGTTGGCCAAGTAGAAGTCAGTCGCGTTAAGCGAGCTGTCAAACACCCACACCTCTGGAGGTCTGCCCCCACACGTGGTGTGCAACCAAGGACTGCTTCCTTCGATGACAACTTGCAGACCAGCACCCTGAGCATGTATGGGACTGATCATGTCTGGGAGATTTGTCGAGTCCCGGGGTTTCCACTCGAACACGCGCGTGTATGCGATCCCCTGCTCTACAGTGTCCAACGTGGCCGTCACGTCCATTGCGCCAGGAACATCACTGATGATATTTCCATACTTGTCTTTGACGAGAAGGACAAATGGCGGTTCAAGAATGGAGCCACTGTTCGCGTCATATGGTTGCGTCTCTAAGGCGATGACGTCTGGTTGTCCTGCCATCACTGTGATGTCAGCCAGGTGGATAGGCCCAACGAAATGCGGGGCTTGGAAGATCGGAGTCAACGTGAGGGAGAGCACGCCTGCGCGACCAAACGAAATGGTACCCTTAGGGAAGACGGCCTGACCACCAGAAACAAATGCGGATACTTCGCCCATCAAGGGGACGGTGTCATCCAACGTGTGATGAAGAGTAACCCAGTTGTTGTCATCCGGTAGATTATCACATCCACCATTCGCAGACCACAAAGTGGGGTTGCCATAAGCATCTAAAAATGTCACGACGATATCTTCACTGAAGGCTTCTAAGGATTTGATATTGTACGGTTGCGATTCCAGACGAGCCTGGTACACTGCCCCGTGGTAAATGTTAATGGGGTCAGAGTAGAACCGATCGACCTCCCAAAGGGCATTTGCGGCGTACGGAATCATTAGAACTTGAACAGACTCCGCTGTTGCGTGATTGATGATGTAGCTGCCCGTTCCAGCGAACACCTGAAAGCTGCCGATGTACCTTTGACCAACACTGTTGGCAATCACAAAAACATCGACAAAGAAGTCTGGAGTGTTGTATGCAATGTTGCCATACGCATCGTTTACAACCACGTCGAAGTGCACAGAGTTGTCGACCGTCAAACAGCCACTTGGTTCAGAAATGTGAAAATCCTCGGGAGGACCAGCCAAGATCGAAATATCGGTGGAAACTTGAACTGCTGGATTGTCCCCGAGTCCAATGGTTATGTGAAAGCTGCCGGAAGGTTCATCCTCCGAGGAATCTGTCAGGTACAGACCCTCAAAGCCGCTACCAAGTGTGTTCTTTCCGTCAGGATTAACTCGAAGGATGGTGGCTGTTGGATGATCCACAACGATGAACAATGGTTGATCATCATTGTCTCGAATAGGATTGTAGAAGCGGTCACGCACTTCCAGAGATATCGAGAACGGCGCACCTACGACGGTACTCGAGGGCCCCTGAGTGATCAGAAGGTGAGCCGGTTCGTCTGGGTAAAATGTGACGTCTAGTTGAGCACCTGCTAACTGCGGATGGTCAATTTCGATTGTCCACGGCACGTAGTCGTCGATTGAAGCATCGTAAGAACTTGCTCGCGTGTTCTGGAACGTGAAGGACACCAACCCGTCAACTGCTGTGCTGTATGCACCGTAGATGTACTGAGTACCATCCCGAATCAGGAGACGAATGTTCTCCGCATTGGCAAAAGTGTTGCCAGCAGTGACAGCAGTCCACACACCATTAACGTCGCTTTCTTCAATCACGGCTTCCACCGTAACAGGGACATCAACCGTCTCGAAGACAGGAGAGGACTGAAACACGAGACGCAGGCCCCCAACGATGATTCCACAAGGATTCACTGCTCGCACTGAGTTGACAGTGTTCGCAACCTGCAACCGAACAGCTCCTCCAGCAGTGGCGTCACGATTTGCATCGTATCGGATTCCGGTGAACACTGCTTCACCATTCTGAAGCGAGACGCATTCTGTGAGTCCAGAGAGGCCAATATTGGAATCCCCGGCGTCGTATGTCGTTACGCCATCAGCGAGCATAGCTCCGTTGGCAACTTCAGTGAGCACAAGGCAATCATTTGCAGTTGTTGCCTTGTTACCGAACTGATCGCGACCCACAACCACAATCGCACTTGCGAAATCCTCACCCTTGCTGGCAAACTGGATCGCACTGGCGAACTCTAATGTCCACAGATCGGCAGGCTGCACACGAACGTCCTTGATTATGGCAGCCTCCAGACCAGGACTCGAGGCAACTAAAGTGATGGTTTCAGCCAGCTCGTATGAAGCAGTCAACGTCACAGACGCACCGCAGGTTTGTGTGAAAGTCAGTCCCATGATGTCAGGACAGCACGCCTTTCGACGGATACCAGGAGGGCAGGACCCAACTGTGCTGGCGTCCCACACTTCAGAAATTCCGCCACAAGCGGATCGTATCAAGAGACAGTCTGACGTCAAAAGAGACAATGTAAGCTCTACAGTTGGCTCTGGTGCAACATAGTTGCTCGTGACGAAAATATCCCAATTCGCAGCGGGTGATGTTGTAGGCAACGGGAGGGAATCACTGACATCGAACAGTTGGTTTTCTGAGCTTGAACTGAATGTGTCTTCTCCAACCAGTGAGCTACTGCCAGCACATTCCAGCACGACAACTGTGGTCGTGCCGGTGTATGTGCCTTCGTAAACGGGAATGTCGCGAGCAACCCAATCACAGCTGTCGAGATTCGGAAAATCCGACACAACCTGTCCTGACTGCAGAAGTCGACGTGACCGTCCCCGCTTTGCAGCTGCTGGACCAAACGAATACTGGCTCATAGCCGCAGACAAGTCTCCTCCCAGGGTGGTGTAACCGCGCGCACTGAGTTCTGGATGGGTGCAAACATCAACTTCATTGCCATACACATCCTCCACATGAAGTTTCACGTTAAACTTTTCACCCGCAACAACACTGCTTACCCCATCGGTCTCATGCACGACACGAGCCGCAGGACCACTGCGGATGCTGATCGTCGCAGATCCAGCATGCACATCTGGGTACCCGATCGCTTTCACCCGGAGAGTGAATGTCCCAACGCTCGTGTACTGCAGGCCGCCAAATGTAACCCATCCATTTGATGCTGTCATAATTGACTGATCACTGATCAAATCAAATGGCCCATCGGCAGAGATGGCCAGATCGCCATCAAAGCTCTGCACTTGATTCAAGAATTCATCTCGCACAATCGCTTCGACAAGCCAACGCTCGGCAGCACTGAAGTCATAGCGGCCGACAAGGCCGTCAGAACCGATGGTATTCAAAGTGATCAAGCGCGGGGAGCCACCCTCTACAAACACGCTCTCCCAATTTTGGCTGACGCGCAGTACATTGATGCTGGTCTGCACGTTGAGTCCGTAAGTGCCTGCTTGAGTCAACCAGCATCCGGTCCAAGTGGCTACGCCGTTGACAAAGGCCACAGTTGTTGCGCACTGCTGTGCGTCAGGAGCGGATCCTTGTGCATCGCTGAAGTCCGGCATCCATGTGTTGTCCAGTCCATACGTGGCAAGAGTGGCTTCACCATTGAAGGTCACAGCACGATTGCCATTCACATCCAGTGCCTCAACTGCGATATCAAACGGCTCACCGGCTCGGAAGTGTACTGAAGGCTGTCCAGGGGCAGCAAGTGGTGACAAAAAGCTCAGCGAGGACGGGTCCGCAGAAAGAATGTTCACAAACACGCTAAGATCGGAGAATCTCAGGTTTAGACCTCTGGGTGCAGTTCCCGAAAATGTGACGCGCACCCGTTCGGCAGATTCCCACGTTGGCCAATCATAATACCCAGTGCCGGTGCTGTCCACCACAACGTTGATCGGTCCCACACGCCGAGTATTGCTCTCAAGCACAACAGATGCCATGACTCCTTCTAAAAGGGGCAGATTCTGCACCTCGCCACATGACTGGGACAAGACAACACGGAACGTAGTGCTTTCTCCTGACAAAATACTGTCGGGCAAGTCTAAGACCTGTGCCACAACAAGAGAAGGGTCCGCCTCAACTACACCACTGCGGTATTCCACTGTCGTCAACACATCTCCAGATGCGGTGTACTCGGTTGCAGTCAGCACAAGACGGAATGCGAGGCTATCACTGAGAGCATAGAATCCTTGGATAGTGAAATGACCTCCAGCAGCCACTGTGGCTATCTCACCAGCAAGCTGTACTGCGGGATTCATTGTTCCTTGCAACAGCTCAAACACTTGAATTCGGTTCATATCTGTGCACTTCACTTCAATTTCTGTTGTCGAGTCTTCAAAGACACGAGACGCGCACCAGCATTCCGAATTCGCACCACCTCTCATTTTCAAAAAGGCGTAGACATTCTGCCCCTTTCTGCACGCATACGCGCACTGCCGCTCGTCGAGACCAGCCCCTGCGAAGACGGCGGCGGGCCCCGGCAGAGCTGCCGCGGGAGAAAGGCATTTGCGAAGCACATTTTCTCCCTTTGGACTCTCCTCGCCGACAGTGGAAAGCGACACGCTTGCCCGACTCCAGTGAACCAAGTTGTCGTAAGCGTCAAAAAGATCAAATTCAGACACACTTTGCAAGCAGCCTGTGTTCCACCGAGTGGACAAGATACTGTTGGCAGCGGGGGCGATTTTAGCAGGAAGGGCAGCTTCGAAGCACACAGCACTCGAAATGGCACCCAACACGGAACTGCCAGGAATCAGGACTTCCACGGTTCCGCAAGCAACCGGCGCGTCAGACTTCAGTGTTGTCACCTGCAAGTTCACAAACACTCGGCCATTCTTGTCGACTGGTGTTGTCTGCAGAAAAGAGGTTCCTGGAAAGTCTGTGCGCGCCAAGACATCAAAGGAGGTCACAGGGCGGGCATTCTGCGCATCACCGATGATCGCAGAGATATCAGCATCGTTGGATGCGCGATCAACCACTTTGAAGACCCATGTGACGTTGCTTCCTGCAGGTGCAGGTGGGCAATCTTGTGAGCCACTAGAGGCAGCTTGGCGGAACGGGTAGTTGGCAACACCACCGGAGCCACATGGTGAGCCCTCGAGCACAAGACGGAAAGGTGCACCGGCTATTACCTTGAAGGCTGGGCACGGAACGTTCATGGAGATCAGTGAGGCGGGAGTAACACCGTTCTTTCGAAAAACTGCAACTTTCCCAATGCTGCCGCATGACACTGAAGCCGATTGCAGATCAACGTCAGTGGTTTGCGCAGTGATGTCCCATACGTAGTTGGTCCAATCACCCCATTGGTTTCGCGGATCCTTTACCAGATTTCGCTTGACCTCTGCATCGCTGGCCGTGCATGTGGGATTCTTGGGTCCCCACTTGCCAACGGTATTTCCACACCAGCACTCACCAAAATACTGCATTCCCATGTATTTGTACCCGCGGCACAAAGTGTAGCACGTTTCCACGGTTGTGCGGTACGATGCGATCTTTGGAAGATCTCTGTTGGGTGAGTCTACGAAACAGCCAACGAAGCGACCCAGGGGGCTGGAGGGAACTTGAGTCTGACATGGCTGAGCGCACTGGTCGGCAGGGATGAGTTGAGACGGTGCGGCATCAGACAGACCATGTCCACACTGACAGAACTGCACGACGACGCCTTGTTGCGTGACCTTCTTCATACCGAAGTGAGAGTACCCTGTGCACAGATTCATACACGCCGTTGGGCTTTCAGCTCCGTATTTGAATACAAACACGCCACCACTGACATCCAGGGCGAAGTCCACAGCGGTGCTGGCTTCTTCGAGTTCCCTGTAGCATCCCACAAACGAGAATGGATCAGAGCTTGCGTATTTATGTTCCACGTTGGCTTGAATGACTTTGTCGCCCACCTGATCCCAAGTGAAGGCTACCTGACGCCCAATTGCCAAAGACTGAATACTGATGTCTTCATTCCAACTGCCCGTCCCACGGTTTACTGAGAAAGAGGCGGAATAATCAAGCAGGTCGGTTGCCCAGCCGTCCTCATCGCGCGGAGTCAACTGCATGGTAATAACATCTTGCATGACGCGGAACGTACTCTGCGGAGCTACCAAGGCGCACTCTATGTACGATGCCGCGCGTGGTTCAACGTAGAAATGTACAAATTGCACATCCATTCCGGAATACGCGGTCGCGGAAGCAACATTGCCAATTTGATTTGTGTTCTGGTTGGGTCCTGCAGTATTTGTTGGACTGAATGAAACGGCGGCAGTAGAAGAATAGAAGACACGGAGCTGTTGGTATCCGGGATGCCCGATTCGCTGGAACAAGTCGTAGCTTCCAAAACTTGGGTCAAAGAGAAACTTCCCATCAACAGATCCGAGCGTGACGTAAAATAAACTACGAGAAGAGGCTGTATTGGTTGCGTCTGCTCGGGCCAAGTTGACGTAAACGTTCAAGTACGGATTGAAACCACCGTACACAAAGTTTGAAACGCCATAGTCGAAACTTTCAAGAGTAAGACGACCAGATTTCTTAAAGTACCGCTCTGTAACTCTTGCCGGACCAAACGAGCTGCTCAGTACGCTACCCATAACAATAGTTTGGCGTGTGGTTTGCACGGTGATGCGCTGTGTGAAGCGCAGGGCTCTATTAAGTGTTGGAATTTGGCGGACAACACTTTCAACACGTACAAACAACACGTACTCATCAGTGGCAATGTTGTGCTCTCCAGTCAGGCATTCACCAAACGGACAGGTCGCGCCCGTGGTTGTCAGGCTACCTTGGGTGAACCTTCCAAAGCCGATGAAATATCCATTGCTCCAAGCCCAAGAAAACTTTGTGGGCTGCGTGCTCTGCTGCAAGTTCAGTTTGAGGTTGTTCACACCGGAGAGGGACAGAGCCCACGCCTCAGAAGTGTCCAACGATTCTCGTCGATACGAATCCGCGACAGTGATGATATCAGAATCCAGCTGGACATTTACAAGGTATCGGCGTTGATTTGGCCCGGGATACTCCAGGGTTCCGTAGATACATGGATTTCCATATGCATCCTTCAGTTGCATGGATGCGTACCAGTTGGTCGGATTTTTGTTGAGCGTTGGGGGCGAGGACGCCCCAGCACCCCACGTACCATCCAGCCACAGCTCGGGCGTTTCTCTGCGATCTTCTGTGGTGGGCACCGCTTTCTTGCTCACTTGACACAAAGGCTCGACAAAAAAGACAGTGCGAATGGTTCTAAACGTGAACAGTTCTGGATTGAGTGGGCGTACTTCTGCAAAAAATTTTCCAGCTGTTGTCCCCTGGTAGTACGTAACGCTTGTAGAATATGACGGGCTGTTGAGTGTGGCATTCCAACTCGACATCACGGACCCAGATGCGTCAAGGATATTTAGATTAAAGGGCGCGGAGTCAGGGAGATTGCCAGTATTCGGGGCAGACACGGTGATTCCCAACGCAGAGTACGAGCTGATTGTGCTGCGCGCAAGCACGGCTGGGTAGTTCAGGGCATTGGAGTTGACCAGAGTACCACCAAAAGTCAGCTGAAACTCCGGACAAGAGAATGATATCGTCCGTGCCGCGACAAGCCTGGATCCACCAGGTAGTTGAGCTGCAACCTCCACGGAGACAGACTCGTCGTAGCAGCTTGCAGATCCGATAACCACACGCCACTGCGCTATACCGCCAGTGGCAGCCTGGGTCATGGGATCAGCTGGACAAGCGATATTCCCTTGACCAGCGCCACCCACTTGAGCAAAGCGCAGGCCCATTTGAGAGGTCAAACCGGCATCAAGGTTGCCCAGATACGAAATATCAGAATCGGCAATCATGATAATATACCGACCCGCCGGACCGTCCAATGAAATGCCAGTGGAGTCCTGGGTGAACTGAGACGCGACAGGTACTGTTTTGCCCAGTTGAGAGCATACGTTCACAGGATTCATGGGGTCGACCGCGCTCACGGGGCCCCAAGCACGAGCGATATTTTTCAAACTAGTCGGATTAGTCTTTTCCCACCAACGAATGTCGATGCGAGACGTTCCTGACGAGGCCAAACGATCCACGTAAAACCAGAATGAGTTGGCGCCCTCTCCACGTGGATCCAATGACGTGGAAGCAGCCGCATCGTCGAAAGCACCAGTGGACGGAAAGCTCGGGTGCGGCACTACGAATTGCGTTTCTGTTGCCCTTCCACACAGCCGTTGCATTGAGACACAGTCCATACCTTGGTATAACACACGGGGTTCAAAAAAATTCAGACCAGCACCTCCAAAGAGTGCATCGGTCCATTGTTGCACAGGGAAGGACGTGGTGATACGCAGGGTCGCGTTAACAGAATCGGTGATGCGATTGCCGTACTTGTCGAACACCATAGCCTCCACTCGTACAAGCCTACCCGGAGCCGCTGTTGCGGGTAGGTACGTGAAATTCAGATTCGCGGCCACACCTGCAATAAAGGTAATGGAATACTCAGCAGGGGGGACCGTGGCGAAGACATTAGATACGGAAAAGACCACCATACCAGCCTGTCGGCTCACAAAATCGAACGTTGCTGAACCACTGACGAGAGTCGCAATGACATCAGGTAAGGTGAGCATATTCCCCTTTTCGCCTTGACGCCTGATTGCAACAGAGGCCTTCGTGTTCACGTCTGTGACCACATTGCCGCTGTTGTCAACAGCTGCGACCGTCACCTTCACATTTTCGTCAACGGAGGCTCGCGGAATTTGCGATTTGGTGTAAACCGCAGACACGTGAGTGATCGAGAATCTTGCGATTGCGCCTGGAGTTAGCTGTACTACAACTGCGGCGTCCGGAAGCAAACCTGAAACCCCGGGGAGTGCAAGAGCAGTGATGGCGACGTCCCCAGCGGGACCACTAAGGCGTCCTGTGAACTGGGCCTGCCCGTTGACAAAGGTCTGCGGCCCGATTGGCACGGACGTGAGAGAGGCTACCTTTGCACTGAGCTGCGCCGAAAGCACGGGTTGAAGCACACACACAAAACCATACATTTTGGTCAAGTCGGAGGAAGCGGAAAGTGCACCCTTGGTCAGTGCAAACTGCTGACCTGACTGCAGCTTACCATCATTTTCGCTTATTACAAGCGGGCAAGCCCCTTTGCATTTCGATTCAGCAACAAATTCTACAGAAGCAGAGTTTTCTCCAAACACCAGTCGGCGCCCATCAAACTTTAAATCCAGCCAAAGACCAGAGCCCAGCACTTTGTTAAGAGCATCAAGTGTTTCCTGGTTGGGTACTGCCGGCAGGTCTCCACCGTATTGCGTTTGACATGCTGCACGCGCGTTTGACAGCGTTGTGGTGTAGGATGAAGGAGGACTGATACAAATACCGGTTACAAATACGAACCCTGTAGGGCATGTTCCGTAACTGAACGCCTGCTGAACAAGATTTCCAAATTTGTCGGTCACCGCAAGAGCAATCTTGAAGTCTTCCGCATTTCGTACGCGTCTGGGCGCGTTGACGAAACTCATCGTTTGCGGTTCTGCAGGAAGCACCGTAATGGTGCCAGTTTTCACCGAGGGGAGCTGACTGTCTCCACCCTCAAAGCGAATCGTCACTTCCTGGGCTTTGTTGTGGACGAACGTGAAACAAGTCTCTCCCTTCACAGTGACCAAAAACTCCTTGATAGTTCGATTTTCACCCTTCACCACGTACGTGTAGGTCTGTCGAATCAAGGACGGGGGCGGAGGTGGAAGTTCCTTGGTCACGTTAGTGAACGTTGTTGTGATCACAGCCTTTGTTAGATACTTGTTGCGATATAAATAGTTGTTCCAATCGCCCCAGAAGGGTCCTTCCTTTGCCGACCCTGCTGGGCAGGCCTGCGCACCCCACAGGCGGGTGACATTGTTGCCGCACCAGCATTCCCCTCTCCACTGTTGGCCCATGAATGCGTAACCCTTGCAGAACGTGTCACATGCACCAAAGTTGTTTCCGGTCCCGGGGTTGCCAGGACCCAGAGGCAGATCGCGGACTGCAGTATCTTTGAAGCATCCCAAGAATTCCCACCTGTCTTCAGGTGTTGTTGTGGTTGTGACACCTGCCGTGGAGGGAGCTTGCGTGTCATACACATAATTGTTCCAGTCTCCCCATGAAGGACCATTGACAGACACCGCACCGACGGTCGATGTGGTGGGACAAGTTTGTCGGCCCCATTTTCGCTCCACACTATCACCACACCAGCACTCGCCCGCCCACTGTTGCCCAAAGTAACGGTACTTTGCGCACTTGACAACACAGTCGGCAAACTTGACGTTTTGACCCATGTACACAGGAAGATCGCGGTTTGGCGCACCTTGATCTTTGAAGCACCCCAGCAGAACTGGGGTTGGTGAAATAGGCGGTTTCACGAGCTCAAATGAAGTCGTGTTGGTCGCAACACTCACTGTCACAGTGGACGGCGGTGCTGCGCGCTGGTCGTACACATAGTTATTCCAGTCTCCCCAGAACGGCCCAGCTTTTGCGGAGTTCGATGGACAGGTTTGCGGGCCCCACTTTCGAGTTGTCTCGCTTCCACACCAGCACTCTCCTTGCCACTGTTGTCCGAAGTATCGGTAGGCAGAGCACAGGCTGCGACAGGTGGTGTAGTTAATATTCTGCCCTTTATACACCGGAAGATCGCGGTCAGCCGTGTCCTTGAAACATCCAAGAAATTGAACTGTTACATCCTGAGTGGGGACATCGACACAGTCAAACCCATCGTCGCGTCCCTGCACGCTCATGTCTTCCCCGATGTTTAGCCGCACACGGACCTGAACAGGGTTTGGCGACACCGTCCCATTTCCATCCAACACGGCCACTTTGACGCACTTAGGACGACCGGCAATTGCAGGTCCTGAAGATGTGACGATCAAACGTTGCGGAGGGGGCTTCGGCGATCGTGCACAAACAGGGCCATCAATGTCTGGGCATAGGATACCTCCTGTCTGGCTCACCACACCATCCTCACCCACATTGAACTCAGACACACCAAGCACGGCACCGGCTTTAGTTTTCATAAACTTTTGATCGCGCCGACAAAGACCAATTGCTTTGGGCGCTAGAGCGAATTCAACTTGCCTGGCGCCATCCTCGTCAAGCGTACACTGCGCCGGCAAGCAAGTGGCGGGTGACCAGGAATCGTCCTCTTTAGAGGCCTTTGCGAAAGACAGTGCACCTTCAACACACACGGACGTAGGACCGGCAACGCTGAACGGGTTACAAGCCGTATCGGACCCATCGTAGTTGCCCGTTGAGCAATCTTGCCCTCGCATGTTCTGGCCTCGAGCTGGCGAAGTCGGAGACGTGGTGCAGACATCGCTCACGCTACAAGAGCTCAGCAAGAAACAGAAATCAGCAAAACGATCACTTCCTCCAAACTTCTTTGTTCGATCACGGTTGTTGTAATTCTTTGACGCCCGCGCAAACAAGTCGTATTTCTCTGGGACCTCGACACTTCCACGAGAGATGTAGTTGCATCGAGCAAGGCTGGATAGATCCAGAGAGCACCGGTACGCGCGCAGACGACGCCTTGCCAATTTGACGTCCTCTTTGCTTGCTGTGGCGTTGTCAACGAGATTCTCGAAATTTGCCACCTGGTGGAAACAGCTATAATTTGCTGGCCACACGTGACACGAGTCTCGAACGAAGGCGCAACCCTCCTGGAATCCCCAAGATGGACTTGCACCTGCGCCTGCAACTGCACTATACCAGCCAGACTCCTGCAGGGCCGCTATTGTGATTTTCGTGATTCGCGGTACTGCATTCGGGTTCGCAGTCAGAACATCTTCAAAAAAGATACGTTTTTCCAACGATGAGCGAAAAGGAACATCCAGAGGAGCACTCAGGTCGGTATCGTTTTTGCCAATGCGCCGCAGACCGCGTCCCAGCCAATCCGAGTCGATGTTGTCCTCGAGTTCAACGTACGACAATTGGTCACACCCAAAGTGGTCTGCTGCAGCCTTCAAGATGATACTGGTCGTGAGAGCTGGCCGATTTGCTGAGAACTCATTTGGAGCATTCGCAGCGATGCCGGTTGCAGTGTACTTAATCCACGACGGCCGCAGATGTACAGAAAAGCCCAGTGCACGCAGCAGCTCTCCCGTCACCACACGTCGTTGATACAGCTCATCCTCGTCATCACTGGACCACAGTGCCTCGTTTGAGGCTATGTTCAAATGAATAATAGTTGGGCGTCCAGTGGTTGCGTCAAAGTAGCAGGGCCGCGCCCAGGCAAGTTGCTCGTTACCTGCCCTGATGGAGTGAGGGGTTGCGGTTACAATTACGTAAGTGTGACCGTTTGGTGGGCTGTCGGGCACAGGAAACTGCCACAGTGGTGAGTAGCAATGGATTGGTCCACGCGGAGGCAAGGCAACACGCTGTTCGGCAGACGAGGCCAGCTGTACCTGCAACGATGCAGTGATGTCCGCGAGAGCGCGTTCGACAATGGATGCTGTGACGTCCCACCGCGCAGCAGTCATTGCGTTGCCCTTACAGCCTTGCACGACTGTCAGTCCAAGGTGTTCCCCCTTGACAGTGCCGTTGTCAGTCGGGCACGAAAAGTCTTTTTGGAGACTTGTGGCAAAGGCGAACTTTTGCTGAATCGGCTGATTGATAGACACCACCGATCCAAGGTAACGCGAGCTGTTTCCATAGCCCACAAGGCCGCCCCGAGGAAACGACGCGTTGGCTCGAGTGATGTTGGGATGAAACCACACATCATGCAAAGACGTGTGACCGTATTCCAGGCCATCACGACGGCGAGAACATCCCCGCTTTTGCCAACTCTTTCCATTTTCATCATCGCCGACAGCGAAGTGGAAAATGGTCAGCGCGACCAACACGGCGAGGGATGCACCAGATGCCATGTTCATTGAAAATCAATAAAGTACAGAAAC
>Ga0256362_1000007_pt1 | contig 26572 bp, 4 predicted proteins | sample MistaT_6_FD_189978 | JGI IMG/M metagenome (GOLD analysis project Ga0256362, IMG submission 189978) | Metatranscriptome of freshwater microbial communities from Mississippi River, Louisiana, United States - Miss_Atlam_RepA_8d (Metagenome... | ecosystem: Environmental > Aquatic > Freshwater > River...
GTTGTATGTCAGAGCGAAAACATGACGAGTCCGCGTGGCCTGTGAGGTACTGACGTTGATCACCCTTTCCGTCAAACGAAACGATAAGAAAAAAAATCACTCACTGGAACAGGGTATGAGGCACGCAGGCTCGGGTGTGAGAGTATGGAACAAAATGCAGGTCAACTGCAAAAAAAACAAAGGTCACGAAAACAACAACACATCTTTCATCACTATACAATGATATCAAACGACGGCGCTCTCTTCAACACGAACGAAAAATGAAAACAGGCGAATGGAAAAGAAGAAAGGATGAGTGGAAAAGAAAAACAAACAAACGTGACGAACCCGACCGATACGCGTGTGAACCCGCACACAGGCTCGTGGTTGCAATTTTGTGTTACCATCCTTCGTAATCATACTCTATGTGTTCCCGAGGGGAACTGAGCGCATGTGAGAAACGAGAAGTGTTCGAGGTCTCGAAGCAGGGGGGTCCACTTACTCGCTTGGCCTGAACGATAATGACGGGTCTTGCTGCTCGTTAAGGGCTGGCACACCACCAGGGAATGTGCATGCCTCAGCAATGAACGTCGTAACCGTGAAGCGATGGTCACCACCGTCCACGGTGTCTGTGATGTCAGGAGACCAAATCTCGAGCTCAATGGCAGCAGTTGGAAACGGCCATTCTACGTAGACGTCAATATCTGCCCAGTTGTCTGCCTTGCCCTGCCCGATGAGGGAGACGCCCTGAGAGTACGGAATGTGCTGCTGAAACACGAACTTCTCTGCATCAGAGATGCGCTCGCTGTAGTCACGAGGCGTGCTTGATGTCCACTGCCTCTTTGAAATGCGCACCATCACGCCAGAGTCGTCGTTGTTCGGCATGTCAACGATAAAGATTGTGGCCTTGATGTGCACATGCGTGTGCACGGGAAGCGACATCGTCGGCAGCGCCACAAGTGTACCAAAATGACGGAAGGGGACCGCAATCGACTGCAAGAACTTGTAGTGTTCGAAGCGCCAGCGGATGCGCAGTTCATCTTCGTCAAAGTTGAGCGGGTTCTCGACAGCGACGATGCTGCAGATGTTGACGGCCTCCAGGTCAAGCTCGCCGGAAAGTCCATCAGTCCACGGCTGGTCACAGTCCACGCCACTCCAGCCGAATTTGCAGATCTCACATGCTTCACCAGCATGATTGCCAAAGCACGTGCAGCCACGAGGACCACAAGAACCGTGCCCGCTGCAGAACGCTTTGTATTCGTAGCCCGCAACGGATCCAAGGCTGCCGGAGGGCAGACTAGACACGTTAACAGCTCCGGGACACTCGGTGCGGCCTTCCTTGGCGAATCCAGCAATGGCCACTGCTTCAAACTGCGACAAGCTTTGTGATGATGCATTGAACACGATGCGGATGGTGTTGGACTTCACACGCACCTCCTGAGTGACGTTGTCGTATGTGACATTCATCTTCAGCGGTTCAAGCTGCGCCGTGAACACGCGCGCCACAGGGTCTAGAGGGAAGGACGGGAAGTCGCGCGACCACACAAGGTAGAAGTCTTCAACCAGATTGTCATTAGCACTTTGTGGAGCGTTTTCACTGAAGCTCTTTGGCGGGCTGTAGTCAGATTGGTCGTAGAAGCTCAGGGGCGGTGCACGCTGTGGGAACGACTCAATGACCTTTCCTTCGGTGGCGAACTTCGACAAATCAGTGATGGGGGTCGCGGACCCAGGGATGGAGTGCGAGCCAGACTGCGCACGTTGACTCCAAATCTGCACAATGGATCCAGGGTTGAAGTTCTCCCATACCAACACACGATCGATGTACACGGGCTCATCGAAGGCCAAAGTGACGTATCCCAGCTGTTTGGAATAGTCGTATTCCGCGTTGATGCATGCCTCTGTGCGTGCGCCGCGTTCACATGTGATTTGTTTCGGTGTGAAGGCATCGCTGGAGTAGCCATGACCCATGCGAGGGACAATGCCACTGACAGGCAGTCCGAGAATGTTGTAAACCTCACCAGGACGGGACTGAGAAGACACATCGACAACCTTGGTGGCATATTGCAAGGCCAGCGTCTCCTGACCATACCCAAGGGCGGCATCAACGCTGTTGCCAGATCTCACAGGCGGCTCGCGCCATGTGCTGTCAATGTGTTTGCAGTCCTCGCCGAAGTAGCCTGCCTTGCAGCGATCGCACAACTGGCCCTCCCAGAAGCCAAACTCGGCACTGTTGTCACATTGACAACCTCGAGCACCATTGCACTTTCCGTAGTCTCCACATGCCCGACTGGCGTCGTTGCCCGCAACCTCCGGCACGCATTCGCGTCCACCGTTCTCGGCATAGCCGCACGTTGCGCACAGACCACAGTCGTTGCGGGCATCAGTGTAGGCCTCAACCCAGCCACACACGCCGAGCTTGCTGCACTTTTGGCACGGCGAATCGCACGCTGTGTTGCAGCAGACACCATCGACACAGTGTCCACTGAAACATTCCCTGTCCTGATCGCACGACGCGCCAACTACACGGGCTTGTACACACTGTCCAAGACCACCGTGCTTAACGCACGCAAAGCCGGCAACGCATTCGTCACTGGAGACACATGAGCTGAGACAGACGGCGTCCATGTCAAGCTGTGAGGCTGGCTTGCCTGCTGCGCCACACACAAACGGACGGCAGATAGCAGGGTTGCTGCGACACAAAGTATCGGGTAGGGCAGGTGCTTGGGGTGCGGGGGGGCGGAATGGCAGAATGAATGCGAAATAGCCCACAGATTTGGGAATAGGCACTTCAAGACACGCCAATGGCTCACGGTATTCCACTCCGTTCAGCCAGAAGCATTCTGCCGGGATGTCCTGTGCGAGCTGTGCACCGGCGAGAATGATGTCACCCTCGACGCACTTGGAGGCATACACATCGCACCGGTACAGAGGCGCGCAGTGCTCGTCGATCTCACAGAACGTACGGCATTCGGCATTGGCCGGAGCCTCGAGCGCCAGGTGAGAGCCGCACGCGTACGGGGCACAGTAGTCGCTGTCATAGTTCGCGCAGCCACCGCTTGGAGGTGCACCCGCCTGGCACGTCGCGGAGGCGAAGTCACAATGCGCGTGCTTGCTGCAGTGCGCGTGCACGGCACATGATTGCAAGCATTGATCTCGGGCGAAGGCACGCTGCAGGTTGTTTCGACCACACGCGTACAGGCCGCACGAATCCTGCGAGTTGCACAGGGTGGGATCGACAACTACTTCGACACAGCGGCCGGGCTGGCTGTTGGGACCTTGTGCAGACTCACACAGGTCCACCTGCAACGCGGCGTATTGGGAAGGCGAGCGACCGAGCACCTGGTAAGCAGGCGTGAGCTCCTCGCTGCTCAGTGTCTCAAACACGCAAGAGTAGCCTGCACTGCAGTGAGAGTTCGTGAAGCAGTATTCGTAACATACTCCGGCATCCACGTTGCAGGAGAACTCCTTGCACACCGCGGGGTTGCGTCGGCATGACGGCACAATCGGGAGTGGTTTCTTCTTGGGTTCGCACTGTCCGTCCTTGCAGATAAAGCCTGCAACACATTCGTAGTCATAGGCACACGATGTTCGGCACTGGCTGAAGGCTGTTGGGCGCTTGTGCTCATCTCGGTTGGCACCGCACACATACGGAGCGCACTGCGCGACATTGCCGGCGCAGCCCTCTCGGCACGAGCCTTCTTCACACATCGTGAAGCTCGCGGGCGGGCATTCGCAAGGGTTGTACGGTTGGCGGAGATCAGGAAGGCACGGTCCCCCACGGCACTTGATCAGCGTTGGCTTCGATACCGGGCAATTGCCAAGCTCTGCGCGTGGCGAAACGTTGGGGCACTGTGACGTGCGCGTCGGTGGGCTGCAAGCCCATTCGTATGTCTGAGCATCGCATGCGGACACAATGGTGTGTCGCACGAGCCCACGGGGTTCCCAGTACTCGAGTGGCACGCCGGGTAGCCCTGACACGCACTGGATGGGTTTGGTTGGGAGTACTGGGCACTCGCGCTCGGTGCCTGCCTTGCAGACGACGACAGGCGGCTGGCAGCCACATGGGTGTTCATGGTTGATGGAAAGACGAGACGGCGCAAGGTACCCCTTGCAGTCGACTTCGATGGTCACTTGCTCGTCGCAGGCGTTCTCCGGGCACACACCCTCGGTGGTCTCTTGACATCGGAACTTGGGAAGGGGGCAATCGCACAGGTCGAAGTCCGACAGCAACTCGGGTGCGCGCATGCCATTGCGGCAGTTGATGAAGAGCTTGTCGCCCAGGATGGCTTCCCAGTCAGGGCACTGCTTGGGGCAGAAACCATCGAAGTCCTTTAGAGTCTTGGGATCGCAAACCGGCACAGGTGAGCTTGGGCAGCCACAGAAGTCGACCTCAACTTTCTGGAACCATTCCAGGCCCTTCTTTGTTGCGGAGCAATCCACCTGTGATACGTCGGCCCAAGCTGACAGGGCAGGGCACGGGCCGCATTTGGGTTCAACCCAGACCTGGCTGCCGCCTTCCACGTACTGGATCGGAATACCAGCACGTTGCGCTCGGACGGAAAGCTGTCCGATGACAGGGACACAGGCATCTGGGCACTACTCTTCGAATGCGGCGCGCTCAGCAGTGCCGTTGTTGATCTCCCCACAGAATTTGCTGATGCCCATCAGACAGTGGTCCGTTAAATGGCGGTTACCTTCGGTGCCAGGCTGGCATATCGGACGTGCGACAAATTCGGGGCAGCCACATCCGTCGATGATGGCATCAGTGTCAGCAAACGGGTTCGGCAAGCCTCGGCAATCGATGGTGACGGCGTCTGGGCGCTGGTTGGCACCAACGCAGCCCAAATTGGCGCTGGTGGGACCTGTACCCTTGCTACAGACAATAGGTCCATGCATCTTACATCCACACTCATCCCAAGAAACTTCCGACGAGGGGCACAGTGCATTCATGCAGTCCACTTCGATAGGTGTTACATCATATGCGTTGCACACACCAGCGGCGTTTGGTTTGAATTGGGAAAGGCCACAGCGGCTTGCAACACAAACAGCCTTCTTTGTCACTGTGTCGATTTGGCTCTCGTACGGTGGGCGGCACGCGGTGCATCCGACGCCCATGTACGGGAAGGCACAGTTGCATTGGCCGTACAGGACCGAGCGCTGGTCCATCACACACTCGCCATGCTCGCCACAGCTGGTCGAATCACAGAGAACTTGATCGCAGCCGGCACCCACAAAGCCTGGTAAGCACCATTCACAGGCCTTTCCGTCCCACTCTCCCCGACCCTGTCGGCGTCCGAGCGACGGCACTGGGATTTCGGCGGTCGTGGAGGATTCGTGAGTGATCTCGAGCTCTCCAACCCAGAAGAATTGTGTGTAAGTGAGCTCCAAGTCTCCAAACGGGAAGCTGGAGAGCTCCCACTTGTCACGGAGGATCATATCCCAGCGTGCCAGAGTATTCTCGTTCTCAACCACCTCGATCGAGCGCAAGAAGTAGCTGCCGACACCACCGAAGCGAATGTGGAAAGGTACCAGCTCAATTTGTACATTCTTACCGTCTGAGATGAGGGGAATCACCACTCCATTGACTTCCAGGGCCAACAAATTGGGCTGGACCACGAAGGACAGACTTACGGAGGCAGCAGGACTGTCGAACTCATGCACTTGGAACGCTGTGCCTTGCATGTCCAGGAGAACATTGTAATGGCTACCGAGTTGCACAACATTGATGGCCGTGATGGGAAATATTTCCACGAGGCGATGCGTGGTGGGCGTCACGCCGTCATTGTTGAACGTGTCCGCCTGAACCGTAAGCGCCAGACGCTGCACGGCTCGCGTAAAGACGTACGATAGGAATGTTTGCACATGCGTCAAAGGCTGGTCTGTGGTCGTCGAAAACGTGCACTGGAAGTCCATAAGATCGTCAGTGAGAACATCAAAGTCTCCAACGAAGGTGAGTTTGCCATTCGCAACAGTGAACTTAGCGTTAGCACCCTTGTTTTCACCCCAGAGGTAGTACTTGTGGTTCTGGGCCTGCGACGACGTGAAGTGACACTCGATCTCTGATTCACGGAACATGTCTGCCGTGGCTGCTGCAGGCACGTCCGCTGTCACAAATATCTGGCTCGTGTACACTACACCACGTGGATGAGTTGGCACAGAATGTGCAAACTTGTAGGTAGATCGTACGCCCAAACCTTCCAGCGTGGACACTTCACGAGTCCAAAATACGAAGTCGTGGGCAAGCACATTGCCAAACTGCGCAGGAACAAAGTTCGGGTTGAACTGGAATGCAGCATCGGCCCCAGATTGCGCAAAAATCGACAAGCCGCCTAGGAATTGCTCAAGCAAGTCCAGCCAATCGCGGAATGGTTTAGAATCGCCAGTTGCAAACACGTATTCGACGATGAATGTGCTCGATTCAAGCTTCCAGAGGTTGAGATCGATCTTGCTCAGAACGATGATTTCAAAGGAGTCATTTGGAACGTTGTAGGCAGATAAAAGCACGCGCTGAGGAGCTTCAGTGCTCTGCACAAAGTGTCGGCTGTCATTTTCATTCTCGTACTCGGCGTTGGGAAATGGTGCGTCCGCGTTGAAATGCTCCGCGAGCGATGCGCCAACCGGCACCGAGCCCAACAAGACCCACATCTGACCCTCGTTCACCGTGCAGCGTCGAAGACGCCCATTAATCAGAACGTCCGAGGCGAGGCTGAAGTCCAGGCCCCGTGCGGTGAGGTCGCTGTATGCTGCAGCACAGCTGGCGTACTCCACTGGCCCTTGCTTGGTGCACTGGCCGCCAGAGCAACCGAAGTCGACTTGAAGCGTGGAATCTGCACTATTCATTAAGAGCGCGTAGACGGTGTCGGCGGTGCCGTCGTCGTTGAGCGTCGCTGCGCCTTCCACAACCGGTATAGCAGTGGCATCGCAGACACAGTTGCCGTGTCCATCGCAGAATCCATGACCGGCACATTCAAGACCGTTGGCACCGATGGGGCATGGGCGGAGGTTGCAGTTCTCTCCGTAGTAGTCGCCGAAGCACGTGTTGCAGTTGGCGCCATCCCAGTATCCGTTTAGATCATCACGGTCGCACTTGCATGGGGCAGGAAGCAATTCGCACAGGTGCTGCCCACCACTGAGGCACGAACGGAACTCGGCATCTGCCTCGTGCTTGACTTTGCCATCGCAGCACCATTCCATGGCGTTTGCTCGACAGTACTGAGTGAAGTCATTCAGGTTGACATCATCCACATCCGTCGTACAGTCCCCGTGGTTGAAGCATGTGCTCGCTCGAGAGCAATGTTCGATGATGACGGGCACGACGGGTGGCTCGACCGGGGTGGTGATGACGGTGATGGGCCCAACAGTGGTCGGGTTGGTGACGCCAACGCAGCTCACTTCGAGCGTGACAGATTCATCGCCAACCAGCGCAAGAGACACGGAGTCAAAGAGCACAGAGCTTGAGTCACCGATGTTAGCGGTGACGCATTGGATAGTCAGAACTTCATACTCGGCCTCGGCAGGCACCGTGTGCACAAGCTCCCAGGCAGACCAGGCAGGGAACGCAGTAAGGCTCGAGTCGCCAACGGTGAATGTGCCAAGCGGACGATGGTAGTGGTTGCGATACTCAACACTCACCTGGCATGTGCCAGCCACAGCGTCGGCATTCAGCGTTGCAAGTCGAGCCTGAACCGCAACCTTGCGTCCGACAAAGTCGACAACCGAAGACTTTTGGTGCATGGTGCACGTGCGGGTGGCAGAGGATTTTTCGCACAGCAAAGCAAGACCAGCACCATTGGCATAAGGGACTATGGTCCAGTCACCCATTGTTCCAGCAACGTTCATCCAGTCGGTACCGTCGACCGTGGACTGGAACGCTGCATTATTGTTGATGGTAAAATCTGGGTTCGAGCGGTACCGAATCGCGAAGACTGTCCAAGGCTCAGTGCCCATGGTGTAGGCGCCAATGGTGGCTGTGTTCGTGGGGAACAGGTGTTCAAAGTCAGTGCCTTGCACAGACACAGTGCACAGCTCATCGCAAGGCTCCGCACCACCGCAGGAAACAATATTACCGCACTCGTCGACAAGGGCAACACCAACTTGGAACTGCTCAGCCACATTGACCTCTGTTGGACCCCAGGCCCACAGACCGTTCTTCTCGCCAGCGTTGACAACAACCGGAACAGGCGAACCAAGCGGAACAGCACCATCATACGACGCGTCCTCAAACTCTACAAAGCATGAAATGCTGATCGTTTCAGCCACGCAATACTGCAGACTGTTGAACGAGACGGCTGATAACGATTCCTGGGTCTGCGAGGAGGAGCAATCACTGAAGTAGCAAGGGTACAGAAGCTCGAGCGCGGTATACGGAACCTTCTCCCCACCAATGAGTGCGCCACTGCCGCTAACCATCTGGATACCGACGTGCATGGATGATGAGCTGCCAACACCATTGCCAAACTGGTCACGCACCTGCACGAAATGCTTGCTGAAAGAAGGCGAACTACTGGCTGTTTCGATGTCGCGAATCGTCTCGATGTGGCACGAGTAGGGCTGCGTCGGATAAATGCGGATGGTGTTCGTGGTTGCTGCTGCAGGCGTGTTCTGCCCGTCAAGAGGTACAGCGCGGATGGCGAGCGTGAACTGATGAGGAGCAATAAACTGAAGACCAGAGAACGTGTACCGGCCGTTCCACGTGTACCCAATGCGACCACCGAGTAAGTTGCTGTTCTCATATTCGTTACCGAGATGCTGGATCTCCAACATCCACCCTCCACCAACGTTGCCATAGCCATCGCGCACAAGCACAGAGAAGGACCACACATCTGCTGTGGTCTTCCATTCGGGCGGTTGCACATCAATCACTAATTCGGGCGTCTGCCGATCCGGGACGATGGGACCAAATGTGAGAGATGTCTCCACGTAGCCTTTGGGATCCGTTGGGTAGAAGATGCGCGCCGTTGGATGGACGTTCGTCTCGAGATCGGGCAGATTCCACGGACCGGTGAACGCAGGGCATTGACATGTGCCCTTTCCAGCATTGCTTGCGTCACACGTGCAGGTGACAACGAAGTCTTCGTAGCGGAGTGTCATGGATGGTGTTAGACCAGTCTTTTCGTGTATGTAAGTCGTGCTGTCCCGCAGAACGTAGGCGAAGGCAAGAGCATCATCGGCCTCCAGCGATCCCACGGGCCAGTCAGAGAATGCAAAAAATACATTCGTAACAACGGTGTCGGGGCATTCAATAACATAGTTCGACATTGGTTCGTAGATTTGCAGTTTAAACGTGGATGTGTTGAATCTGGCAAACGTGCTTGGGTCCCAAGTCCAGAAGAAGGAATCCAACATGATAGAGAGCGGCGCAACCTCGGGATAGATATTGCACACACCATCTGCATCGGGTGCACACTTTGTAGAGCGGAGGCCACTGGTGGAGGCCGGAATCGCAGACTCCTCGACTGTGTACAGCTGTGCAGTACCGGGTTCCGGCACAATATTGCCATTCGCATCGACCGCGAAGGCGACAGGTGACTCAGTCCACGCCTGACCAATTACGATGCTTTTCGGAGAGTGGTGGCACACAAGTCCAGCAATGGAGCCTGCAACAAATGTGACATCTGGGCACGTAGTGGAAATCGTGGAACCCACGAGATCTACACGCTGGCCAGCAAATTGAATGTCCCAGTTAACGACAACATTATGGGTGCCTGCCGAACGACGCTCCCCAAGGGTTGCCTTGCCAACACCAGCGGAGGTGGAGCCTTCTTCCCACACAAACGTGAGCACGTCTGGGTTTGCGTTGAACGGATGGCTCGGGGTGTATGACGATTGCACCACCGGTGTTCCACCAATTGTCGGAACAATGTTATAGAACTCATCATAGACAGTGATGGTGTAGTCCACGGTCTCACCGATCATCAAATTGCTGGCGGACGCCTCGCACCACAGAGAGCTGGGCACGGAGGGAGTCACCGTAAACGAGCACGAGCTCTCGGTTTCGACATATTCAATAGGCAGCAAGGCATCGGGAAAGTACGGCTCCACGCGGAACGAGCCTGCCGTGGTCATGCGCAGTCCCTGCACCGTCAAGGCGCCACTGGTGAGGAACTCTCCATACTGCTGTTTGTTGGAGAATCCACCAATCGCACCCTCGCGCAGCAAAATCCAAATACCACCCACGACTTCACTGTGAGCCGGAGAAACGTTGGGGTTTCCGTATTGATCAGTGACAGTAATCGTGACAGACACTTCGCCGATTTCCGCACCAGGAAAGGCAGGCGAGCTGAGGTCCAGATGCTGATCGTGACCTGGATTGCAGTAGGCGAATCGCGGGGGTCCAGCCTTCACGACAATGTCTGCAAAGTTTCCTCGCACATCATCACTCGGTACAAGCAGAGCGTTGCCCTCGCGATCGTGGACTGAAACTTGGATTTTGATAAGCTCCGCATTGATGTAGGCGATGGGAAAGACTGATGCCCAGCCGTCCGTGATGATGCCGGATAGCTGCGTATCAGACGTGAGATACTGGGCGTCGCCAGACACAAGCTCGGCGTTCACGGTGCCATCTGCAGTTACAATACCCGGACAAATGTCATCCGTGTGTTGGCGCTGAGTACATAGGAGCAGGGTGTCGTCTGCCTTGGGGCACAGATCCGAAACAATGACGATGCTCGTGTCGTCGCGCAGTGTGTTGACGACTTCAAAGAATGCGCAGTCATGGTCGGGAGCTGGGTCTGCCTTGAGGGGAAAGTCATACGAGTGCGTGCTCGGGAAGGCCCCGGCATCGGACGTCAGGAATGAACTGTATTGCCACGTCCACACGTTGGTTACGGCATCACGTACAAAAACAATTGGAGCAAGAAAGCGCTCACCAACAGCAGGGTTGGACTGCAATAGAAGACTGAGATCGGCATAGCTAACGATGGTCAACGGGACACTGTAATCGGGGCATACCGGCTTCGAGGCGTACGAGGTAAACACACAGCGCTCACCGAAGTTGGTCGCGTCAAAGCCAAAGGCATCATATGTGTGCACTTCAACGGCTACTGGTTGGCCAGCAAGCACTGCCTGGTAGCGGGAGCGAGGGGAGATGGCATAGGATACAGGACGCCCAACATTCGTGGATGTTATCTTGTAGTCCATTGTCGAAGCGGTGGCAAATGCGTTTACGATGTTGTCGTGCGGAATCCGCAGCTCCACAGTGAAAGTAGCCATACCTGTGTTGCCTGTGCGAGCCGTCAAAATCGCACTTTGAGCGCCACCCACAAAGAAGCCCTGCAAGTCATTGGAATAGTCGCGTCGTGGGCGAACCTCAATAGAAACCTCCTTATCTTCCTCGGTGTTCAAGCCTGTGCCGTCGAATTTGTGCACATACACCGTAATCGTAGTCGGCTCACCGACTTGCGTGTACGGCGCCAGACGGAGCTCAACTCTGTCGACCTGTACAGTGCCCTGGATCACACAAGGGTTGATTCCAGGCACTTGCGTCACGACAGTGAGGGTTACATCGCCGAGACACTCAGCGCTAAACGCAGCGTTGTGGATGCAGCCATCACGCACGATGTCCGCGCCGAGATTCGCAATTCCCCAAGGACTGCTGCCCACCTTTCCGGGCAGACCAGCCCAGAAACGGCCATCAGCCTCAGCTTGATCAGTCAGCGAAAGTGAGAAGTGGGAGCCATTCTGTGCAATCGTTGCGGGGAAGACAAACGCGTTCATCAGGGAACCAGTAAAGCGGCCAATGTCGATGGAGGTGACAACGCGGGACTCGGGAGGGACCGGAGCCAGAGCAGGACCTGCGATCTGCCCATCAATGACGAGCGTGCACGCACCAAGCGCATATGTCACTGCGAAATAGTGCCAGTCAGCCACCACAGCATCAAGCGGGAGTTGAAGAGACACGCACTCAGCGCCGAAGAGTGAGAATTTGAATTCAGCTGTCTCTGCGACATAATTCAATGCAAACGAGGATTCCCCGGCGACGATCTTTGCGCTTGGGGTGCCTGGCTTAAACCGCGCAAAGAAGGTCACTGCAAAGCCGTTTGCAATGTCGTAGTTCTCGAAGGTGACAAGAGGATCCACGTAGATGATTCGGTCCTGAATAAGCACATCCGGAAGCCAATGGGTGGAGCCGATATCTCCCTTGCCCTGCACGAGCGTGCCCCATGGTTCCCCGGTGAGCTGTCCGCGATCTGCCGTGACGTAGAGGTAGTAGGCACTGGTGGACAGATAGGCAGCCCAGGCACCGTCACCGCCGCATGCGGCCGGCGTGGGACAATCCACAGCACACATCGAGTCAGGCAGATATTGGGCTACTTGCTGTGGTGAGATACACACACACAGCCCGTTCGCAAAGGCAAATGCGTCATGTGTCAGCACGCATCGAGTCATGCATTCGTCGATGGATACGACAATCGGGGCAGCAGCGTCAAGAACAGAGCCGAAGCACCCAAGGTAATGTTTTTCCGGAACGTCGGGTACTAAGTTGTTGTACTGGTCCACAAGGGCGGCTGAAATTGCAGGAAGAGGGTTGTCAATACCAATGTGAATGTGATCGGCAGAGGGACGTTCGCACACCAGAGACACCGGCGCCGCAGGGGTGACAGTAACGGGGTTCAAATTGATACCAGCGATCTTGCGTTGTGCGGGCTGCACACGAATTTGAATAACCTCGGCTTTCGTGTGTACAGAGATGTCGGTTGTGAAGGCACCATTTGTCATTTGCGATGCGATCGGTGGGTGAGTGTGGTAGAACTCGTCACCCATGTACAACGAGAACTCGAGCACGGGCTGCAAATCAACATCGCTGCCGACAGTCTCTTCCGTGATCAGATTGAAATAGGAGTCCACCAAAGCGACGCTCCAGGAGAAGGTTTCACCAGCGGTCACAACTGCCGGTGGGGGGGATGTTTGAAAAAGACCCGCAGCCGGGCCAGCAAGAAGCTTAATGCTGGGGGCCGTGTCGGGCAAGATGCTTGGCCAAATGTCCGCGCCAATGAGGTATGCGGAGACGGCAAGCTGCTTGTAGCCTGCCTCCTTGAAGTAGAAACCAGTGTTCGTGATCAAATCACTGGAGGAGCTCGAGTACACCTCCCCAAAGATCGAAGCAGCACCCTTGTCGCTGACCTGGAAGACCTCCGGGTTGACGTTGACCACGTTGGAGAATTGGTCGACAAGAACGGAGTCGACGGTGAGCGAGTCACCCACGTACCAGCCTTTGCCAGATGGGTAGTTGGCGATGCGCACACGGTGGGCTGGGCCGGCTTCAATAAAGTGAGCAGAGCACGCGCACGACAGGCCAGCGAACGATGTCGCAAAGCAAATTTGCACCCATCCAGCCGCAAAAATGACTGGATGCCCTTCAGAAAAGGCTGTCTCGTGGAATTCGATTTCGTGACTGTCGATGTTGTGTGCAAGCGTGGCGTCCAGCTGGAAGGACGCACCATGTTCACCGTACCACATGGTCTGCTGCAGTGCGCCAAGTGCCCAGGAGTTAAGTTCCACGAGCACATCGGTGTCGACATTGCGAAGGGCATGCTGATGGGCCAGGCCGCTGGAGAACGAACGAGGGATCATGTCCGCACCAATGTAGTACGCGTCCACCACACCTGCGGGGCACGGGAGCAGACCAGCAAGGCCAGACACGGCGGCCTCGAGCGTATCGACGATCGGAAGCACGTCCAGAAGCAAGAAGCACTCTCCTGATTCCAAAAACAAGACGAACTGAACGCACTGCGCAGTGCTCGCGCACAGCGTGTTGCACGTTTGCACTCCTTGCTCGCGCTCGACGATGACAGACTGTATCAGTACACGTTGCACATCAGCCCGTGACGGTGCACCGCGTTCACTGCCACACACCGCAGGATTTCCGTAGGCGTCTAACAAAGAAACACTGGGAACGATCCTTTCGCCAGCGGCAAGAGTGCTGGGCAAGGGGTTCGGAATGCTGCACTGTGCGGCCTCGCTTGGCACCACGACGATTGCGAAAGGCGCCGTCGCCTGAACGGACGGTGGCTGAGCGGCATCGTAGGCCTGAACGTACACCACACCGGACTTCATCAAATTCAAAAACCCAGGAATCTCCACACCTTCCGCAGTGGGGACGCCAGTGATCGCGAGGGTTCCGATGACGGCGCCGGTCACGACGCTGTCTGCAACGGGCCCTTCAGCCCGCACAATACGGACACCGAGAGTCAGGTCGTACGACCCAGTGGGAGTGCCTCCGTTTTGGTCACGAATTGCAACTCGAAATGACGGAGTCGGCCAGGGCTTGCCGGCAACAACAGTGTGGGGGCCGTTCGGGAAGGATCCGTCAGGGAACACGAGCTTCACCGACTGAATGGTAATCGGTTTCGAAGTGGCACACACGGCACCACCTTGGAGACAAAAGCGAACTTGAACATTCTGCTCGGTGGTGATGGGATCGAAGAGCGTGACAAGAAGCGAGCCGAACCACAGCTTGCCACTGGTACTTGCGGCTGTGGTTGTGAGCCCTGTCAGTTTGTTCTGTGAACCGATGAGGGGAACGACTCCGGGCACGAAACCAAGATCCAAAACCAAGTAGTTGTTGATATCGGACCCGAAGATCGTCAGGCCACGCATGATGATACGATCGTGAAGACCAAGAGGATCTGCATCCGCGATGACAATGGCGCTATCGAAGGATGGTGGCCGGGCTGCAAGGCTCGCAGAGTCGACCTCCAACGTGCTCCAGGTGTAAGTATTCAGGTCGAGGGCAAACACATCCACGGAGTATGGGTGGTTCACGAAAAGAAGCTGTTGGTGAAGCTGAGTCGACTGAGCGATGGTAATCGACAAAAAAAATGGTACCGCGGGTTCGCCAATCGGAATCACCTCGAACTGTGCGTTGGCAATGTCAAACACAACAATTTGTTGCGGCTTGCGAGAGTTGTATTCCTTGATGAAGCCATTGTGATTTGCACAAGAATGCGCGAGAATTGCGCTTGAGGAGTCCATACCGAGCACGGGATTCTCGTTCGTGGTCGGTGTGGAGAACTGTGCGGAGGAAAAGTCGAACGCAAACGTTACACGCACATACGTCAGAGCACGCGGTGTTGATTCGACCAGGTTCACTTGATTTACGATGTGCAGAGAGTGATCGGCGTAGTACGCACAGCCACGCACGAAGGTGCCCGGTACATTCCAGGTGTAGTCTGTGATATCAGTCCAGGTCGCACTGATGACGTTGTTGGAGCTGTCGCGGCGCAAGGCAAGGAGGTGGGCGGGTAGGGGAGCTGAGGTGTACATGCTCGTGATTTGATTATACCAGCCACCGCCAATAAACACGACGTACTCAACGCCTTCGAATTCCCAAGATGCTGTGGTGGCGAGGGGAAGGAACGCGGGCTGGGGACCGGTGGTGGTCAGGAGAGTCGTGGTTCCCGTCGAGAGCTGCAAAATAAGGACTTGGTTCGCCATTGTGAACAGCAGGGACTCCCCATACGTGGGGAGCTTCACCTCGGTCTGCAAAGAGAAATATCCATTGGCGACGTCCGAATCGGCGACGTCCATCACAGACCACGAATTCTTACGTACATCAAAGCGCCCGGTCTCCGCGGTCACGAGTTCGCCGATGGTATCCAGCGAGCCACTCTCGGGAGGATGCAGGACATTACCGGCAGCATCTTGATACTGCAAAACGAACGGGGTGGCAAACTCTGTACCAGAAATGCCTTCAGTCGGCTGCTGAAGAATCTGCAACAAGGCCGGCGGACCTGCGCGCACCTCAATGGGTGTCAGAGCGATGCGCGGGACAAAAGATGCGCTGGTTTCCAAATCAAGGAAGAGCCAGGTGGCCAAGGTGTACGAAATCGTACCTTCGGGAATCGTCCATGAACCGGACTCGACAGGGTAAGACACCACTCCGTCGACAGCCGTTTGAACGTCACCCATGGTCGGAGAGAGCGTCAAGGAGGCATAAGCCATGCTGTCGTCGGCAGCACACGCAGCATTCAATGAGGAGGTCCACACGTAGTTGTCGAAGGCGTCCAGATACTGCACGTTAATAGCAGAGAATTTCTCAAGTACCTCCACAGACGTGGGCTGTTGGATCATGACATGCGTTGCTTGGCCGTGGTGGAAGGTGAGGGAGCGCGAAGTGAAAAATGGGGAGATGTAGTTCGGAGCGAAGACACTGTCAACAGGAGCTGCGACGAAGGACACGGTCTCGGCGGTGTACAAGCGAATATAGAAGATATTCCAACCGCCAGATGCTGTCTTGAGATTCTCACCGATGAATCGATTGCCACTGGGGCTGACGAGCGATAGTTGAATGGTCTCCTGACTCTGCGTACACAGATTTCCAAAGCGATCCTTCACGAAGACCTTCACTTCCACTTCATCGGAAACCGTGAGGCACGCACTTGTGTCATCAAGGCCCACATCGAGAACAAGATTAGCAGGTGCGGCACTCGTGACGGTAATCGCAAAGCAGGCATGAAGGACAACCTCATCCCAGGAAATCTTGTCAAACACATTGAGCGTACTCACGCAAATTTGTGTCTCACCGTCAGGAAGCAACAGTGAGGACTCTTGCGTGAACAGCATGTCAGCCGTCCACACCCCGTCAAACACGAAGAAGTGCACTCCATGTTCCCCTTGAATCAGTGAATGCACCCCATGAACGACAACTTCGGACCACAGGTGCGATGAATCGTTGTTGTCAATAAGATTTCCGAAGCGATCGCGTACCTCGCCTGTGACTGTAAAACGTTGATCTGCAGCGACTTCTTTCACGTACGAGGTCAACAAAAGTGTTTCAGGTGCGGCCGGGAGGACACGAATGGGCCCTGCCTCGGCAGCGGCAGCGTCCGCGCTTGTCACCTCAACATACAACTGACCACGCCACAATTGAGTATCCCAGTCAAATGTGGAAGCAAACACTGCACTCAGGCCTTGGAAGGAGAGCTCTCCGTTGACGGCGCTCTCCACAGACTGGAAGACAACAATGCTGCCTTGTGGGTTCAATTGACGCACTTGGATAACGCTTGAAAGGGAGGCGAAGTCTCCAGTAGTATAGGGGATCCAGTGGCCATTGATATCTTGAGTTTCCACAATGGCGTTCACTGTAAAGTCTTCGCCAGCAAAGACTTCACTTGGAAGGCTGACGATGGACAGGCGAAGCCCGGCAATCACTGTGGGACAGTGATGCACAGCAAAGAGTCCTTCCTGCGTCGAGGCCTTGAGGATCAGCGGGTTGGTGGCAGGACGTGGAGCACTGTATTCAAGGCCCAGAATCCACGCCTCACCATTTTCCAGAGGATAGCACGATGTGGGTTGCAGCTCGCCGCGTGTACTGGCTGTGTATGAGATGCCATAGGCGTCTACTTCTCCGTCCGCAAGCTCAGTGACGGTCACACACGCCTGCTCGTTGTACGCTTTGTTGCCGTAGTAGTCGCGGGCAACGAGGTAAAGCGAAAGACCAAACTCCTGACCTTGAATCGCGTAGGGCACGCTGTTCGCGAATTCTAGCACAGCAAGAGAGGCGTGCTGCACAGCGACGGGGGACACTTGCGCAGGCTCGAGATTAGCGTTGTTACCTGTGCCAACCACCTTCATGCGGATGGTCTCGGCAAGGTCGTATGTAGGCGTAAACGTCACAGGGGCTCCACAAGTCTTCACGCGTACAGCGCCATTGATGTCCGGGCAGCACGCCTTTCTGCGATGGGTTGGCGGACATGTACGTGTACTCGTCAGATCCCAGACACTGTCACCTCCAGTGCAGAGAGGGGCGAAGGCTTGACAGTCAGAGGCGTACAGAAGGAGCTCAAGTTCAATCTGAGTTTCGACGTTGACTTCGGTGGAAACCGATGGACTGGGAGCGAAGAGATCCAACCAGTAGTCGGAAGTTGACTGCGGAATATCCACTTCTTGAAAGACTGGAACGTCCACGTAGGCGTTTTCGTCGTAAACAAAGATGTTATCCTCCACAACGGTGGAAAACGCAGCATCACCGTCCAGAAAGCCCACTTGAATAGGCATCGTGGAAAACGTATCCGAGGTCAGCACAGCGCAGTTCTGTCCCCAGTTCGCGAAACCGAGGAAGTTGACACCCTCCGACGTCACACACTGGATGTGCAAGTCATCCACAGACTGACCGAACTGCAGCAATCGACGACCACGCAGGGCATTGGTGGCAAATGGGTGATCAACATTGAAGTATGACAGGGCGGAGTTCTTACCCTTGCCTGTGAGTTTCCATCCTCGCGAAATGACATCTGGGTTGCTGCAGACGTCAACCTCGTTCGAGAAGGCGTCCACGACATGCACAGTGATGGCCAGCGGTTCACCAGCGGTGGCCGTGGGAGCACTGTCCTGCACAACAATAGTCGTCGGTGTGCCGTGGCGAATGTACACATCAGCAAGGCCAGGGTGAATGAGCGGCTGGTCAACCACAGCGCATTCTACGAGCAGATTGCCAGCTACAGAGTACTGTAGGCCAGTGAATGTCACGATGCCATTCACAACGTCCAGCACGGCGCTGTCTGCCACCAGCGGAAAAATGCCGTGTGCCTTGATTTCGATCGAGCCCTGGAAACCCTGAATCTGATTTCCATAATAATCGCGGATAATGGCCTGCGCAAGCCACTTCTCGTCCGCACGGAACACGCTGGGGTTCACGAAGCCTGTGGGCGAGATAAGGTTGACTGCGACAAAATTCGGATCACTTGCAAGTACATCGATTGTGAAAAATTGCGCAGACATGGGTTGCCAGGCCGGGCCTGTAGTCACGGAGAGCGCAAAGCTGTTGGCTTCAGTGAGGTAGCAGTCGCTGAATGTGGCTACACCGAATGCAAAGATGCCCTCCGTCTGGCACTGTGGGACACTCTGTTCAGTGGCATCGAAAGCCAAAGCAAAGCTGTGATCTGAGCCCTCTGCAGAGGCAGAGAGCGTGACATCGCCGGAGTAACCTGTGGCACGGTTTCCGAAGAAATCCACAGCCTCGACCGTCGCACTGAAAAAGCCACCAGCGGCAACGTTCAGCGCAGTAGTGCCAAATGGAACTACGGGACTGATAAATCTTATGGCGACAGCTGGTCCAGCGGTAATAGACAGTGCGCGCTGCGCAGGTGCGATTTGGGTTTCGCCATACACAGACACGGTGGCCACAACTTGTTCAGCAACGTACCACGAGAGGGTTTCGAAGATGGCTATGCCGTTCGTTACCTGCGCAACAAACGGACCCTCCTCGTGATCACCGAGTAAGTTCACGTGAACGAAGACACCGTCTTGGTTCAGGGCGCTATTGTCGTTACACGAAGTCCTGAGTTTGGCGACCAGAGTGAAGAGCTGTCCGACCTCGGCTGTGGCAGGCAGAACTTCGATTGAGAGGGTAGCCGGGGCGACAGTTGCTGAGAATTCGTATTGCGCAACTGAGCCATCTGCAGCGGTGGCGCTGAGACGAAGTGCAAGGGGTACAGCGTGGGAGTAGAAGTATCCTCCTAACTGAAAGGATCCCGAGCTTGCGCGCGTTGTGGTCGAGCCCAGCAGTTCAACACCCTCTGCAGCGATGCTGACGTCTGCCTCCGCCCACAGAACATGAGCATGGTTCACGTCAACGAGATCCACGGTAATGATGGGCTGCGGGCAGTACTGTCCCCACACTTCCGGAAATGCCTGCGCCGGCATCAAGTGGTCAACTGCCTTTGCTTCTACGCATAGGGTTGGTGTGAAGATGGAGGGGACCATCGGGGCGTAGAATCGCGGTGTAAAGCACCGGTTTGCAAGGCCTACCAAAACATCCACAACCACAGTGGCGTCCTCTGCCACTCGATGGAAGATAACTTTTTCCAAGATCTCCTCGCCGGGTGCCACGTCATACAGCACAACATCCTGACCGATCAGTGGCTTTTCACCATAAAACACGTCGGCCACATTGCCTCCAGCGTCGAAGAACTGCAAGACGTACTGCAGTGCTGTGCCTTGTGTAACGGCAGGGCACCGAGCGCGGCCTTGTACCGCCACCAGGCTGAAGTCCACACCAGGCGATCCGCGGGCAACGCAGTTACCACTGGGACTGCACACGGGAAGCTCACCCTCTGGGTCACACTCGCCGGCATGTGCGGCGGGACTGGGCCACAGAATGCCGCACTTGCCATCGATGCGCACGCGGGAGGCGTCAGGCTGGGGCAGCGCGCGGCTCGTGTAGGTCACGCTCCCGAACTCATCACAAGGTGCAGAGACAAGCTTCAAATTGGCTGCTACACCAGGAAGAATTGTAACCGCTGGGCATGGAACCTGAAGCTGATCGGCAATGTAGCGCCAGTCGCCGATCTTGTACAGGGCGGTGTTGCCCGGATTCGAGCCACCACAGTACCCAGAGTAAACGGCATCATTGTCAGATCGCCGGCAGCCCCCGTCACACATCTCGTCTGCAATGCGGAATCGAGCGGAAGCCTCGTTCACGCTCCAGCCACAGATGCACTGTATGCGTGTATCTCGCCCTGGAACGCCAAAATTGGTGTTCACGATGCTCTGCTGACGAATCATGACGTACGGAAAGCCGTTGACTTGGCAGGCACTCGTGCAATCACTGGGTTGTGCAAATTCATCTTGCCACCAGGTCAATGTGTCGTGTTCGTCCCCCAGGTCGATCACTGTGGTGACAACGTCAGGATCGACAAAACAGCCCATGAAGCCTGCAGCAATACTGTCGTCAAACCCGTCAGGGGTTGACCATGTGGAAAAGGCCAAAACTTCCTTATCACCAGCAAGATCCCATCTAAAGGATAAGTCGCGACCACCACGCCACAGCGTTCCAGGGGTTGGAGCAAGGTCCCATGAGCCAGTGCCCTTGCTTGGTTGAAGAGATACGAGAGCGCGGTCCGTCGTGGTGGGGTTATCGAAACTGTCGTAAGCCATCACATTGTACGTGACGCTGTCCTGCATGGAACGAAACGAGTTGGACTCAGACTTGAGCGTGCAGCTCAACCGAGACGGAGATCCGGGAGCAACATAGACGTTAACCCATTCCTGCTCCTTCGAGCTGAACACATCAGAATTCCACGAGGATTCCCAGAAGGAGCCTTGGTCCACCTCGAGCACAGTACCGCGATCGAAGCGTTCTGTGTTGGGAATGTGGTAGTTGTACGTGCTTTGATCCATGGGGTTGTTAATGCAGTAGTCGCTGGCACCTAAGCCTTGAAGGTAGACAGTGTAGTATCCAGATCGTACAAAAACAGAGTCACTGTACTTGTTGCCACCGGTTGATGAGAACACACTGTCTATCTCGAGGCGACCGGTACGCGAGTAGATGCGCAGCCGCTGAGAAGACTCCATGTCGGAGTAAGTCGTGACAGGATCGCGAAGTTCCACGCCCAAGCGAATCAGAGTGTTTGTGCGAGTCACAGGAACGGCGACGATACGACCTAGAACCACATTCCCCTGAGTGTACTGAAACGTCTGCGACTTGGGGCGCGGGTTGATGATACCTTCATCAAAAAATGGAAACTGTTTACCGATACGAATCACTTGAAAGTCCGTTTCGATTTCCAAGTATGTGGTAAAGCGAGACACGAAGGAGCCAGCGTGTCGAAGTTGTGACTGGATCAAAACTTTGCGCACGAACTCGTTAGGCACCAGACGGGCCATGCCTGTGGCGTCTGCAACATTCGAATCCCCTCCATCAATGCGAGAGTCCAAAGTCCAAATTGCCTTGATAAAGCCATCGTGATCGACGTTCCAAAAGAAGGACTGAAAAGTGTTGTTGAAAGCTAGTCGCACATCGCTGTTCTGATAGAATGTGCTGAGCGGCTCCTGGTCTGGAGCGACGTCATCGAGGAACCACACTTGTTCGCGAGCCACAGCCCAACCGTGAATGTAGTAAAGATGGAACTCGTGGCAGAAGCTGTGGCTGTCACATCGATTCCAGAACTGGTCTTTGAAAGAAAAAGAAAAGCCAGTATTCTTGCCTGCGGACAGTTGCTTCCCGTGCTTGGCAAATTGACCTCGCACATTTTCCTTGACAACCAAACCGCTGTGGTCACAGTCAGGTAAAATTGTAAGAACGACCGGAAGTGCATCGTTGATACGCCACTTCTTCTTGTTCGCAACCTTGGCCACGGCGTTCACCGAGCCAGCCGAAATTGGTGCACGTACGAGAAACTCGACGTAGTTCGCAAGGAAACCGCCACCTGCAGATGCTTGCTGTCCCTGCCACACCACGTTTCCGGCGATGTCTGTCAAAGAGAGAATCAGGTCCACCTGTCCCGTTTCGCTGTAAGGTACGATCACCCTGACGAAGCCTGAATTGTTCACCACCAAGCTTGTGGAGGGGGCATCGATGTACAAAGAGTCACAGTACAGATTGGTTTGGGCAACACCTGCCTTCACATCAGGGTAGTCCAAAGCGGTGACGGACAAGGAAAGACGAGCGGCTTCAGGTCGGCACCAATCATCCAGGTACACGGGCCAGAAAGCCGAGCCACCAGTTACACGCTGGACCAGGGTTTCCCGGAAGTAGTTGCACTGATTTGTGGAACTAACGCTGTCAGGGGCAATGACATTGAGGTAGAGATCCGGTTGATCGGCACGGTCCTTGTCGAAGCCGGAAAGCGAGGCGTCAGCAATCATGATGATGTAGAGCCCAGCTTGATCGAGGTATATGCCGTCACTACCAACCCGTCGAGGATCGTAGAACCAGCTGTCCTGATGACTCTCAAGATTCTGTTGCGCGTAACCGCAGGCTTCAACAATGTCCTGATCATAGTTGAATGGCCCGTACACGGCTGCCGTGCGATCCGAGCCTCCTACCCACCACGATGGCTGGATTGTGTAATGGTAAGGGTAGCCGACACCATCGTCGATGATTGTATAGAACCAGAAGGAGTTGACTCCCTCGCCAAAGAGCGGGGTTTGGTACGCGCCGCTACCATCGTTATTCCAACCAGTGGGAAGGACATCGTCAATGAAGCCCGTAGATGGAAATTGTTCAGAGAGGTGAATCTTGTGGTTTCCGGTCGTGCAAAAATACGTCGCACCAACGCAGTCACCGCTCTGAAGCAGCGGAATTCCAGTAGAAATAATATCTGCATCCGAGTTGATGTAGGGTTGCTGGTTGGACCACCCACCAGAAGCCTGTAAATTCAGTTTGGCACCGTTGTCAATCGTATTGTCGTATTGATCAAACAACTTGGCCTTCACCAAGAAGGTTTGGTAGTCCCGCACACTGTCTGGGGACTCCACGGCGATGCGTGCAGGTGCACCAGGAACCATGAGCACGGCGTAGTGGCCTGTGAGGCCCAGCTCGCTGTAGATCTCGAAGAAAAGATTACCACTAACATGATGCTCAACATCCAGGGTTCCTTGGCCAGTCTGCAGATACACGGTGCGTGTGAATACCTCGGTATGTGCATCATTGGGACACATACGCGTAAACACTCACACTCCCCGAGAATTCCACGACGTTTCCGACGATATCCACCAAATTGACGATGAGAGTAAAGGTCTCGTCGACACTTGCACGAGGGCGACGATTGTCAACAGCTGGAAATGTGGCGGAGATGTGGGACAGCTTAAATTGCGCAGGGCGACCGGCGTACAGCTTGATAAACGCTTGAGCGGGCGTTAGGAGGCCATTGTTTGTTGCTGCAGTGATGGTAACGATACCTGTGCGGCCAACCAAGGAGCTCGTAAAGAGAATGTTGACAGTGCCTGCGGGATGAGGGTCGAGAGAGGGCTGGAACACGTAGCCATATTCGACGGTCTGAACGACGGCTAGACTGGGATAGGCAGCGCAGATGAAGGACACCTGAACAAGCGGATCTGCAAGTCCGTCCACGTTGACCGAGGTCTTGAAGGCGCCAGCAACGATGTAATCCACGTTGAGATCCTTGTAGTTCGTTGCTCCGATACCGCCGAGGCGCACCCGCGGGCTCGTGTTGATGAAGGTCGAGTCGAATGCTGAACCTTCCCATGAAAAGGTGAATGTTTCACCGGACAAAGTCTTGCCCAGACCCACCCAGATACCGACTTCGACAAGCAGCGCCTGAGAAGCGATGTAGTCAAGCTGCTTGTCGGATGAAAAGCCAGGGAGGAAACCGTTGTACAAAGCAGAGCACTGACTGCGAGCCGCATCCTTGGTCGCGGTTGAAGATTGCACAGGGCTGAAGCACAGGCCATCGATGTAGGTCCATCCTTCGTCGCACCCTGTTGATACATCAATGTGTTGCACCAAATTGTCGTACTTATCTGCTGCCCCAACTTGTGTGGTGAAGGTCTCACCTACGCGTGCTTTCTCTGGCACAGCGAGGTACAACAGCTTGACAGCAGGCCCAGGGACGACAGTCACATCAGTGGTTACAGAGTTCTCGAAGCCAGCGCCGAAAGCTATCAAACGCAAACGGGAGGTGTAAAGGTAGCTAGCGTAGAACGTGATGGTGCCGTCCCTTGACGTGTCTGTGTAAGTTGTGAGCGTGGCATTTCCTTCGACCGTGAAGACAGAATCCTTGCCTTTCGTGCCCGAGCTTGAGAATGCCGAGTCCCATCCAAGTAGAAGGTTGTCTGCACTCGTGGCAATGCGAATGCTGACCGGGTACGTGCCCAAAGGCACAGCAGCACCGTTTGCGTCAACAACACGCACGGTGAAGATTGCAGGCTCACCCGCTGCGAGAATGGGAACAGCACCCCATGCGAGATATCGCTTGACGGGGATTAAGGCAGGGCAGTAGGACAGAGTAAGCTCGGGACACACAATGGAACGGTTTCCGACAAGATTAAAAGGGTTGATTGGATAGTTGAAGAGCGCGGGGTTCGAGAACGCGGGCTGACCATCGATAAGGGCAATCGGTGTCGATGCCGTGCACGTTGCCGTAGACTTTCCGACTTGGATGGTGAGCTGTTTCTCTCCACCGACGAATGAGCACTGAGTCGGCAAGCAACGCACGGGAGCCGTGATAGTTCCTGCGGCGCGCTGTTTCTCATACTGGAGGTTCCCGTAGAAGCACTTTGATGTTGGCCCCGCCATGGAAAAGGGCTCACACAGCTCACCTTTGCAATTTTGTTTGTCGCCGTTCTGACCGTTTCGGGTGGATGTGGTATCTGTGCAGACATCCTGCGCAAGGCAAGGAAGTGATAGAAAACAGTAATCTGCAAAGAAGTCTTGCCCTTGTACGTTGTTTGTAGATTGATGCAGTTTGTCTAAATCTGTGCTGGAGAGCCCACTGGCCTTACCAAGCGCCACAATGGAGTTGTTGCCGATGGAAACACCACCAGGAATATTGCCGTAGTTGCAGCGCGAGATGGACTCTCCATCCACGGAGCAGGCATGATACGCGTACACTCCGGGTTTATTTTTCGACGTGATGATGGAGAGATGTGTCGTGGCGCACGACTGCGCGCCTTTCCACAGGGCACAGTGCCCCGTGGCGAACGCACATCCCTGACCGCCACCCCAGTTGGGCTCCTCGGCGGCCTCGTACACGGGCGCATACCAGCCTGTAGCCTCCATGACCGCCAAGGTGGCGACTGTCACTTTGGGGTTTGCATTGAGATTGGGCGCGAGGACGTCTCGCAGATACACGCGCTTTTCCAGCGAGCTACGGTAGTTGTGACGCACGTAATTATTGCCGTTCGAATGCACGACGCCCTTTTCGTCCTCCCAGTTCTCAAGCTCGATGCCAGGAAGTGTCGAACAGCCGAAGTAGCTCGCGGCACGTGACACCGCAGAAGGTGTTGTAATATATCGCACAAGAGGGTTGCCGTAACGAGATTCCACCTTGGAGACCACAACATTGGTCTGTGGAGTCGCCGACTTGCCGTCTGCAGCCCAGCTGATCCAATTCTTCACCTGGTATTGGGAGAATCCCAGAGCGCGCAGCAGCTCGCCAAGAATCGCTCGACGCTGATACGGCTCTTCCGTGGACAGTGGACTCCACAGACCAGCATTGGAGGCAACGTTGAGATGCACCACGACAGGACGCTTGGTGGCCGTACTGAAGTAGCAGGGACGAGCCCACGCAATTGCTGAGTTTCCTGAGGCAGTTGCATGGGGAGTGACTGTCACAATCACCACCGTATGGGCGTTACGTGCCGCAGCGGCGTCGAATGGTAAGTCCCAAGCGTAGCAGTTCGCCGTGGCGGTCGGGAGCACGACGGAGCTTTCGTTGGTGTTGCCCAAACGCACCTTCAAGAAATTGGAAACCTCGGCAACAGCGTTGTTGACGTTTGCCTTGATGAGGGTCCAGCGAGCAGCGTTGACACGATTATCTTTGCAGTTCACGTTGCCCTTGACTCCCAGGTGCTCTCCTGGAACACTGTCAGTGTTGTCTCCGCACGAGAAGGACTCCGCGAACTGTGTGGATATCTTCAGCGGACTCACGCTGTGCGCGGCAAGGCCGTCTCCGACCAACCGAGCATTGAAGTCTGCACCATTGTTTGGTGTAAACTCCGGAGAGTTCCACAAGTCGTGCACCGAGGTGTGCCCATTGCTCATGGACGCATCACGGCGGTGACACCCATCGTACTTCGGGTTAGGTTTCAAAGCGTCAGCCTGCACTCGAGTGGCAATCAGCAGACTGACTGCGACAACAAACACAAGCGATGTCATTCCTGACAACAGATCTCAATAAAGTACAGAAAC
>Ga0256362_1000008_pt1 | contig 26190 bp, 1 predicted proteins | sample MistaT_6_FD_189978 | JGI IMG/M metagenome (GOLD analysis project Ga0256362, IMG submission 189978) | Metatranscriptome of freshwater microbial communities from Mississippi River, Louisiana, United States - Miss_Atlam_RepA_8d (Metagenome... | ecosystem: Environmental > Aquatic > Freshwater > River...
TGGCAATACACAAAGGATGTCTTAATTATAAATTATATTGCACAGACTGAACGTCAGCAATGATGTCAACGTTTGTTTGTCTCGTTGTTTTGACGACATGTGTTGTGAGTGTCATTGGAGCACCTCCAGTATTGACGGTTCAAGATGAAATATGCTCCGCGCGTACCGCAAGTACGAAAACGGGCCACACCTCACTGCACGATGTCTGGTTTAATCCTGCCGGCGATATTACGCCGCAAACTCGGCTCGTGGGCAAAGCGCTCACAGGCAAGGCTGACGGTGGCTCACAAAACTTCCGACTGAAGGGAGTTTATGTGCGCAACGATGCCAAGTTCAACTGCGGTCAGGACTCCTCGGCGGTGCCTAGAGATCACCTTGGGTTCGACGACAATGGCGGCAAAGGATACGCGTGTGGCTCAGCACACTCCATGAACAGCCAACGCTGGGATGTGTATCAGAGCACCGTTGAAGCCGCACTTGCCGAAATTCGATCCATTCTTAAGGTTCGCGTTGCCGATGCGCAAGAGTCCAAATTTGTTTTTCCGGCGTCCACTGTTGATTGTTATGGATGGACGTTTGATACCACTCAGGTGGCTGCCGACTCCCACACAGTTGTATTTGTTACTGCAACACCGCACGACACAAAGAAAGGAAACAGCCAAATTGCTTGGGCTCGACCTTGTTTGTTCAATACCAACACCAAGCGTCCGGTGGCAATCCATCTGAATATCGCGACAAATCGTGATGTATTTCTGAATGATGCCGTCGAACTGCCATTCCAACGTCGTGCCATTGTTGGCGAATTGCTGCGTGCCCTTGGCGCTGGGACCCGGCTGCGTGAAAAGTGGATTAGCTGGGGGGCGGATTCCAAGACCATTACTCCGGTTATCGGTGCCACTGTGAGCAAGAAGAACATGCTGATTTATGACGCGCCCAGCGTCCTGCGCTTGGTGACACCAAGTGCTATGGCCCGAGCTCGTGAGTACTTTGGCTTGCCAGCAAGTTGGAATGAGGGTGTGGAGCTGGAAGGGCAGGTAGACGGGAACACGCTGATCAGTGCTGATGGGGCTTCCTGGGTGAGTGTGAGCTACAAATCGTCCCTCGAAAAACGTGTGCATCTGAACGATGTTTTGAGTGCTAATCTGAATCCCAATCCCAAAATCACCTCTGTGACGATTGGTGTGATGGAGGACTCCGGCTGGTATGTTGGCGTGTACCAGAACGCAGAAGACCCGTTCTGGGGTAAGGGCTTGAAGGTGGCCTTTTACCAAGGCCCATGCTACGACTGGCCCTCCAGTCACGGCTGTACTGCACTTGCATTCGGTCAAGCGAAGTCTCAAAACATTCTCCTCGCCGATCCCTATTACTACCACGCGTGTTCACAAGATCTGAACTCCATCGCGCGATGCAACTTCGGAACACTTCCAGCGGCGATCGCTAACAGCAAGAATCCGGTTTTCGTCTCAGCGGCCGTGAAAAACGCCACTGGCAGTCTGAGTGTTGCCGAAGCCAATCTTATTGCAAAGTACGTGGCTAATCGCGCTGGAAAGGATCGGTTTGCTGATTATTGCCCGATCGTCGTAGCGTGCGCCCGCACTGATCTGTGCAAGCTGCCTGATGAGTTGGCGGCTGGTGGTCCCTCCAATTTTAACGGCGATAAACAGAATTGTCTCACTCAAATCTGCGAACCATTCAGTCTTGCAACGACCAGCAGTCGCTGTTTTGTCGGAAAAGTCCAATACTCAAAGCAAATCGAGGCGGGGACCCTGACCTCGAATGTCCGTTGCTTGCCGACAACTTGCTCATTTGATAGCGCCTCAGGTCAAAAGCAACTGGATATTCGTGTGGGACTTATTACAGCAACGTGCAAGAGTGACGATGTTGTTGGATCAAACGCACGCGCTGGCGCATCTGCCGCGTTTTCCACACCGCAAACGATTTATAATGGTAATGGGGCCACTCTCGGTGTGCCCGCTGGTGAGCAAGGTGGAATCAAATGTCCTGATCTGAACGGTCCAGTTTGTGCGATTCAACCACCCCAGCCAAAGCGTCTCGCATTTGTAACAAGTGGCTCTATTGTCGCAGGCCAGGAAACCAAGATTTCACTGCAAATCCGTGATCAAGCGGATAATGTGGTTACTGCTGGTAACTTTGCCATCACTTTGAGACTGAACGTGGATGAAATCGGCAACGTGCAAGGCAATGATGATGTATTCACCTCATCTGGTACTGTTAGTCCGTTCCAGTTCACAAAGAGTGGCAATATCGTGGAAATTCAGCAGTACACCGACCAATCATCTGGTGGTTTGGTGACCTTCACGATCACACACTCGCGCGCCCGACAGATCACTCTGTATGCCGATGGTGGCTCGCAGTTTGAGGGGCCTGTCCGAGGCACGTTTGTTGTGATCCCAGGACCTGCGTACAAGTTGGTTTACGCTTCCGTTCCCACGGCGGTACGAGCAGGTCAGGAGTTTGTGACCGTCGTCAAAGTGGCCGATCGCTTTGATAACATTGTTTCCTACATTGGTGGTGTTGGTGTGTGTGCATCTGGGTGGACCTTGGTTGACGGAATCTGCTACAGTCAGGTATCGTCGTACAGCTCCACCTTCGACGATGCGGAAGCCACGTGCAATGCTCAAGGCGCGTGGCTCGCTGGGTACGCGACTGACGCCCAGCTCCAGTTCTTGCAATCACTATCATCTCCGGACGTCTCATTTTGGATCGGATTGGGTGACGCTGTCGTTGGCAACACACGAACGCTTCAATGGCGCGGTGGATACTTCGATACCGCAGCCATCCTGAACTGCCCGAACTGTGCTTTTGTGAGTGGTAGCGTGCAAGACTTTTCCACTCTGACAGTGCACTATCAGTACGCAGGATTTTTTGCTGGCAAGAACTACTTCAACAGCATTCGCGAGGGTGTGTTCCGCAGTGCATTTGCCTGCGCATCCACTCCGTCACTGGACGTCACTCAATCCATTGTCCCCAGCCTCGTGCCTCGGCGCTTCAGCCCTGAATTGTATCCCGTGACCTTAGTGGATGGAGTTGTCACCTTTACGACGTCCATTCTGGGGTCCAAGGGGCGTGTGACTATTCAGGCCAGTGTTTCGCAGGATGTTTTGGTTGCAGCATTTGCAGATATCGACTTGAGCCCTGGTCTGCCCGACCATCTGAGCTTTAGCCATCAATCTTCGGTGTTCTCAGATGGCTGGACGGCCTCGGTGGATGAAGTTTTTACTGTTTTCGTGGACGTCCTTGATGTTGCCGGCAACGTTGTGGAGTTCAGCGCAGACTTTCCGTTCCTTTCCGTGACCATCAACAACGGCAACGGAAATGATGTTCCTGTTCCAATTCAGGACTCTGACATTCATTTCTCTGATGGACATGCTTCATTTCCGCTACAGTCCACCGTTGCTGGTCTTTTACGTATTGCGATCGACACTGTGATCACCGGCAACACATATCAAATCATCCTGGCCCCGGGCGCGCCCAGTAAGTTGGATGTGATCACCTTACCGCAACCTTGGCAATACTCCACAGACTTTCAAATTGCCACGCGTCTCCTGGATCAATACGAAAATGTCATTACAGCCCGTACTCCTGTGGAAGTTTCCGTGGAAGGGCGTGGAGGGCTTGTGTTTCAGGCTGGTGCGATCGAAGTCGTGCAGGCGAATGATTGCCCTTCCATCAGTCGTCTCTGTGGTGCGATTACTAACAATCGATTTTCCAAGACTTTGTTGCTTTCTCCCAATTTCCCATCCCAAGGTGTGGTGCAGGAACTGGAAGAATCTTTTGTGCAGAATTCGTTCTGGTTCTACTTCGAGGTGGTCGACGCTTCGGAAACGGAGCAAGTCACAATCTCCCCGAACTGGTGGAGCAGTGATGCAAAGCCTGCTGTTGTGTACTTTGCTGGAAAAACCGACGGTTTTCAAGGAACCTGTGGTTTTAGCGACATGGTGTCCACCGCCACCATCGACTCAGATTTTCGCGTGACAATCCCCACTAACGAGTATGGAAGTGGGTTCTACGTGGTCTTCTTTGGTGACCTGGTCGGCCAAACGGATTTGGAAACTCATGCTGCGCTCGAGCTCGTTGTGGAGGGTGTGGGTGCATGCCCAGAATCCACGCCTGTGAGCTCAACAGAGGGTGGTGTTGCACAGTGGAACGTCCAGTACGTAGACTTCGCCGGACTTTGTGCGGGCGACCGAGCTACGGCCTTGGAAACCCCAACGCTCACGATTTCAGTCCCCAACACGAACGTGCCTCCTGTTGTTCGCACGCAGCCAGTAAGCTGTTACAGTTTATTCATCCAAGTAAATCCAGTGATGCCCGATACCGACTTCATTGTGGCCAAGCCTACAGTCGCAATAGTGGAGGTGGATTCGAATTACCTTCCAGACGCGTTCATTAATCTCCGTGTGACTGACGCTGTTGGGCAATTTGTATGGGAAGGACAAGCAACGACATCAAGCGGTTCCGTGACCTTCAGCAACATCGTTCTGCCAACACGCAGCGGAGAATACGTTTACACCGCGACTCCCGTCAACCCTGTTCTCAACCCATTGTATGCTGCGAGCACCTCCATCCGCGCCCGTCCCGACTGCGCCCGTGGCGTCTTCGATCGAGAGGATCGATTTGGGCAGAATGCACGACGTGGCAAGACTATCACCGCTGGTGTCGGAAGCGATGTCTTGGTCAGCTTTCGAGATCCCTATGGAAACCTGTGCGATCAAACGTGCACGACATATTATTGGTTTCCCCTTCCCGACATCAGTATTGTTCAAGAGCCGTTTCAGGTGCAGCCTACGGAAGAGGCTGAAGGCCTGCTTACCCCTGGTAACTTTATGCAAAATGCTCTGTATGGTCCTTCAGCAGAGCCCTCAGCTATCTTCATCAATCCTGAGCTCCCCGCTACCGTTTCCTGGAAAACGAATGGTCAAGCCATAGCTGCTATCTGGGTGATTCAAGATGACAGGGTTGTTGATACGATTGGTGTCACACTTAACGGTAATGACTACGGACACGCTAACTACTTGACCGAGGTTGCAATTCCCAATGGAGATTATGATGGAAGCTTTACCTTCCAAGACGGTGAACGAGTTGAACGAATCAGCGTGATTTCTCGATTGGTGGAGTTCGACGTCGCTGGAACGGTCCGTGTGCCCACTACAGTCACCGTTTCAACCAGTTACAATCGCCAGTTCGTTATTGGTTCATCCGAGCCATCTTCCAACGCTGCTGACAAGCCTGTGGAGACGCTCCGGACCTTCTTTCACGACGATCAAATCTTGGTTGCCTTTAGTGCGTTTGCAACTTCTGGTGTTCCCGCTCTCCGCCGCATCACGCTTGCTGTGGCTGCTAGCAATGTAGGTTCGCTCGAACGGGCTGGAACTATTTACACAACTTCTTCTGCGACAGGGTATGCAAGTTTGAAACGAGAATTCGCTTCCTTTCAGGAAGCCGGTCGCCACACGTTTGCGGTTGCGGGAATGGATATTGAGGCCGTAGAAAGTTGTCCTAAGCAAACGCAGGTTATCCCCGAAGCGGCTCCATTGGGCGCGATTGTCTCGTATTACATGGGTGCAACAGGGGTCTCCACCTCAATCTTGTTCAACGTCAAACCTGCATCTGCATCGTATGCCACATGTGAACTAAGTGGAGACGACACCATTGTTTCCATGGAGAGTTCTGTACGATTCCGGGTGAGTTTGTTTGATCAGTTCTCCAATCCAACAAAAGGCAGCCGATACTCGGCATCCGTCACGCAATTCATGCAGGTCGGATCATGGGATCAAGATCCTGGCAAAGCCAGTCTTGACTTCGGCAGCGCTGCGTTCGCGTTCAAGTGGGATGTGGCTGGAAAGAACAAACAAGTAGGTATTCACATTAGTGCCGATGAAAGGGTGGGAGATAGCACGTCTTTGGGTTGCTTTGACAAATCGGATGTATTGTTTGACTATTCTCAAGAATGGAAGAACGAGGTCGAGAGCGTGTTGGCATGCCGCGCTGGAGGTTACAACTTTGCATCGGCAACAAAAAAGGCCAACGGCGATCTCCTCTTCGCTTGCGCGTATGCACTAAAGGACGCATCTGGCGCTCAGGCCTTGCCTGAAGACTCGTGCGCTGATGGTGTTGGCAGTGTGAACTCCGTGGCTCTGTTTAAGCTTGAAGATGCACTCGTGCTGTCAACTCCTGACATTACCTGCCCTGCATTTAACGTCATCGCTGGAACACCACACACACTGGAGTTTGTTACACAGCCCTGTGACGAGGCTCGTGGCACCCACGCCTATGCCACCCGAGCTCTCCCTGGTGGATCTCGATTCCGTGATGACGGCATGTGTGGACCCTTGTTCCCCGCGCCCGGTGCTCACGTTGGGGAGTGTGATCCAGCAAGCACAACCCCTGTGTGTTCCAATGAGGGAGTATGCAGTGCAACCGGCTCTGCTGGAATTGACTTCCGCCGCGTGCGCGACGGTGGACTCACGCCATGCCCGTCTGTACGCAAGGATACTGCACTGGTGTACACCTTCTTGATTCGTGATGCGGGTGGCAACATTGCTGATGTGAGTCGCAAGATTGTCGGCGCCTCGACCCCCCTTGTGTATTCATTCCTCTCCGTCAGTGCTGAGGCGGACATCTCTGTGACCCAAACGGGTATTTTGGAAAATGGGTTTGCCGAAGTTACCATTCTTCCGCAGTACCCGGAGCAATGCATCACTCCGAGCTTCCGTGCCAACGACCTGCTCACTGTGTCCGGTGCCAGGATTTGTGTCGAAGCTAATGTTCCAGCGACCCTTTATCCACTTGGAGCACCATTTGTTGCATCGTGGGGTCAGTTCTGTGTGCAACCCATTTCACTGTGGCACGTTCTGGATGCTCAAGGCTATTTGGTCAGATGGAGCTCGCCGTCTGTCGTTATCGGCTCGTATGAGTTGAATGGCGCTGATGCCGTTAACACCGTTCTGTCTGGCCCCACGAGCACTGTTGCCAAGGATGGTCAATTTACACTGGGTGGATTCTACTATGAGCAAGCAGCCACAAATCTTGGTCTCACGATCTATGCCTCTGAGAACCTGCCAGGGGACGGATTGGTAGGCGTGAAGTATGACACTAATGGTATTGCCGTTGCGAACGCCGCGCTGGACTTCACATTTGTTCCATCAACTTCCGTTGCTGGAGAAAGCTTTACGGTTATCGTCCATCCCACACTCGGCTGCGGGTTCGGCGGCGCTGAGGGATATGAAGGTCTTCAGGCCGACATCCATCTGACTCAATACAATGACGATCTAAGCGTGCGCCACTCTGAAGGTCCATTTAGCGCGACCATTTCCAATGGACAGATTTCGTTCAGTGGTCTTTCATGGAAGACTTCAGGGACGCTTGAGATCATCGTTGTGGCCACCAGTGAGGTAGACATCTCCCCTGCTGTTGGCTCCATTCAAATCACACATGCTGCTGCCAACAGCATTGAAATTGTGTCACCTATGGTCGCTTTTGGACAACAGACGTATGATGTTCCTGCAGGTCAAGGCTTCAACGTTGACGTGCTCGTTTACGACCGATTCATGAACCTTGCTGAGACATTCAACGGTGATGTAAGCCTGAGTGCGGAAACCGAATACGGTGGTTTCAATTTTATCACAAGCCAACAACAAGCACCTGACCTTCCTCAGTGCAGTGAATCTTCGCAGTTCTCCAACGGCAAGGCCACCTTCACTGGCTGTTTTCTTACAGCTGCTGGTTTGTACTCGCTGTTTGCATCATCTGGAACAGCGGCAACACCTTTGTTGGCTGAATTTCACTACGTGGGAGTAGTTGGCGGTGCCCCATACCGGGTTGCTGTCAACATTATCGCGCCATCTGGCTTGGTTAATGCCAATCCCATGCGAGCAGATGACATCTTCATCGTTGACGCCACGGTGCGTGATCGCTTCCTGAACCAAGTACAGTGGTGGAATGGTGATTTGCAAGTTTATGCCAACGGTCAGGATTTCCACGTTCCAAACACCGTTCAAACCGCAACATGGGGTCAGACTTCTTTCTTTGGTGCACAGTACACAAAGGCTGGCGTGTGGTGGATCACTGTACAAGCAGTCGGTGACACGACCATTCTGCCAGGCGGAAATGAAATCGAAATCCGCCACGGTGCGCCAACTAAGGTAATCGTCGACACCTATGACAATCAGGCGTTGGCTGGTCAAGACGTTCATGTAACTGCACACGTGGAAGACGCCTTTTCCAACACTGTCGATCTGTGTACGAACCCTGATATCACGTTTCGTGGGTATACGCTCACCGGTTTTGGGCAAAGTGGTGCTATTTTCCGAAAACGCCGTCAAATTGCTAAGGCCGTTGCGACGCGTAAGTCGTTTAAGCACACCGTCCTTGCACGACACAATGCTGCCGGTGAGCAGAGCTCCAAGTTAGGCAGTGTGTGCTACTCGGAACCGGTTGTGCGTACAAACTGTCTCGTGCACCGTGGTCGCCAATACTGCACGCCACGTGTTTCTCATCAAGACACGTGCACAAACGGACTGCATGCCAAGCCGTTGCGACACCGTCGTATCCACACTCAGGACCTCATCATGCTTGATGACGTGTACGCCCCGGAGGTGCCCGTGATTGAGGAACCTTCGTTCTGGGACACAATTGGGGCGGAACTTGCAAATTTGGATTCGTTTTTCCCAAGCAACGAAGTCAGTGAGAACACAAAGATCTCCCTGCAAGTGGTTCTAGATGGCCAAGACTGCCAGGCTGGTCCTCTGTGCGGTGCTGGGGATGCGATCTTGAACCCTCAGGATAAGACTCAGTGCCAAGACTTCTCGCGCACTCGAAGCTGCTGTCAAGGTCTGGTCGGTGCAGTCGTCGAGGAAACGTGCGGAGGCCCTGTGACTATCACAGTGCAGCACTACCAGGCACAAAATATCTATCTTGGTGTGGTTGCGCTGGGCAAAGACGCCAGTCTTGAGAAGGCCAGCATTGAAAACCCTATTGTCATCAGCCACAATGAACTGGCGTCCCTTGAATTCGCTAATACCATCCACTACGCAGTCATGGGCGTGGAGTTTGCAGAAGGTATCACAGTCATTGGGCGTGATGCGTATGGAAACCGTGCCTACAGCAGCTCTGCTTGCGTAACTCTGACTGAGGCCGCAGAAGGCACGTTATTGCCACCAAATGGTGTGATTTACACAACTACAGAACGTAGCTCGCTCACGGCCCCGGTTTCAAACGAGTGTGTTTCGCTGGTGGACGGTCAGGCAACATTTGTGGACTACAAGTATGAAGGCAGCCGTGGCATCAACGGAGACTCAAATGTGTTCCTTCAGGCAACAAGTGGCGCAGTTTCAGCTGTGCAACACTGCGGATTCAAGGTTCAAGATTTGCGCCTGTTCATTGAATCTGTTGAGGATGACGGAAACTGGATTGCGGGAGAGGAGTACAGTGTATCTGGGGTTATTCAAACACAGGATGCAGATGGCAACTGGGGGCTGTACCCTACTGACGGCCAGTTCGCAGGTATCACTGTGACTCTTTCCTTGTCTGGAGATCAGCAGACTATTGTCCCTTTCAGCGTTTCTGCGGTGGAGAGTGCATTCACGTTCAGAACCGTCAAGTCGACTCCAACTGTGATCGGCACTGTCTTGGAAAAGGTCGGATGGTACTCAGCTACCGCATCCGCTGCATTCGCTGCCTCCGATGTGCGACCGATTTGGGTTCGTGCTTCGTCCGCCGCCATGTTGGAAATCACGCGATGGGAAGCGTTTGTGTACGCTGGAGACAAGTTCACAGTTGAGGCCGTAGTCCGTGACTCGTTTGGTAACCTCATTGATAGCAACGGGGAAGGTCCCGCCGTCACAGCCGAGCTTGCTGGCCTTGGGTACCAGATCTACGGCGCAACATCTGTTGAGGTGTTCAATGGTCAAGTGTACTTCAAAGATGTGTCGATTCGTGACTCCAGCTTCAGTTTGGGCCTGGAGTCCAACACTTTTCAGATCACAGTTTCGAACACCTTCAGTCCCGTCGACAATGCACCTGTTATTGTGGAACCACAACAGGAATCCACCGTCGTTCTGTCCGCAGATCCCACGACCATCAAGGTGTGGCCATGCGCTCTGGATGCCTGTCTCGTCGCTGGTCATGAATTCAGCATCTGTGCGGAAGCATTTGATGGGTTTGGAAACCGAGCGACACAAGTCAATGATGAAATCCAACTTTCCTCGAACGGTGCTGGATGGCTGCAGGGGCAGACCTCTGGGCAATTCAGTCGAGGATTTCAGAAATTTACCGTGCGCAACCAAAAGGCTGAGTCCTTCAATGTTCTTCTGCAAATCTTTTCTTCCCAAACCTCGTGGGAAAGCTTGACCTACCAGACAGCATTCCAGATTGCAACACGTCACGATGCTGCCACGACATTGCTGGTTGTGCGTTCTCCCAATCAGGGGCGATCGCTGGAGGGCTTTGAAGAAATCTCGGTTCAGTACTTGGACCAGTATGAAAACCCCATTACCACTGTGGTCGAGGGGTACTGCACAGAGGATAAGGATACCCGTCCGGCATGGGCTACCCTTCACTTGAGCGAGGACATGGCCGATCGAACACACAGCTTGATCGGCGATCTTCGGGTTTCTATCGTCAATGGTGTGGCTGTGTTTCCCACCGGCAGCGTCTCGTACGCCAAGTCGCAATGGCTCGGTCTCAAGGTTGTAACCACCGCGGTCACCTCATGGATTTCAGTGCCTTCTGTCACACTGGATATGTTTTTCATTGCTCCTGGCTCTCCTGCGCAGCTCAAACTTGTTCAGCAACCAACAGAAGGTATTTCCCTGTATGTGCTTCCATCTCCATTTGTCCTGCAAACCACCGATGCCGCAGGAAACGTGCTCGGGTCTGCAGATCTGTTGAACGCAAAGGCTCAGACAGCCACCACGACGGGTCGCTTGCAAACTGCAACTGCTGGTCTTCTTGATCGACGTGTCAAGGCACTGTCGACTTTGACAGGAGATGTTGCAGCGTTCTTCAACGGAGCGGCCTACACTGACTTCCAGGGTGGTGTTATCGTGGCGCATGGTGTCACTGATGCTGACTTCTTATCGGAGACTGAAGTACACTACATTAGGGCAACGAATGGTGCGCTAACTGTCACACAGCTTGCTTCGACGAGCGCACCCGAGGCGGTCGTACACGCCGCCTTTGCATCATGGTCCGTTGGCACAACCAAGTATCTGGCCGTGTTTGGAGGAGAAACCAATGGGCAGGGAACATCTAATGCGCTGTGGATCTTGTCCGTGACGCCCGCTGCCACGCAATCCGGTGATCCCACGATTACTTGGAAGCAGAAGGTTACCAGTGGTGCGCCCGCTCGATCGTTTGCTTCCGCTGTGTACTCTGACGGTTACTTGTATGTTATCGGCGGCCGAGACGAAAACGGCTTAGCGGTGTCCAGCGCGGTCATTTTTGATGTTTCAAAACCGTTGGATGTCGTCACCCCATCCTACTGGGGAACATTTGAGGCAACTGGAGCCTTCCCGCGCGGAGTTGCAGGGCATAAGGCTATTTTGCACGAGGGATTTAATGGTGCAAAGATTGTCATCTTTGGTGGTGTGCAACTGCTGGACACCGATGAGGAGACTGTCGTGAACCACGTGTACACTGTGGATGTCAACAGCGGCTTCTGGACCGAAATCAGCACCACAGGAGACTCACCAAGCCCACGCTTTCTTTTCGGTTCCGCCAAATTCCGCTCACAGCTTCTGGTTCAAGGAGGTTTGGGTACCCAGGACTCGCAACTGTACTCTCTTGATCTGAATCACTACACTTGGAGTGTTGTGACTCCTGTGAGCTCTGCATCTGATGCATTGCCCTATTTGGCTCGTCACGCGTTCGTACCAGTCGAATCAGATGATGGCACCGGTGACAAGCTGTATATTCTTGGTGGATTCCTGCAACCTGACAACAGCGTGCCACTGGATCTCGCTCGCTTACTGGATCTCAGCATCCCGGCACTGGACGCCCCATACTTCAGCAAGCGAAACAAGCTTACTGGCTCATTAACACAAGTGCCGAACGTTGATGGTGACATTGTTTTCGATGATTTGACCATCACGGCAATCGTGTCTGATCGACGAATTGGTATGTACGTCACATTTTGTATGGACTATGTTGCCGTAGAAGGCGCGACCAAGACTGTCTGCACAACCTCGGATCCTGTCTACATTGTGAGCGACCGCCTCGGCTTTGTTGATGGTACGTTCGGTCGAGGAATCCACAGTCTCGTGGCTGGCGAGCCATCCTCTTGGCGTGCAATCAACATTCGCGTGTTCCAACCCAAGGACGGTCAGGAAGCCCCCGTTCCTGAGAGCGGCAAGTTTCTTGTCGATGTCACCTTGGAAGTTGTGCGCGCTGTCGGGCCCATTAGCGCGAAAATCGGAGCGGGTGCCGTCTTGGCGACATACAAAGCTTTGTCTGACGGATTCACTGCGACCGGCGTCACCTTCCAACAACTTGATGATGGTGTGTGGGATCAACTGACCAGCACAGGTGTTTTGGTTGTCCGTGCCTATGATGCAAGTGAGCTCCCCACCCTCCAGGCTACTCAGGACTACGTGATCACGATCGTTCCCGGCTCTCCCGTCACGTGCAGCTTCTCATCACTGCCTTCGTTGGTGGCTGGTGTGGAATTCACCCCCGAACTGACACTGTACGACAAGAATAACAACGAAGCCTGGTGTGGAGTTGAGGAAAATCAAGCGCCAAGCCAAGACGGAATCGATAGCAGTCGCCTGACTGGCGCGTACAGCACAACCATTGAGGCATGTGCGGCAGACTGTGCCACATTGGAGAACTGTGCGCAGTTCAGCTATGACGGTTCCAACTGTCACTTGCTCGGGGCTTTGTTAACTCTTGAAACTCGCCAGGGCTGGCAAAGTGCTGTCGCAGGGACGAAGGTGTGCGACGGTGCGTTTGGTGGTAATATTAGATTGTTCATTGCCGATCCTGCTCGTGGTGATGTGAATCCCCCAACCATTGAATACGATTACGTGCAGTCCTACGCCAACCTCAACACCGATGACTTGGTTCGCGCGGAGCTGAATCGTCAGGTGATTAAGCAACACGTGTGGGAGGGTATCTCTCCTGACGACTTTGGCCCAGTTCGTCAGCTGACATCTGGACACTATCTCAGCTTCCACGGGGTCCGACAGTTTCAGGCCAGCAGCCTGCAGCTGTGCGCCGACTTGACTGATGCCAGCGGCAAAATCGCTCGATGTGGCTGCTCTGAGACCGCAAGTGTAGCTCCCAACACGCCGTATCGCCTGCGCCTGTCTGAGTGGCCGGCTTCAGAAGGCAAACACGTTGTTGGAACTAGCTTGACGCTGTCAAGCATTTTGGAAGACAAGTACACCAATGCCATTGTATTCAACCCTCAGGTGAATCAAATTGTTGATATGGCTGGAAATAAGATTTATGGCGATGTCACCGCATCGTCGTTGTCTTCCGAAGTAACACATGTGTTTCAGCAGTACCAGGCGGGTGTACACCAGTATTACGTGTTCGTGAATGAGGGACCAAATGTGTTCGGTGATGTAAGCACGGAGTACACGCTGTACGCTGATGCTCCGTACAAACTCGTGCAGTACAAACTACCCCCCGCAAAGGTTACGGCAGGTCAAACGTTTACTTGGACCGTGGTGCAACAAGACCAGTACAACAATGTGGTTACAGAGGACGTGGCATTGTCCGCATACGAAATCAACCCACGGCTATCCATCACGCTCACTCAAGGTACAGAGACACGCCACACGTTTCCCAGCAACTCTGTCATGCAAACAAGCTGGTTCACCAGTGTGTTTGACATCCACTATCGGGCTGAGGACATTGTAATCAAGGTTGCGGTCATCGATCCCGTCACTCCCGTGTCCAGTGTTGAGCTTAGCACTGTGACCGTTGTGCCTGACGCCCCCTACGCACTTGAATGCCAAGGAAATGACGCCACTGCAACGTTGTCCATCAACAAGGTCATGCCCAGCGTGATTGTTCGACTTCACGATCAGTTCCAGAACAGCATTCAGGATATCCCTGCTGATTCATCGGTGCAACTGTCAACACTTGAGGGTCAACTTGTGGGATCCACGTCAGCCAGTATCATTCCAGATGGACCTCTACAGAGCTATGCCGATATTGAAGGTGCGCGATGGCTTCCCCAGAGGAACTTCCAGACCCGCTCGGTGTACAACGTTGCAGGTACGGGTATCGTGCTGAATGCAATTGACGCATCCAGCGGATTTGGCTTGAACTTCTTCGCGGCTGTTGATGATGTTGCCGGGCAAAACGTGCTTGCGAGCAGTGCTCAGTACACTGTTCAGGTTGCTGCGGGCAAATTGAGCCTCTCTGTTTCCGGTGAAGTCTGTGCAAGCCTTGACTGGCCGGCGGAGAACAAGGATTGGGTCAATGTGGCTGTTGCCATTGATGGGCGGCGGTGCACGGTTGTGCTCGACGGTAATATGTACACGGCCGAGGGCATTGTGTCTTCAGACGCACCTACTGAGGCACAGCAATTCACTGTGCAGTTTGCTGGTCGCGTGATGCACCTACAGCTGTGGAGACAACCAGGCATTGTTGCGCAACCCGTGACTGCCTTCTTAGATATCGAGAAGGATGTGGACTTGCTGGCAAGCGTACCTGGTTTTACCGGCGCAGTTCCTTATGGTGTGATCTCCGTGCCTGAGACAGTGGTGGAAACAGGATGCGTCGTTGATGCCGGGTTCTCTCCGCGCTACTGCTCTGGGTTGGTACACCTTGTTGTCTACGCATCTCTATCTGGCGTCCTGCCTTGCTCAATGGAGGCTCAAATCCGAGTAGATCACGTGGAGCTGACCGTGGAACCTGTGACGCGAGTCAACGGAGTGACGACGGTCAAGGTGGAGGTCAGAGACTTCCAAGGCGCACTAAGCACGCTGGAGAAGACAGTCACCATCACCACCGAATGGATCGCTGGGTACAGTGATGACTTGCAGGGATTTACCAGTGCAGGCGGAAATCGTTTATCTCTTTCGAAGACAACATCCACAGGTACGGCTGAATTCGACGTTGCGTTCCTCATTCCCGGCGTTCACGTGGTTAACGCTTACGCCACATTCTCCACGAGCGATGTCGCTCGCACGTTCACACGTGATGGCTTGCCGGCTAAGTTCAAGATTCGTGATGAAGATCAGAACCAAGAAACCCGCACAGGTGTGGACTTTTCGTTCAACATTGAAACACAAGACGCGTTTGGAAACCCAGTCCCCGAATTCTCATCTCGCTGTGTTACCAAGACATGGGGGCCGTGTGATAGCGCAAGTTATGAACTGGCTATTGCCAACGACAATGAGGTAAGCGCAGTGTTGAACGCATTCAATTTGCAGATTGGTGACCGAATCCGCGCGCCTGCTACTTTGCTATCTGCGACCACATGGAAGTACTCATCTGCGAAGACCTCGGACGCCGCGGCTTATTTCAACTATGCAGCCGGTTTCGCTGTTGGTGCAAACAGTGTTGTTGACAGCAGCAAGTGTGTGTACTATCAGGTCGTAAATCTGCGTGGTGACTCCACCTCTCTGGAATTGGTCTCAGATGACTGTCCAACGGAGGATTCTGATGTTCGTTTCTGTAGTAGTCTGCAGCCTGGACGATGCGATGGTGTCGTGCTTCCTGAAGGCACGGTCACTTTGACACTTGCCGAAGGCGAAGTTTCGTACCTGAGTGCTGGTACAGGAACTTTGGTGACGACTGTCGAACAAGGTTCCGCCTTTATTCGACCCGTTCACTACGTGGCTGTGGCCGAGCTTCTGTTCAGCGCTGTTGTTACAAATCGCTTTGGTACCTCGCTTGCACCCATGGTCCCAACCGACAAGGATGCTCACGTGATTGTTCGTGAAAGCTCACCGTACTTCATCTACTGTGAGCGAGCGACAGAGGAAAGTGTGATCAAGATCGGCACGAACGATGGTGCCTTCCGTGTGAACGTCTGGACTACTGACGTGTTTCACAACACCAACAAGGAGGCTCAGTATCTGGATCTCATCGGCCCAGTCTCCCTGACTATTTCTGAAGGCAGTGCCAGCGGATACACAGGACCCAACCCGGCACGTGCAGGTGCGGATGGTGTCATCATCTTCGATGCCAGCTACACTACTGCTGGTGCCTTCTCTGTTGAACCGCGAGCGCAGAATGCAAATCTCATCTTTGCCGGTACAGACGATGGAACGAGCACGCTCCAGTGCTCGTTTGTCGCAAAGGCCACGAAACCGCACTACGCCACCTGCAACGTACTTGCAGCACCTACCAAGTACATCGTTTCCACCGATACTCATGATGAGACACCGTGGTATGAGGTGGCTGCGTTTGATGTTCACGGAAACCCAACACTGGAGCTTCCTTGGGACAACAACTTGGAAACTTCTCGTCTGTTATCCGTTCTCACTCCTTCAAACGACTGGAACCCTGCTGCACAGTTCACGAAGTACGTCTTCGAGTTGACTGGCCTGCGCGCACCGAATGTTCGCTTTTTCAGTGTTGCCAGCACCGCGCCCGGACAGTTGGGCGTTTCTGGTGAGTGGAGTGTTCCCTTAGAAACTGACTCCAACGATGTCACAGTTTTGGCATTCTCCTGCCCATGGGTTACCATTCACTCCGGCGTGTTCGATCATCTTACATGCGTGTCCAGCCCTGCCGCTGTGAACGTGCGCGCTCAGTGGCCGCAGTCCGTCAAGGTTGCCATGTTCGATGAGTTTGGCAATTACAAGGACGACGTCTCCGTTGTGAATTCGTTCATCACTGCTGACTACGACCCTGAGACTGGCTACACTGCAGATCCTCTGAACCAAATGCAGCTGCGCAGCCCCATCTGTGATCGTGATGTATTGACGCAACAGTGTCTGAGTGACAAGCCTGTAACACCTCGTGCCAACGAAGTGTACTGGGGCTTTGTTGAGTGGAGTGAGTTCACGCACATTCGGACTCTGGCAAGCAGCTTTTCCATCTTCGCTAGCGTTACGACTTCTGATGACCAATGGCATGCTGTTACTTGTCCCATCACCACCACGAACGCACAGCACTTCGAATTTACAGACCTGCCAAGTGGCATGACGACTGGAACAGATCTCAACTTCGCCTATGAACTTGTCAACGTCGATGGTACGAAATCCACCACGTCTGGAATCGGAGCTCAGCTGACTGTGCGAGATGACGCCTCTGGATTCTATATTGAGTGCACGTGCACTGCCAGCAACAGCAATGGTAAAGGCACATGCACATGTCCCGCATCCAACTGGCGCAACGACGCCAGCGGGTCTGATCGTATGTGCAACTGGAATCAAGAATTGTTCACCGTGGCGACGTTGGAAACCTCGAATCTGGCGGAACGAGGCAATTTCATCAGCACATCTGCTTCATTGGAGTCCGTGACATGCGACCGAGCATCCACCCAAACGCCTCCCGTTATTGTCGTCACAAGAAATGCTCCAATTACCGTTACGGATGAAGATGTGTTTGGCTTTAGTGTGGCCATCACTGACAACTGTGGCTGTGTTGGTGGGGCCTGGCAAGTTTCAACGTTTATCAAGAAGGATGCAGACAAGGGGTATCTGGTTGGACCACTCACCGGTGAAACCGCGAACGGTCAATATTCGTTCACCGGTCTCGGGTACCGTGCACCAAACGTCATTGAATTCATGGTGCACGCCGAGTCCCTCGATGGTACTGTCAAGCTTGCGGATGTCCAGCTGCCGGACAACGTGCTCGTCCGTACCGGGGCGCCCGCCAGCTGTGTAATTGTCGAGTACACCGACTCACAGACTGCGTCCACCAAAGATGGTATTGCATTTACTCCTTTTGGTGTGCAGATTCGAGATAATTTGGGCTTTGGAATTGATGCTGAAACCACTGACGTCAGCATCGAGCTGTCGCTTGTTGAAGGACATTCTATCCTCTCTGGCGGAGACTCTGTGAAATACACTGGGCTTGAGCAATCCGAATTGGTGCCGTGCCATGTATCCGACTGCTCTGAGATTGCAGCAGTACAAAAGCTGCGCCGATTCAAGAACCTGCACTACTGCTTGAGTGAGACCATCAAGCTGCGTTGCAGCATCGCTGACAGCAATCGACCAGACGCGCTGCTTCAGGATGGATTCACCTCACACATCAATGTCCGACCGGGTGAACGATTCAAGATCGAGTACACAGACGTACCCGATGTGATGACAATCGGTGCACCCACTCACGTAAGCGTTCAATACTTGGATGAGTGTGAAAATCGCATCTCATGTGAAGGCTCTGCGTGCTACGACGTTTGTGATATCTCCATCGCAGACACGACGTTCCCACACTTATACCCGACTGCTTGGACGCACGCTGTTACAGGTGTCAACAGCGCACACACGCAACCCGATGTAGACTTCACTGTTCGCTACAAGCCTGACGATGCGGCCTCGCTTGATCGTGCAGATGGTCTGGAGTGGACCGGAAAACTTGGCACATGGGCGCTTGCAGCTGAAGCAGGTGGCGAATTCCGATGCTCGTTGTCCGAGGATTCCACTGAGCTGCAAAACGACCGTTGGTGCCGCATTCGAAAGCTCTTCGATGTTCCTTCGACCTTAAGCGACTCCCAGCAGATTTCGCTCAGCGTAGAGGCTGCTAAGAATGCTGAAGGTGACAGCAGCTCGTGCAGAGTCCGTCTTGAGTTCCGAAACGAATTTTCCCGAATTTTGGATACCGTTGTTGTGATTCCAGAGGCCTTGTCTGCTGAGCCTTCTGAGTGGACACAATACCAGTCAATTTCCAGCGTACCAAGTGGAACCAAGGGCTTAGTCTTGCAGATTGATTGTCTCACAGACACAGCTGCCAAAGACCCGAACGTGCGATTCCGCTCTCTCGAAGTGGTTGTTGTTGGAGACACACAGGTGCGATTCCTGACCAGCTGCACCAAGTTGCAGTCTGAAACCGTGAAGTTCTCCAAGATCTCACGATATGTGACAGTGATTAACCCTGTTCCAGAGATCATCCAGCGTAATTACACCACGTGCACAGATGTTAAGACGTGCTTCGCGCACGGAACATGCAAGAGTGAGGTGGATCGCACTGCCACACTTGGCTTCTCGGACTACTGTCGCTTGAACATGGATGACTGGTGCTGCGACGGCAAAATCCGTCCGCAAGCTGATCAGGAATTTCGTGATTCTTGCGTCAACGGCCTCGGTCAGCACCTGTGTAACGTACAGCCATCACCATGCGAGTGCTTCCGCGATCCATACAATGGGTACTGGGATGGCAACAACTGCAACCACTGTTTTGAAGACTACTTCGGTGACAATTGCGACCAGAAGCCGTGCCCTGCAGCTGAAAATGGATTGGTCTGCTCTGGTCACGGTGTGTGCACCTCGCAAGGCGAGTGTGTTTGTGATGCGGACAAAACTGCGCAAGTCAGTGTTACAAGCATTGGATCGTTCACCATGCCCGACAAGCTTCGACTGTTGGATGATGCCAACAGCTTTGGTCTTAGTCTAGATATTGGATGCGACTCTGGCAGCGCCTTCAGCTGCACCAATGGTGAAACTAATCCTCAAATTCTGTCGTTCGCATCGTGTGAGGCAGCCGCGGAGTTCTACTCCAACCCGGCAAATGGCGGTAAGTTCAGTGATGTCGATGTAATAAATGTTGGCGGTCGACTCACCCGTTGCCACTCCATGTTTGGTGAGGTTTATACCGTTTACGCCGCGAGCTCTGCACGCTGGATTGTCAACGTAGAACAGTACATCTCTAAGTTGCAGGGCTTCAAAGCTGATGTTCACGATTACAACAGCGTGTCTGATCTATTCGTCACATTTGGAACCGCGCTTGACGAGAGCCGTCAGCAAAACACTGGTGGTTTGACTATCGGCTACAGCACAACTGTACCGGCCGAAGCCACGCGCATTGTGGTGACCGGTTATGATGTGACGTCTGGGTCCTTGCAGACCTACCAATTCGCGAAACAGGACAACGTTTGGACATGGCAGCAACAAGCTGATCAAGCGAACAGTGCGAACGTGATTTATGATATTCTTCTTCTATCCAACCCCGTGTTCGCCTACTCCACAGGTGTGGCCGTTGCAAGCGCTGTCAGCACACAGTCGTACCGTGTCTCCGAGTTCCACGGTGTGTCATCCAACGTGATGTACCTTCTTGATCCGGAACAAGTGTACACCTTTGCCACCACGCTCTACTTGGGCGAGGCAAATGCGCTGAAGATTGTCGAGGGCATTGAGGTTTTCATTGACAGCCGCAACGCGGGTGGATTAGTTACTGGTGTTGTCAGCCCAGTTGTCGCCTCTTGCGGTACCATTGTGAACAAACCCGCCGAACTTGAAAATGGCCTGACGCGATTTCAGATCATTCCCAACGCAGAGTATGCTCGGAATGGAGGAGAGTGCAAACTTCAGTACAACGCTGCATTTGGAGCCACTGAGGTGCGAACATACGCGGTTACTCAAAAGGTCATTCAGCCATCCAAGAGTTACTGGCTCAGTGCCACTGTGAGCGAATTATCAGCATGCACAGCGGAACCGTGCAACTTCAAGATCGCGAGTCAGTTGCCCGTTCTCGGGGAGGGAGGTGGTGTTCTGTCGATTGTGACTACAGGCGAGAATGCGCAGGTAATCCTCCAGGGACCAGGTCAAGAGTACCTGACATGGCTTGAGTTGCCTGTTCAGTCAGAATACAGAATCGCAGTAAGTCTCACGGCTTCAGCCAGCGGCTTAGACGCAAGCCTGACTGTCAACGGTCAAACAACGTGGATTTCCTCACAGAACCGTGTGGTTGCCCTGGATGTAACTGCCACCAGCATCCTTCTTGGAGGTGCTGGAAGCTTTAGTCTGGCTGCGCTTTCGTCCTGTGTTGATAACCAGTGCGTGTACTTCGACCTCCAGCGCAAGACAACCGGCTGGGACGTGTCTGGAAGTCGCACTCTCAACAAGGGTCCCGAGAACAGCTGGGAGTGGATTGATGGTCTTGTTCTCACATGGGAAATGGTATCGTTTCAGACGGTAGCTGCGCGCGCGGGCTACGGTGAATGGACAGGGTCCAAGTGTTCTGTGTGCGCTGCTGGCTATTACGGTCCGAACTGCGACTTGCCTGCCTGCGACCCTGCTCCTGGTAAGTGCGGCCATGGTGTGTGTGTGCAAGACACAGAGTCAGTTTTGGTCGGACAGTGCGACTGCACCTTTCCTTGGATCGGTGAGAAGTGCGACAACTGCCGAACTCCGTACACCAAGTCGGCTCTCGAGGATCGATGCTACATCAGCGTATGCGAACTTGATTCTCACAAACCAGACGCTCAGGGACGGTGCTCCGCATTTGCGCCCATCAACGATGTTGTGATCGATAACTGTGATGACATCTGTGTTATGCCGTCCTACCTGACCGATGATTGCGGCTGCAAAATTGGACCCAGCTACGTGTGCAAGGAAGGTGATGTGCCTCCTGCTCCCACCAGTGCATGCCGTCTGGGTGTCGCAGTGGAAATCGACTGCCAAGGATACCCGAACCCATTTGCCAGCACGAACGAGTGCAAGGATGGATGTGGATGTGCACAGCGTGTGGCTCGACCCCGATGCAAAGTTGGCACTGAAGGCCCTGGTCATCTCACATCTACGTGCGCAGGCGGCATTGCAAAGTTCTGTGTGCCATCTGGTGCGATCGACCCTGCAGAGAAGGCGTTATTCAACGCTCAATGCAAGGGAGCATGTGACTCCCTGTACGCTCAAGTGCTGCTAGCGTCCGTCAGCACCAACACGCCGTTTTCCGAGACCACTGGCGCTGATGCCGCTTTGGCACAGCCCAAATGCGGCGCCTGCCCTGCTCTGAGCGTGTGGGAAACAACTGGACCCAAGCTTCTGGACTGCAGCGCAACGTTCCAAGGCTTGCAATGGTATCAGCTGGTGGAACGTGATGAATGTGGCTGCCCATCGTCACCGATTCCAGTGTGCGACCCGGCAAGTCTCAAGCCATTCCCTGCTGCAGAGAAATGTCCTGCCGTTTGTCCCGACTGGGCTACGATTTTCAAGAATGGAGAGCTTGAGGTGGACTGCCGTAACGGCATGACTGGACCCAAACTAATCGACGACCGCGATGCTTGCGGCTGCCCGTTCCCGACATTTGTTTGCAAGGAGGGCACTGATGCTGTTTGTGGTGCTTGCCCAACGTTTGACCCTGTGCAGGTGGACTGCAAGAACTACCTCAACCCGCCAAAGCTGGCGTACAACGTACCTCATCCATGTGGATGTGCCCCACCGTCTGTGACATGTGCGCCATCCACCGTGCGCGCCCGAGGTTGCCCGATTGTCCAGCCAGATTTGATTGAGTGCACCTACAAGATTTCCGACACTGCTGGTCTTCCCGGCGCTCCTCTAAGCGCTTGGTTCCCTCTTCAGGAATCCAAGGACGATACTTGCCAGGTTTGCACCGTGCCCAAGGTGTACAACTGCCCGCCGCCCCCGCGTTCTGCCTGCAAGAATCCCAAGGCAAACCGTCCGGAACTGAACAACTGCCCGGTGGCTCAGAGCGAGGTGACATTTGTGGACTGCTTTGGAGGGGAATGCTTGGCTGATCCTCGAGACCTTCTGGACAAGAATTGTGACTGTCCTCCCGCAAAGGTACAGCTTTGTTTGGAAAAGACATGCACACAGGGCTGCAAGGCTGACCCTGACTCGTGTGCCCCATATGTTTGTGGCCAAGATCGCAACGAACATGCACGACCCACAACGCACTCTCAATGCCGATCGTCATGTGTCCTGGACTTCCACTGCGTGGTAGGGTACGTATGCAACGATCTGGGCTTGTGCGTGCCTCCCACTGATCCCAAGATCCCGTACAGCTGCAACATTGACGCTGGAATTTGCGGTGAGTACTCATGCCGTACGATTGATTTTACTTGCAACGTTGTGTGTTATGATGACAGCCACTGCGCCGCTGGACGAACGTGTGTGTTCACTACAACCAACGGTCAGGCAAGTACGCCGTCATTCCAAGTACTTGGAGGCGCGCCAAGTGTGAGCTCCATTAATCAAGCGGTAGATTTGTGCTCCAAGAGCCAAAAGGGCGGAACTGAGCCTGGTCGCTGTGTTCTCACTGTGCGCGATCCGAATAACTGCTATGCCCAGAGCGACTGCGGTTTGTATGCATGTGGCAAGAACAATTTGCAGATTACGTTCACTAATGATCGGTGCCGAACCAGCTGTGCATCTCAATCTCACTGCGCTAAGAACGCGCACTGTAACTTGAACAGTGGATTGTGTGAGGCTGGTGCGCCTGCCAGTGGTGGATGTGCAAACTTTGATGTTGACTTCTGTGCTCCCTATGTTTGCGGGTCATCCTTGGCGATTGCGCCTCGTGCAAACGCTCAATGCCGCACGTCATGCGACTCCGATGATCACTGTGCACCTTTGTACGAGTGCAGCAGCAGTGGAGAATGTGTCGCAAGTGTTATTGTTCAGGCTGGAGAACAGAAGGTTTCCCAAATCGCTCCGGAATGTTACACAGATGCATCGGCTCCCGCCGGTCGGCCCTGGCGGTGTCTGGAGGTGCCCATCCCCGGATCTCCCGGCTACGTTGCGTATATCCCTGCCTTTGCTCCGCCCGCCGCCCCAAGCCCTGCCTCAGACGGCGTGCTCTGCCGTGCATTAAATGATCCCACGGTGTGTCGTCCGTACATCTGTGGGGATGCAGGAGTCCCGTTCGCCGACTTGACTCAAACCGCCACATGTAAGACTGCGTGCCGCAGCGATGACGACTGTGTCTCTGGCTTTGTGTGCACCAAGGAAGGGGGCTTGAACAAGTGTGTTGCCGTGAGAGTGACTGGCGCCAGCTGCTCGATTGATCGCGAATGTCAAAGTGGTCACTGTGTGGACGGTATTTGTTGCAACCAGGCTTGCAATAGCCCTTGCCAGAAATGCTCCGAAATGGGAGTTTGCGGGTGGGTTGAGCCTGACACCGATTTCCGCAACGACTGTGGTCTGTGCAGTGTGTGCCGAGCGACAGAAAATGGTGGCCGCACTTGTGGTGCGGAGAACGTGAATGCGGACTCGAAGAATGGTTGTGGTGTGCACGGATTGTGCAATGGACAAGGTAGCTGCCAGTGCGACAATTCAGCCACATTTGGCTTCTGGGAGGGAGCACGATGCGATCGCTGCAAGGCAGGGTACAGTGGTGCTCAATGCACTGTAACTGATGCCACCTATCGCGAACCTGTGGTCCGTGCCGGCGACAACGGCCTCGCTGAAGATATTTCCTCCGGAACCTTCGCTCAAGAAAAGCTGGCGATTCAGTACGCCTCTCGAGTGCTCGATGTGTCCAGTCAAGTACGCCCGGGTAATGTGTATGGGGTTCTTGGTGCTCCTGATGCCGGCGTGCAGTACCGTCGAGATCATGCCTCATCTCCGAACGCCTGGGCTCCGCTGCAGCTGGAATGCTCGCGTGTTGCCAACAAGGACGCATGCACCAACACTGAGTTTGAGGGCAAGCCGTCGTATGTCACCGTGGAGTTCCCGGACGCGGTGTACATCCGACGCGTTCTTCTGTGGGAGAACTTCAACCCTGGTGCCTTGGTGCAGATCTGGGTTCAAAAGGCACCGTCTGGCTCACGTTCCATTCCGGGAAGCGCCATCCCAGCAACTGACTTGTCGAACTTCGGCACTGACGGCCAGGTTAACTTTGCTTTCCCAGCTCGCGCGAAGCCCATCGACTTTGGAACCAGGACTGTGTTCGACTCGCCTGAATTCAGCACCACGGACTTCTCCAAGAATCCTGATAACACCGTCAACGAGAACACTGAAGCCTTTGAGCTTGCTTGGGAACGAAAGGCTCCGTCGTTTGCTGCTTTCCCCACGTCGCGCGTGTTTGCCGCAGAGCTGAAGCCTCTGACAACATCCATCTACTTCAACAACGCCACCCAAGCAGTTCCGTACAAGTCCAAAGTCATTCGACTTGTATTTGACGCCAACTCCCAAGGACAAAGTCAGATTGACGCCATTGGAATTGCTGGATTTTCCTCTCTTGCTCTGGATGCCCTGGGTTCGTGCCCGGGCGAAATCTTCGTTCCACTGGCCGCCTATGGAACTGCAGAGTACAACCAACTTCAGAGTACGACCACCAGTGCCACCTTTGCCAATATTTCCACAACCTGCAGCGGCCACGGTCAATGCCGCGCCACCGGGTGTGTGTGCTCTGGCAACTTTGATGGCGACGACTGCAGCATCTGCAAGTTTGGTTGGACTGGCCCACAGTGTGATTCGCAGTGGAAGGGTCACGATATGACCGGGGCTGTCAGTCTGTGCTCTGTCGTTGGCGTGGAGAACTCACTGGCCTACGGGGAAGACGAGTTGAAGGCTCGCTGGCAGTTCCAGAACTACGTTTTCTTGACCTCACAGGCAGTACCATGGCGTCATTACGGTACCACCATTTCTCTGCCTACCATGACCCTTCCAGCACACACACACGTCCGCATCCAGGCAACCCTGTTTGTGGTGGATATGCCTCACCAGCAGGATTCTGGTATTTTGGTGCGCATTGCCAAGAACCAGTTCTTGGGCAGCGGAGAGCGCTCTGAGGCCCAGCGCATTGACGACGCTGAAAAGTTTGTGTTTGTGGCACACGTGCCCTTCTCCACGGGAGTTTCCACCATTGGTCTGGGCAAAGCTGACAACTGGGTTAATGTCGATGTCTACGTCGACTGGGAATACGCCACCGCATCTCTAGACTTCTCTATCTGGTCTCCTGACATTTCAGACCAAGCGAACGCAGGCAATCATCGTTTCACGGTGACGAACTTTATCGCTAGCGCGTGCACGCTTCCAGGAGGCCAGGCAGCTCCGCCTTCTGCATAAGGTGACGCCAACTATGTGACATGAGATTGCCGTGGGTGTGCATGTGTACATGTACGCGCGATTGAGTAAGTGTGTATATTTTTGTTTTTCGTGCGCAAGAGTGTGTCAAGCTGCGTGCATGTGTGTTGTTGCTTTTCTGCATGCAAATGAGAATTTTGTGTTGTGTGTCTTGAATTTCTCGTATTCGTACTTCCACCCTCGTCCTTGACGCTGGACCTGTCTTGTGGAATTTCTAATTGGCATACTTGGTACCTTTTGCTCCATGTTATTCCTTGCAACTCAAAACGAA
>Ga0256362_1000010_pt1 | contig 25675 bp, 1 predicted proteins | sample MistaT_6_FD_189978 | JGI IMG/M metagenome (GOLD analysis project Ga0256362, IMG submission 189978) | Metatranscriptome of freshwater microbial communities from Mississippi River, Louisiana, United States - Miss_Atlam_RepA_8d (Metagenome... | ecosystem: Environmental > Aquatic > Freshwater > River...
TAATAATCCAAGATTCAAATACCGCCTCAGAAGTCAGATATCATGGCGCTTTCCTTGTTGATTGTGTTGGTTCTCGCATGTTGCCTCCTGGGCGTGACGGCCCAAATTTCCACTCCAAGCAACTGCGCTCGGCGTGGGACGTCCCTGAAAACGGGTCACACCTCGCTGCACGACGTCTGGTTTCGACCAGATTGGAAGGCTGATCGCTTCTTGGGTTCTGCTGCCCCCTCAGGTTCCGCGCTCAATGTTGTTCAGCCTCTTCGTCTTGGTGCTGTGTTCCAGGATGCATCCTCTTGCAACTCTGAATCCGACTCTGTCCAAGTGGATCACCTTGGATTTCAAGGAAATCGCAAAATGTGTGTTGGTCAGGTAATGGGGCAACGTTGGACCGCTTACAAAGCCACAATCAACGATGCGTTGGCTGAAGTTTCATCTTTTCTGAGCGTGCGTGTGGCAACGTCAGAAGAGCAACGGATTCTCTTGCCTTCTGTGATTGATTGCTATGGGTGGCAATTCACCACTGATTCGCGATTCGTCAATAACGTGCACGCGACGGTTGTTGTGACAGCAACACCTCACAATGTGTCCCTGGGTAACTTTCAGGTCGCGTGGGCAAGGCCATGTTACTATGCAAACAGCACAGGACGTCCTGTTGTGATTCATTTGAACGTGCCCACCAATCCAGATTTGTGGAGTACGGACTCAAGTGAGCAATTGTTTCAGCGCCGTGCTGTCGTAGCAGAGCTTTTTCGAGCACTGGGAGCATCTGGTCATCTTCGAAGCAAATGGATTGAGTGGGGTTCGGATGGGAAAACAGTCTCCAAAATTGCAAAGGCTTTCGTCGTCAAACGCGGAACCTCACAAACGCAGGTGTCACGCACTTATCTCACCACTCCTGCTGTGTCTTTACAAGTGGAACGGTACTTTAATTTGTCGCAAAAGGTTGGCGTGGAGCTCGAAGACTTGATTGACAGATCTCTTCTTCGCTCCGCTGATGGAAACTTTGTGAATGTGTCTTACAGTTCCTTTCTCGAGAAGCGAGTGCATCTCAATGATGTGCTTGCAGCTGACCTGCAAGGATCTCCAAAAGTCACCACCGTGTCTCTTGCCATCATGGAAGACTCTGGATGGTACCGAGTGAACAACGACCTCGCAGAAGAGCCCTTTTGGGGTTTTGGAGGCGGCGACAATTTTTATCTTGGGGACTGTTCAAACTGGTCCTCTCAGTACCAGTGCGCTGCTGAAATCTTTGCAACCACGCTTAATTCCGGCCTTCTGAAGAGTCGTCCTTACATGCTACAACGCTGCTCAGTTGACGCGCTGTCAATCTCCCGTTGCAACTTCGGGTCTCTTGCTCAAGACATTCCCATTGCGAACAAAAACCTCATCACTTTGGCCATCAAAAATGGAGTGACAGATGCTAAAGCGATCTCTGCAATCAAAGAAAAGAGTTTGAAATCTGGCGGGACTGACCGCTTCGCGGACTACTGTATTCTGTGGACGTCGTGTCGACCCTCCGACATGTGCGCGTCTTCTGCTCTGACTGGCAAGAACCCAGACGGGCAAAAGTGCGACTCGCAAACGTGTGAACCATTTGGTCTTGCTGGGGCAACATCAAAATGTTTTCAGGGCGATCTTCAGTACGAAACCAGCAAAAAAGCTGGAATTTTGACTTCTCAAGCGAGATGCTTGCCAACAACATGTGGCATTGTGAACGGAGTGAAGAAACTGACTTTACCATTTTCACCACAAATGGTTGCTGAATGTTACGAAAACTCCACTGGCACTGTTGCCACAATCGCAGGAGCTCCAGCGTTTTCAGTTCCCTCAACATTCAAAAGCGGCAATAATCTCAAACTTGTGGGTAATGAATCGGTCGTTTGTCCATCCTTGTCACTTTCGTACTGTCCCCAAACGTCCCCCCCGATGAAGTATCTCAAGTTTCTTTCGACAAGTCCCATGAGCGCTGGGGTCACGACTGACATAAAAATTCAAATAACAACGTCAAATGGGGATCCCGCGACCGGAAGTCAGTATCAAGTGGCTTTGCGCTTGGAAACTCTTCCGTCTGGGAATGTTTTGGGATCTGACTCGGCGTTCACCTGTTCTGGATTGTCTGGCAAACATGAGTTCACAGCAGGAAACGAAAAGCGAGTTGTCTCTGTGTATACCTCCACCTCAACCCTTGATGGAACAGTGTCTTTCTCAGTATCTTACTTGAAGGCAGAGCGCTTCACCTTGCGGGCAGATGGGCCTTCCTTTCAGGCTGCAGTCAATCTCACTCTGACGGTCCTTGCTGGAAACCCAGCCCGCTTGGTATTTCTTCGTGGACCTGAAGAAGTTCAAAATGGAGTGGCTTTCGACGCCCTCGTTGGAGCTTCTGACCTTTATGGAAATGCAGTTGGACAGGAATCGTTTGCAACTTCTTGCGCTGCCGGATGGAAGCTCATGGATGGTGTTTGCTTCAGTCCCCGGTCTGACAACTTGGCGTTGTATGATGATGCAGCAGCCTCATGTGAGGCGCTTGGCGCTGTGGTGGCTGGGTACTCGACTCAAAATCAAATGGACTTATTGGGGTCCGAAGTCTGGCTTGGCTTGTCCATGTCTCAAAGTGGATTTGTGTGGGACAGCAAATTGTTCTCCACAACCCTGGTCGCTTCAAACAATGTGGCACTTTCTGCTTCGCACTACTACCTTTCAGGAAAACGTGTGGGCCTTGCTCAGAATCCACTTGCCGCCTTTGCATACATCTGTGTGTCTCCACCGGCCGCTCGGATAGCACTTGTGTCCAAGACACACTTGCTTGCCCCCAAACAGATTGCTAATGTCATCAACGGAGTGGCTTCTTTTCGCGCTTCGCTCTCTGGCCTTGGAGACTCTGGTCAACTCACAGCATCTCTGGTTGATGGCGAGTTGTCACCCGCAACCTTGAATGTTCGTGTGCGTCCAGGAGTCGCCCATCACTTCCTTCTGGATCATGTGCCTGCTGGTCCGCAAACAGCAGGACAAAAGTTCAACTTCTCTATTTTTGTGGTGGATCTGTCTGGAAATCGCGTCACAGAGCTGAATGGACAACTCTCCGTCAGTTACACTTTCGCTCCATCCACTTTGCAAGTTCAAGTTCTCAATGGATTTGGAAGTGTCCCGCTCTCCTTCACTTCTGCCGGGCAGGTCACGCTCAGTGTGTCAGGCTTGCAACTCCCTGCGGCCATGCACACGATTCTGGTCGCCCCTGCGACACCCACAAGAATCGACGCTCAAGTCCCCCCAAGTTTCTTCTTTGGGAGCAAATTTGCAGTCACAGCGCGACTGCTGGATGAATTCGGCAACGTTGCTCTTCAGCCCACTGATATCACTCTGATCAGCGGTAGTGCCACCTACGCGGGGTCCCCTCAGCCTTCATTGACTTCTGACTTTCATCAATCCTCTGACTGCAAGTCACGCGCTCGGCTGTGTGGATCCGCAACAATGAGAAAAGAGGTGCTTTATTCTCCAAGCTTCCCCTCTCTTGGCTACGAAGAAGAGGCGTGGGAAAGCGGTAAACACTCATTGTGGTTTGACGTGGAGCACCAAATGGGTGTGACTCAGGTGTTTGCTCCAAGTTGGTGGATTGAAACGTCAACTAAAAGGGCTGTGGCCTTTGGCCCGTTTTCGGCATCCTCGAAATCGCCGTGCGATCACTTGAATTCAGCAGCAATTTCTGAATTCAATGTTTTGGACCTGGCAATGAAAACTGTGAACATTCCAGCCTCCTGGCCTTCAGGAGTGTACGTGATTCTGCTGACCGATCAAACATTATTTGATCTTGGAGGCGACGGGGTGAATGCAGCAACTGCGAGTGCATCCTCCATTGTTCTTCTTCAAGGAGATGCCCTGTGCGCTTCCCCTCGCGACACAGTTCAAACAGAAGCAGGAGTTGCAACCTGGACTTATCAAATTGACAGTGGATTATGCTCAGGCAGTTCTGTTGCTGAGCTGAGATTCAGGTCACCTGGCCTTCAGGACGTCGTCGTCGGGGCTTTAGGAGTTTGTCACAGCCTCAACGTGCTGTACGTCGGGGACTCCTACGTCGCTGGATCATCGGGTATTTCGTTTCGGGTCGAAGTCAACGGAGTGGAGTCAGTTCCTGTGAGGATGTGGTTGAACCGTGTGGACACAGGCGAAACGTGGTTGACATCCTCAGCTAATTCGCCTGGTGGACAAGTTGATGTCAATTTCGTGGATTTTCCCGTGCCGAAATGGCCCTGGCAAACCGGTGACTACATTCTGGTCGTACAATCCGAATCTCCAGTGCAATTCCCTTACATGGGCTCATCGAAAAAGATTCACATTTCACCCGACTGTGGAAATTCGAGACTAAATGCTCAAGAACGCTTTGGCCAAGTCGCTCGCAGAGGTAAACATGTCGAAGCTGGAAACGCTTTTGATCTCGCCTTGGAGTTGCGTGATCAGTATGGCAACCTGTGCGAAGACTGTTTGGGCGTCACAGCCTTGCTGTACGAAGGCGTCGCCGTGGTTGAACCGCACATTGCTTTCTCTTTCGACCAAAATGAAGGCATCGCTGCGCACACTGTCGTGAGTCGCGAAGCGCTGAAGATGAAGTTTCCCGGAACCGGTGTGCTGAATTGGTATGTTGACCCGCAAACTGGTTTGGTTGCAAGAATTTGGGAAAATCAGTTTCAACAAATGCTGACGGATAGTAGTTCATCATCAACTGTGGCACCGTCTGGATCCGCAACCCTGAGATCAGATGAGAACGTGCAAAGCGTGCATATCTTCAGTGCCCTCCGCACATACCAATCAAGTGGTTACACAATCCGAGCGACAGTCAAACTCGTAATTCGGACATCTTATCAAGAAATTGTTATCGGCGATCCATCGCTGAGTGCCGCTTTTGCACCTGCTGATCCGAAGCTACTCGTGAAAGTACAGTCATTTTCCAAAGAGAACATGGTTCTTGACGGGTTTCTGGGTTGGTCATCGGTTTTGTCAGCCGAATACCCGTTGCTACATGTAAGCGTAGTTCTTCGCGCTGCCGTGGTGAACCAACCCGTGTCTATCCACCGCTATGACATGGTGTCTCGTGATGGCCTCGCTCTTCTGAGGCGCGCATCAGCTGCAACACGGGCCGGATACTCGTCAGTGTTTTTGCACGCAAACGGCTTGCAATCGCCGATTCCATGCGCCTTTTCGGCATCTGATTTTCCATCCATCGGAACTTTCGATGCCACATGGCAATCAGTGTACTCCAACATAGCTCCAACGGCTCAGGCCTTCATTACTCTGTCGGTAGAGCCTGGTGAACCAGACTACTTCGAATGTCACCTTGTTGGGGCAAGTACTGTTGTTTCTATGGAAGAAGCCGTTACCTTTCAATCTCTTTTGTTTGATCGTTTCGGCAATCCAACGTTCAGTTCATTTCTCCAAGCCTCTTTGGCACTGGCAGGCGGTGTTGGTAGTTGGGACAAAACTCCTGCCCCTCAAAATTTTGCCACCGGTATGTTTACTTTTGGTGTCAAGTGGGACGTGGCAGGAACACAGCAAATCGCATTGGACTTAAAGCGGACTCGGGACCGAGCAGACAACGCACATCCAAGAGACTTACTTGGATGCGTTAATTCCAAGAGTGAGTTTTTTGATTTACAACAAGAATACCAATACACAACAACGTCTTCTCTGGACGCATGTGCCGTCTACTGTTTCTCCTACAACTACTTTTCGTTCACACTCCCGAATCCTGGCTCTTTCGGGTTGTGTGAGTGTGCGTTCACCTTGGCTGAGGACTTTCACACCAATTTGGTACCGCTTGAAAACTGTCAAACCGGGTGTTATGCTGACGCAGACAGCAGGGACTTCTGTGGAGCACAAGGGTATAAAGCTGTGTATGAGCTCGACTATCCACTCAATCTCAATGTAGATCATGTGTTGTGTCCATCCTTTCAGGTTTTGCCCGGCTCACCACAGGCTCTGAAAGTGCTGTCGCAACCTTGCGAGAATGGCCTGGCCTCGTATTCGTATCGAGGTTTGGACGGGCAAACGACCGTCCGAGCAGACGGCAGGTGTGGCATTCTTTTTCCAGCTTCTGGTGCGCACGCCGGTCAGTGTGATCCAAACAGCGACACTCCCATATGTTCCCCGCTGGGAAGATGCGTAAGTTCTGGTCCTGGAATCGATTTTCGGTATGAACTCACGTCGTGCCCCGCTGCACAGGTTGGCTCCTTGCTGCAGTACAACCTTTTACTCTTGGATGCTGGCGGAAACGTAGCGGACGTGGCCAGAGGTAGCAACATGGTAGGTTCTCCCATCAAAGTAGATGTTGATGGTCTGGAGTCAGCTGTGGGGATTCATCAAAGTGGTATCGGGTCAGATGGTCTCGTAAAAGTGACGATCATTCCCCAAGAATCAGGTGTGTGTTTGCAACCCACATTTGGCTTCAAATTCCTTCCCACTGTGCAAACAACGAGGATCTGCATCGAAGCTGGTGATCCAGCGGCTCTCAAGGTCGCAGATTACCCGTTTCAGCCGTTCTGGGGTGAGTTTTGTCCTCAACCGCGAACAACGCTGGTCGTATTGGATGCAAATAAGGAGCATGTGCGGTGGAGTTCTGGAGAAGTATTATTGAGCCTCGAAAACGACGGCTTGGGTTTATCTGGACAGACCTCATTTGTTGCTGTTGACGGTGTAGTTTCCGTTACAGACTTCTACTACGCAGGAAGTCAGTCTGACGTCTCGTTGCTTGTGTCACTCACGGAACTTCGTGCGGGTCGGACCCTTACAGTTGTCAATTTCAAGCAAGACGGAATTCAGGTGCAACCGGCATCCATCGTGTTCGCCAGTATCCCGATGTCAGTCGTGGCTGGAGCCGCTTTCTCGATTGCAGTCAGGCCTCAATCGGGCTGTGAGAGCTCAACCGTGCCAAGCGAACTTGCCTCCGTAATATCTTCTCTCGTTCTCCGACAGGTGGACGATGACTCCGACACAACCCTGGGACCTATTACCGCAAGTTTGAATCAGGGCGTGGCAACCTTTCCTGATTTGGCTTGGGAACGGGCTGGATCGCTGTTGGTAGAAGTTATCAGTGTAACAAATCCAAATGTGTCACCAGCTCATGCCACCATAGTAATTGAGCCTGGAGCCGTTTCTCGAATCAAGTTTGTGAGCCCAATCCTGTATTCGACGCAGAACAGCATCGTCTTTCGGGCTGGAGATCTCTTTTCTGTGGTTGTGGCCGCTTTTGATCAATTTGGCAATGTGGCAAGTGGATATGACGCCTTTGTGCACTTGGAAGTGTTCGGTTATGATGATACTTCAGAAAGCGGTGACCGCTACTTGCAAACGTCCGCGATTGCCAATTTTCCTGTCCCGCAGTGCACGCAAGACGTGGAATTTAGCAATGGTATTGCGCGATGGAGGGATTGCTTTTTAACCACTGTTGGTTCCTACGTGCTCGTGGCACAAACCGGACCTGTGAGCAGCGTTATCAAGGATGTTTTCTACGGTATTGATGTTGTCGGCGGAGATCCATCATACATCACACTCAACATAGTGGCACCAAGTGGCTTGGTTGGATCAAGCTACCTGCGAGCCGATGACTACTGGCAAGTTGTTGCTATCGTCCGCGATCGCTTTGCAAATCAGGTCCAGGACTACAACGACTTCTTGCAAATAACTGCCCAGGGCAACTTCTTTTACATTCTCCAACCTGTTGTACTTGCTGCATACGGTGAAGCCCGTTTTGTTGACGCTCAGTACACCAAAGCGGAAGAGTTTGTTGTTGTTGTCAGCGCATTGGGGTTAACACCTGGCTCGCAAACGGTTTCCGTTCGGCATGGCTCACCAACCCGAATCGTCGTCGATAGTGTCAACGAGACCACTCGCGCAGGAGACTCCATTGATGTTCAGGTGCACGTGAGTGACTACTACAACAACGAGGTTGACTTGTGTATTAACAATGATGTGCACATCCGCGGCTTCACAGACAGTGGGAACAGCGAAAATTCCGCGTTTTCCGAACATTACTTCACTTCTGCAAGGAAGCGACGAGCTGGCATTCTAAGACGTCTCGGAAGTCTGCAAAGAGCGACGGAACAAAGGCGGAAACGTGGTCGTCGAGCCCATCGACTGCAGAATCTTTTGGGTGATGACGAAGCGCAATGCTTTCCAGTTGTCACCACGTCGTCCAACTGCTTCCCTGCCCTTGACACTTTCAACATTGCCCCAGTCTTCACGTGCGAAGAATCTACCACTGTGTATTACGACTGTGCAGGACTCTCAACGGCTCCTCCTGACTTGACCAATGTTGTGTGTGAGTTGCCCTTGCCTGTTGCACCCCAGTTCGCAGACACACCTCCTCCTTTCCCGCTCTACTTGGACTGGGCAAGTATCACAGTGCAGTCCCCGAGTGAAAATCTCGATAAAACAATCCAATTGATGGTCATGATGGAATCGTCTGACTGCCAGGCCCTTGGTCTGACGTTATGTGGTGCTGGTGTACCTGTGTGGGATACATCAGCTGTAAGAATGTGCCCTCCTTCCTACAGAGAGAAGCATTGTTGTCCTGATTTGCTTGGTGAAACCTCCGGCGCGACGTGCGGAGGTAAGGTCAAATTACATCCAACCAGCGAACTCGCTCAGACACTCCGACTCCGGGTTGTCGGATTGGGAAGCGCAAGCATTCTCGAACCCGCGTATATAATGCACCCAATTCTCATCACTCACAATGATGTCGCAAGTCTGGAACTGACTAACTCGATCACAGGAGCAGCAGTAGGGGTTGTGTTTGAAGAGGAGTTGACCGCTCTCGCCCTTGATAAATTTGGAAATCGTGTTTTCGGGTATGAAGGATGCGCCCGTCTCCTCGAGCTCGAAGATGGTGAACTCACTGCATCTGGCTCACCATATTCAGCAGGTGTATCTCGTGGTAAACTTCGGTCGATGAGTGACGAGTGTGTCCCATTTTCAAATGGGGCTGTCTCCTTCTTTGGTTACACGTACGACACTGCTCGAGACTCAAGCTCAAGACTGATTCTCAAAGTGTTGACAGATCAGAACATCGCTGTGGTCAGCTCATGTCCCTTCGAGGTTGCAGGTGTGCGCATTCGCATCACTGGTGCGCCGATCAAGCAAACAGCAGGTGTGCCATTCACGGTGACCGCACGCCTGGAAACTCAAATTGACTCAAAATGGGTACTTTATCCGCTCAGCGGGACGTTGTCAAACATGCAGGGTCTCACATTGGTCGCATGGCAGGCAGATGAAGAAATTTTGTACTTCCCTAGTGTCAACGCGTTGGATAGTTTAATTCAGATTCAAGGGGTTGTCGCTCGAAAAGCGTCTACATGGTCCTCAGAAAGTTCTGGCTGGGTGAATCTTGTGTGGCTGTACTTGTCACACCCCAGTGCAGCTACAGCAGTGTCAAACGGTATCCAAATTACCCCATCTGAGGCGAAAACGGTTTTGATCACCAAACATCCATCGTCGGTGCGAGCTGGAGCATGGTTCCAAGTCTCTGGTATCATCATCGATGAATTCTACAACCTTATATCAGACAACCCTGTGGGTTTTCCTGTCGTCGAGGCACACCTCAGGGGTGTCGGGTTTGATGTACACGGTTTCACAGTGGTGTCTGTAGAAAAAGGATTTTTTACATTTACCGCCTACGTGGAGAAAACGTCTTTCCAACTGGGTATGCCGATCAGTAAGTTCGAAATCGAGGGTCTCAATACCTTTTCCAATGATTTTCTTGTAACCGTGCAACCTGCCCCGGATATGATCGAAATCGTCGTAACCAATGACTATGCTGCTGTTCTTTCCGTGAGCCCTTGTGCGCCAGAATGTGTTGAAGCTGGGAGCTCTTTCCAGTTGTGCGTTGAGGCATTAGATGGATATGGCAATCGTGCGTTAGACGCCTCCGATGTGATCTATGTTTCAAACATGAATGGCACAGGGGCGTTGTCGGTTCAACAGAGCTCTCTCAGCGCAGGCTTGTTAGTTGTGGATGTGGTGAATTACGTGTCCGAATCTTTCCACGTTCGTGTCACTTTGGCCGATGGAGCATCTCAAAGCTTTCTGTCTAACACATTCACCACTTCTCGTCCCATCACGATCACTCATGGGCCGGCTTCATACTTGCAAATATTAGGCAGCCCGACTTCGGGCGAATCTCTTGTGGGTTTGGACGAGATTCTCATACAGTACTACGATTATCACGACAACATCGTTTCGTCCTCGAGCCTCCGAGGTGGCTGCAGCGTGCCTGGCGAGCCCGCTACTTCGACACTGCACCTGCGTGGTCCGCACCGGTCCTCTATTGTGGGACCCCTGACCGTTGAGGTCGAATCAGGAAAAGCTCGCTTCGCAAGTGGTGCGCTGACCTACGCTTCATCTGAGTACCTCCAATTAAAAATTGTGACATCAATCGCAACAATACCCCATGTCAATATTCCTGACATTTGGATTTCGCCCGGTCATCCTGCAAGTCTCTCGGTGGTGTCTCAACCTGCGACTGGGATCAGTGGCTATGGGCTATCTGCTCCTTTTATACTTCAGGTGCATGATGCTGCAGGTAATATCCTCAACAACTTAAACGAAAATGTGTCCGTTACAGCAAAACTTGTGGCGCCGCATAATGCCTTCTTGGATGAAACAGATCAGACCTGGAGCCTCGAATCAGGTACTCAATCAAACATCTACGCAGGAGCTCAATTCGTCGAACGAGATGGGAATATTGTTGTGATATCCACTCGCGACAACGATGTGAGCAGTGCAAATGCCCCAATTGTTTACTGGGTAAATCATTCTGCAACCTACGCCGAGTACACTCCCTTGCGGTGTCAAGGGACATATCCTAACGTTGAACTTGTCAATGGTTATTCCGTACATACGTTCAATGGGGCCGCTTCTGTTTCCTATGAAGAGGATGGACTTCATCACATTGTAACCTTCGTACGTACTGCAGACGTCTTGGACAAGGAAGTGCGTGCTTTTGAATTGATTGTGGACTTCGGCAACGGTGTTGACATTCCTCTGTGCACTTGGAATGACTTAGCATGGGCGACCTCAACAGCGCAATCAGATGGGTTTGAAACAGGCGTGCTCGGAACGGCCGTTGTCGTGGACAAAGTTGTGTATGTTGTGGGAGGCTCTTTGGTGAATCGTGTGTTGGTGTCTGATGTCATCAAGTATGATCTTAACCAGCGAACACGTACACGTCTGGCTGCTGTTGGATCATTTCCCCGAGGAATATCAAGTCACGCTCTTGCAGTCGTGCAAGACGAGCCTGATGCGGTCAGATTGGTTGTCTTCGGTGGGCATCTGCAACTGGACTCTGATGACTTTGTTCAGAACGATCAACTTTTTGTGATCGATATTGTCGAATTTGAAGCACGTTGGTCCACGGTAACTCCAGGTGGTGAAGGACCAGGACCCCGTCTGGGTTTTGCGTGGACTGTTTACCACAACCATCTTTTGGTTCACGGTGGGTTAGCAATCGCAGATCGAGTGCTCTATGCGCTGGACCTGAACTCCTTCGAATGGTCTTCCCTCGGATATTCACGCGATGGCCTTCATCCTGGTGTCCTTGGAAGACATTTACTGATACCCACTGTGAGTGCGGATGGAATGCACGATTATCTGACAACTTATGGTGGCATTGTCCAAACTGGTGGGAGCACGGACACGGCCTCCTCTCATTTCACGCAGTCATGGGTTTTAAGTCTTGCTGCAAGTGGACAATCCTATCCAACCGCAAGCTCTCTTTCAGGAACCAAGGTTGGTGAGCTTAGCAGCAACGGCATGGTCGTTTTCGATGATCTGACCGTCACCGTTGTGGATCCACAGTCATCGGATCAGTATGTGAGCGTTCAATTCTGCCTTTTGGCTGGCTTATCTACGTACTATGTATCATTGTGCGACATCTCTCAAGATATCTACATCGTCAACAACAAGCTCATTTTCGCTCCAGACACTTTTGGATTGTCTTCGCATACTGTTGTTGCAGGGGATCCTTCATCCTGGAAGGACATCAACGTTCGAGTCGTTCAAAAAAATGGCGCCCCGGCGGTTGGTTCCCTCAACACACAGATTACGCTACAGGTTACTCATGTACAAGGCCTCATAGCGAATAAAATCGATCCTGGCTTACCTCTTGCAACTCTTTCGCACACAAACGTTCCGGTGCTAGATGGTGTTACCTTCACGCAACTTGCTGTTGAGGCTTTCACATTGCCAGGCGTTGTGTGGGTGGCTGCGTTTGACACAAGCCCTCAATCAACACTGCAGTCCAGTCCTGCGTATGCCATTGTGATTGCTCCAAACGTCGTGCAAACTTGCACCTTGGACAGTGATGTCCCTGCAATACATGCTGGTGAGGTGTACGAACCAGTGGTTACGTTACGGGACGCGTTTGGTAACGCTGTAGTGTGTGGTGTTGAGGTAGATCAGGCTCCATCTGTTGAAGCACTTGATGAGAACAAGCTTGATTCTGTTGGCGATGTCTTCAGCGTTGAAGAGTGCTCTAGCTACTGCCATAACACACCAAATTGCGTGCAATATTCATTGGACGAACGCACCAACACGTGCGTGCTTCTACAGTATCTAACGCCTTTGTCACACCGTGATGGATTCATTTCCGCCGTGGTGGGAACTCTTGGTTGTGACTCCTCCCAATACGTTCGTGCATATTACCTCGAAAATGGAGTGTATAGAAATCCCCCAACGTTCGTAAGTGCGGCCCAAAGCTGGCAATCATTGACCACAAATGAGCTTGTGGCATTGGGTCTCAGTCGCGCGGAGGTTCGTCAGGGGATTTGGTATGGAATTGAGGAGGACTACTTTCCTCCTAGCGTCCATTTTGTGCATTCACATGAGATCGTGTTTCACGGTTTACGGCACTATAAGGCTGGACCACTTCAAGTGTGCGTGGCTCTTTCTGACTTCAATGGAAGAGATGTAAGTGAGACCGCGCAAGAGCGAATTTGTGCTTGTGCCAATCCCTCTCGTGTAGATCCTTCGTTACCATTCCGTGTTCGACTGTCCAACTACTCCACGACACTGTCTTCCTTAACTGTCGAAGACACTTTTGAGGTTGGTACTGACGTCGAGGATGCCTATGGAAATCTCGTAGCTTGGATGCCACAAAAACACTACCTTTCGGAGATTCAAGGCAGTGAGATATCCGGTCAGCTCGTTCATGATGTTCAGGGTGTGTCCGTTCGATTTACTGGGCTGCAAATGTACAGTCCTGGACCAAAATCGTTGGAAGTGAGATCATCACTGAATGGAGATGGGTGGCTCTTGTTACCGGATGTTACCCCATCGTTTGTACTGTTTAGTGGACGTCCTCACGCCCTTCGCGAGCTCGTTGCCCCTCCTGGTCGTGTGATTGCTGGTGACACGTTTTCATGGACCGTTGTTGTCGTGGACGTGTTTAACAACATCATTACAGCCGAAACCACTCTCCCTGCCTTCGATTTCGATGGTGAACTTGCGCTCTCCTTAGCTGCAGGCTCAACACGAGACCACACATTTCCGGTGTCTCCTCGACTTTCGGGAGGAATATTTACTTCCACCGACGAAGTGCATACGCTTGCAGAGATCATCCAGATTCACGTTGCAGTTGTGAAACACCCAGAACTAACGTTGTCATTAGACAGCGTACGTGTTGTCCCTGCATCACCAACGTCTGTGGAGTGTTTAGGTGCACGCTACCCCTTCACTGTTGGTGTTGGTGCAACGCTTCCAGTGATCGAGGTGCAACTGGTTGACAAGTTCAAGAATGTAGTTGTTGGACCTGACGATGCCTCTTCAGAGACGAGGTTCAAGTACATGGGTTGTCGGAGTGTGGTGAACGAGCAGACTCTTCCTCCGAACAAGCAAGTGCGACATCTCATGAATGAAGGTGATTTTGTGAATGTATGTGGCGAGAGTTGTGCTGCTGCTGGCTCTTCGAAATTTTTAATAGCAGTTCAACCTGATGGTGCTTCCGGTGAGTGCCAGTGCCTGTATGATGATTGGTTATCAATTGCCCCATGGGAATGTCCTGATTCCAAATGTAGCGTCCGCCTGCCATCCCAGGTTGCTGGAAATCTCGGCGACGCCTCTCCTTGCTTTGCTCTGATTGGCACGATTTGGTCCACCGCACAGGGTGGAGTAACAGTTCAAGCCCAATCTGTTCATAACGGGCTTCTTCAGGGAAATACTCGTGGAGTCGTCGATGGATATGGCTCGATTACCGGGTCTGTGTGGATGCCAAGAGAAGTATTTCAAAGCAGTGTCATTTATGACTCAACTGTCTCGACCTCTGTAAAATTTTCCCAGCAAGACTTCTCCATGGGTTTTGGTGTTAGCTTCTTTGTGAAACTCGGCACTGACGTCACCGTCACATTGTTTGCGGTGGACAACATCATCATCGTGTACAATTCAAACGAAGCAAGGGTTGAGATATCTGATGGAACCAGAAATTGCGCTTGGGTACCGCTTGGCAACCGCGACGTGACTGACTGGTTTCACATCGAGGCCTCAGTTTCTGGTCAGTGCAGTCTGCGACTTGATGAAGAGGAAGGCGTCACGAATCCTGGTGACATGGCGTATCCTGGCTCTCAATCTAATGCCCACATTGGAGAATTCTCCGGTAGCTTCATGCATGTTCAGTTGTGGAACGTTTTTGGAGTGGAACGTCAGTTCGCGAACAAGGAAAGGGATGTGACTCAAAATGAGGAGGCTGGTTTAGTCGGTCATCTGCCGAGGAAAGAGGGATTGCCGTCTTGGGGTGTGTCATCGACTACGGCCCTGTCTCGTGTTGACGGGTGTGTCCATGACGTTGCATTCAGCAAGAGATTTTGCCAGGGAAGTGTTCAACTGCAGATTTTCGCACCAGCACTGCCAGAGGTTCAGCCGTGCTACTTGCAAGGAAAGGCAGAAGCAGATCGTGTCAAATTGTCAGTGAGTCCTGCCACCCGTGTTGGTGTTTCAACAAAAATTGTTGTTGACGTAGTCGACTGGAATGGTAATCCGAGCACGCTTGCAAGAACTGTGACAATTTCAATCCCTCTCGTCGAAGGATTTGATGATAGCCTTCAAGGATTTCACAGCAACGGAGGCAGTACCCTGTCTCTTCAAAGCGCCACCACCACAGGACGCGCGGAGTTTGAGGTAACTCTGCAAATTCCTGGCTTTCACTCTATTTACGCTTCTGCATCTTTCGCTCAGTCTGACGTCAAGACCACCGCAACCAGACACGGAATCCCACAATATTTTGAAATCGAAGAGTCGGCTCGATCACAAGTGATTACCGCAGGTGAATCGTTCTTTTTCCCAGTTCATGTGTATGATGTCTTTGGCAACCCAGCAGTTGACGCAACGCGGCGATGTTTCACCTTGCAGTATCAAGCGTGTCCATCAGGCACAACACCTGTCACCATCCTGAATGCGGAAGAATCACAGACGATTCTTGAGGGCTTTGGTTTGTTGGCTGGGCACAGCTTTCGCGCACCGATTGTTGTCTCCGGAACAACATGGAGCTTCTCTACTGAATTGACATCTGATCTTGGTGCCTTTTTTGGAAAGGGATTAGAGTTCCCTCTGGACAGTGCAACGACGGGAGAGTGTGCATTTTACACGCCTTCCGTAGATCCTCATGGTCAGCCCAACGTGAAGATCACCTTGGGACCCTGCTCTGATGAAGATTTTTTTGTTTGTGTCTCGTCTGAGGTCTCGACTTGCTCAGGGCTGATTCTTCCTGGTGGCTCAGTGGGCATCACGCTCACAAGCGGGGCATCATCAGATTTGAATCCACATGTTGATTCATGGTCTGTTGAGCTGCAAGATGGAACGGCTGTCATCGGACCTGTGAAATATTTCAAAGCGGAAACGATTACCTTCGAAATCAGTGTGCTTGATCGGCTGACATCGAATCCAGTTTCACAAGCGAGCAACACCGCCACTGTGAAAATTGAGGAAAACGAACCATTCTACTTGGTTTGTGAAAGAAATGAAGACAACTTTATTGTTGAAATCGGTGAGACGGGACGAACGTCAGCAATTGTGTACGCAATCGATTTGTATGGCAACCCGACAGTAAAACACAGTTCAAAGGTCGGTTTGGTCGACGTACAAATCGACTTTGGTGATCGCAATTACTTCTGGACTTCTGGCTCAAGTAATGTCAGCCAGAGTGTTGAACTGTGGTATCAAAAGGCGGGCACCCTCAAAGTACACCCGGAAGCGAATTTCGCATCCGTTCCCTTACAATTGAAGGTTCCCGACAACGGCAGAGTGTGTCAGTGGGAAATGCTTGCATCAAAGGCTACACAGGTGACATGTGCACCACCACCAATTCCAGCAACCGTCGGTGATGTGATGAAGTTTGAATTCTCGGCGCTCGACCCTTTCGGAAACGTAGTCGAGCTCATTGGTTCCAAACTGAGCTCAATTGCGCGCACGGAGTGGTACCCGGCAGACACGCGAAACCCTCCCAGCAACCTAACTGTAATTGAAGACGATATGGATTTTCCGTCCGCTCCTGGAGGTCAATCATTTGTTTGGTTTCTTGATTTTGCTCCTGGCACCTTTGTTGTGGCGGCACAGTGGGTCGTTGCCAATGCTGGTGATGATTCCGACTACGTAGGTACGGTTTTAGACGTCAAGTGTCCGCCTGCGTACTACGTTCCTCGCCCTATTGATGACATCAAGTGTGAATCCTATCCTCACGCGGTAACAGTCGGTGAGCGGTGGACGACAGCAGTAGTAGTTTCGTACTTGGACACCTTCAAGAATTACGTTGGTACAGGAGGGCATCAGGCGTACATATTGGCCGAAGAACTACCTGGACCGTCGAGCCCTGCGAATAATCTCAGTCCTCTTTTTCCTCTTCGGTCCCTTCGATCTGTGAACTGTGCTCGAGACACTGTCACCTTGGCTTGCGACATGAACGCTCGTGCGAGTCGACGAATTGTGCAACCTCAGGCATCCTTTGTCGGAAACGGGCAAGCCATTTGGGATGTTAATGGTGACTGGGTACGCATGGCGAGTGTACCCTTTAACCTACGTGTGTCAGTGAGTGGACTTGGTTTGGCGATGTCTGTTGTCTGCGGTGAGGTTCAAGTAAATCCCGTCAAGTATGAAATTGAAGCCATCAGATCGTTGTCAACTGACGGGTTGTTCACATCTGGCTCTCAACTGTCCGTCAGCTTTCGTCTTGTGTCTGGAGGTTTTGGTGTCACCGAATCTCATCAGGAAAGCGACGTCCCAACAGATATCGATGTCCGTGGTGGTCAAAATCACGAGTGGCGTCTGTCAGATTGCTCGTGCAGTGTTACCGACGCAGACGGCAAAGGCGCATGCATTTGCCAAGGCCCATGGCGGTACGTCTCTGATGGCCACGACACCGATTCGTGTGCATGGGAACAGTGGCTCTCCCCCAGCATTCACATTTTTCATCACAATTCATCATACAGATCTTCGTATCTGGAGTCTTTCGCACAGGCACCTCCAATTGCGTGTGATGTCGACAGTGCATTGTTGATGATTGACAGACAACCTGCTAGTACCGTGTCTGTCTTGGATGAGTTCAGCTTCAGCGTCAAAGTGGAAGATCCGTGCGGATGTGTAGGAGGTGATTGGGAACTTTCAGTTGAAACAAGTACCGATAACGTTTTCTTCACCTCGGCATCCGTCACCACGTTCACTGGCCGAGCAGTGTTCACAGGCCTTCAATATACTCGTCCGAATACGATTCAATTAGTCGTTCGTGCACGCAGACTTGGAACGTTACAGTGGACGCATCAAGTCATGTCCAACCTCATCACCGTGCGATCAGGTTCTCCCTTTGCATGTGTTATTGCCTCCGATGCCATTCAAATGGCATCGTCGAGCGTTCAACATCCGTTCGCGCCAGTGGTTGTGAGATTACTCGATGCACTTGGCAACGGTGTCGATAGAACCGACTCAAACATAGACGTTACCATCTCCCTCCACACCGGATCATCGTCCCTGCTCGCGCATGGCGTTCCCGTTGCGTCTTACGTGCAGAAATATGATCATCGGGACACTCAACCGTTACAACCCTGTACTCTCACCGGCTTGTCGTGCGATCTGCCTCACGTCCAGAACTCCAACAGCGGTCTGGAATTTCGTGAAATCAATTATTGCCTCGCCGAAGAAATAAGCCTTCGATGTGACTTTGTGGACTGGTTGAACGCAGACACTCCAGTTGTACCTGGCGTTTCGAATCCAATTGTCGTTGTTGCAGGCCCTCGTCATCACATTGAATTCACAAGCGTCGCGAACGAGGCAATTATTGGGGAATTCACTGAGGTTTCTATCAGGCTTGTCGATGTCTGTGGAAATGTGATTTCATGCCAAGATTCATCCAACTGCAGTGATGAATGTGAAATAACCGTCTCAGAGTCAAGCTTTCAGCACCTCTACCCGTCCTGGCGTACAACTGCGCTGATCGGGGCTCAGTCAAAGCATGCACAACCAGTGGCCACCTTTGCCGTCCGCTATCAGGCTGATCCGCAAAGTATTTTAGATTGGTCAAACGAACTTGTCGTCGGTTCTTGGGCGGTTACAACAAACGACCAGGGCTTTCAGTGTACGAGCACGAGTGCTGAGGTGGAAACCAGTAGGTGGTGTTCGAAAGTGTTGCAGTTTGTGCCAAAGCCATCAGCATCTCAGCTCGACTTGGCTGTAGAGCTTGCTCAAGTCGATGGGGCTCTCCCAACAGGAACGTGCGGCGTCACAGTCGAGTACCGAAATGCAAATGGTCGCGTTCTGTCACGGGTTGAAATCACCCCAACAGAATTCACCTTGGCTCCGATCTTTTCCCAATACCATTCAATCCACACACCCAATCCGGATGCGACAAGTGGTGTGGTGAATATCGACTGTCAATCTGAGGCTCCCGGAGGAAATCCAAACATTATCGTTCGAAATGTCGAGCTTTCTCCAGTTGGTGATGAAACAATCAGGTTCAATGTCAATTGTGGCCAACTTCCGACTGCAACATCCTCAGCCGTCGTCATGAAAGTTCCAACACAGCCTGAGTGCAAAGCTAACTGTGTACAGGCTGAGTGCACACTTGCAACTTGCTTTTATCATGGCACGTGCAAGATGGAGAAAGACAACACTGCCGTAGCTAAGCTAAGTCACTACTGTCAAGAACGTGCTTTTGAGTGGTGCTGTGACGGCAAAGTGAAGTCGAATGCAGATTTGGAGTTCCGACAAAGCTGTTCGGTTGAGGGACGGCACATATGTGCATTGCTTCCTTCCCCTTGTGCATGCTACCGAGATCCAGTCAACGGATTTTGGGATGGTGCAAACTGCAACAAATGCTTTGGAAACTACTTTGGGGACAACTGCAATCTGATTCCTTGTGAGAAAGGAGAAAATGGCTTGGAGTGTTCTGGTCACGGAGTATGTGATCACACTGCTGGGATTTGCGTGTGTGACACAAACGCTGATGTAACCGCATCAAGTACGCAGGCATCTCAACTCTCACTGTCTTACGGATTCATTAGTGTGGAACTGGGATGTGGAGGTCGCTGTCGTGATAAGCCCGAACCATCCAATGCAGCCACTTGTGACGCTGTAGCAGCGGAATATTCGTTTTCAGGTCGGGATTTCACAGCGGGAAATTGGTATCAGACGACCAGTGGTCCTCTCTGGTGCTCAGTGATCACGTCGTTCGCACCAAGCATCACATCCATCGCTCAACTGATCGGGTGGAACCCAAGATCGCAATTTGCAGTTCATGATGTCAGCACATTTCTTACTACTCCTCATGGTGAGGTATTGAACTTTACCACCGGTTGGCTATCGGTTATCCCAGATGACACCCATCATGTATTTTTAATAAGCGAGGAAGTCAGCATTTGGTTGCAAGTCGGAAGTGATGGCACGTGGGTTGTGCAAGATGTAAAGTGGAGTGTTGCGGAGGCCAACGCGATCATCTCCGCTACATCACTCCACATTTTTGCTTCTACTGGAGCTGTTGTTCCCCCGGTTGTTTCACAAAGCTCACAGGCGTATCAGGTGGAAATCATTTCGCCTGTTCTGAGTGGAAACTTCATTGTTGACAGTATTCAAAGCTGGAATACGGTGGCGACGCCAATTGACGTCACCATTCGGTCAGTTTCCAATGCTGGTGGGGTCGCACTAGACTGCCCCAATGGTCGACTGATTTCAGTGAACGGACTGACTGTCATTCAAGACGGCATTTTTCAGGCGTTCACACAACAGACCGGTCTTGGGAAGTGCGTGTTTCGACATTCGGAGGGAGCCATTAGCAACTATGCTGTTGTTGTAAGGTATCTAATCGAGCCAATTGCAAGCGCCACCGTTGAATTGCAAATTACATTAAAAGATGTTGCATGCGATGGAACTCAACACTGTTTTCACCAAATTGCTTCTGTTGGAGATGAAAGCATTGGTTTATTCGCGGAAGGTCCCAACTACAGGTTGACGTATGTGTCCAGTGATGGAGTTTTTGATTCATCTCCATACTACTCCCTTGACCAAGCATTTGTGCTTCGCTGGCAATTTGTCCGCGCCACACGACGAATGACGATCTCTATTGGCGATGCTGAGACGTCCTTTTTCGTCGAAGACAGCATCTTTGCCACGAGCATGACCGCGTGGGTTGATTCACTTGTTCTGGGTGGTTCCATGAGTACTGGGTCACGAACAGTGGCAGGTTTGTCAGTCATCATTGATGGGGCAGAACTCGCTTCCTTGGTAGTTGACGCTCCATCTTTGCAACTCACCACAGGTCTGCCAGTCTTTGTCTCCACAGAAGGGGCTGTATGGTCTCGTGTAAGCAAATCTCCATTGACCTCCATCATTCCGCGTGTAGGTCGAGGAGAATGGGCAGGCCAAACTTGCAACAAGTGTGGCTCCAAATTTGTTGGAGTTAACTGCGATGTTCAAGCGTGCACTCAGGATTGTGCTAATGGAAAATGCATACAAGATGAACGATCGATTGTGTATGGCACTTGTGCTTGCGATTTCCCATGGCAAGGTGCAAATTGCACAGATTGTCGGGAACCCTATTCCAAATATAATGGGGTGTGCATCAAATCGATTTGCGAGAAGGCAGAATACAAGCCAAACAGTGAAACTGCAGAATGTGCCGCTTATGGCAAGATTGAGGACGTAAACGTGGGTGACTGCGAACTTCTATGCGATCTGACTACTTCTTTTGAAACGGACCAGTGTGGTTGCAAGATAGGTCCAAAGTATGTGTGCAACGGTAAGCCACCAGCACCAACAGAAATTTGTCATTTAGGTGATCCTGTTGCGTATGACTGCAAGGGATATCCCAATTTCTTTCACAACACTGATAATTGTGCGGATGGTTGCGGATGTGTCCAACGCGTCGCCACTCCAACGTGTCTTGCCGGCACCGAAGGTCCAAAGCACTGGAGCGCGAGTTGTCGGGAAGGGCTTGTTCGACACTGTGTATTAACAGGCGAGGTCGTCACTTCGGTAGAAAAGGAGTGGTACGCTTCTGAATGCTATGGCATCTGCGACTCTCCATTGGCTGCTGTTCTTCGCGATCAGTACTTGAAGGGAGATGAACTGATTGACAACTCCGCGTATGCTACATTTGTCACAGGTGTTCCAGTGTGTGGACCGTGCCCTGCGCTGACAGAATGGGAGCGATCTGATATTGCATCTGTGGACTGCTCTGCCACGTTTGAGGGCCTCAGCTGGTGGCAACTAGTTGAAGAAGATCATTGCGGCTGTCCATCGTCCCCAATTAAGCACTGCAATCCGGCCTCGCTGAAGTCTTGGCCAGCTGAAAAAAGTCAGCGGCGTTGTCCCTCGTCATGTCCCGATTGGGAAACTATCTTGGGGATTGATGTTCTCGAAGTGAACTGCCGCAACGGCATGACTCGTCCAAAGCTGGTGACTGATGAGGACGCCTGTGGATGCCCATTACCCAAGTTCCGCTGTAGCCCAGGAACAGAAGCCTTCTGTGGAGAGTGCCCGGAATTTCCTTCCGTGGAAGTGGATTGTCGAGGCTATCTTGCACCACCGAAACCGTCGTTCACACATGCACACCCATGCGGCTGCAAGGGTCCACAAATATCCTGCATCAAGGGTACAGAACGAAAGGCCTGTCAAGACATGCCCGCGATTCAGCTACCTTGTGGGGAAAGCGGTTTGCCAGACATCCCTCTTGAATTTTGGGCTCCTTTCTATCGAAAAGAAGCCTCTGGAGTGTGTGAAATCTGTCCAGTACGGAAATCGTATGCTTGTGTGGCCCCTCCCACCGCTAAGTGTGCAGACACCAATCCAGTGCGACCGGAGCTGAACAATTGCCCAGAAACCACGGTAAATCGGATCGACTGTATGCAAGGGCCCTGTCTTCCTGATCCACGCGACATCTTAGATAAGAATTGCGAATGCGCCCCCGCTGTGTTGAACCTGTGTGTTGAAAATACTTGCGTGAACGATGGATGCAAGAATCAACCACAACTGTGTAGCCCATATGTGTGTGGCCAAAATCGAATTGAGCATGCCCGGCCTACAAGCTTCTCGCGTTGTTTGACAAGTTGCTCTTTGGATACTCACTGCGTGGAAGGCTGGGAATGTCAGCATGGTGTTTGTGTCCAGGCTGGACGTCCAGCGCCAGTTCTGAGCTGTCTTCTGGATGCCTCCGTATGTGGTGATTATGCCTGTCGTCCGGACGCCACTTGCTACTTTCCGTGTTACGATGATTCACATTGTTCCACCGGCCGCACATGCCTGTTCACCACCAGTGGTGGGGTAAGTGCGATCTCACAATTCCAGACAATTGGTGGTGTGATGGGCGGAAGTGTCAGCCAATTGAAGAAACCGAATTCCTGCGGTAAGTCGCAGTCCGGTGCGGTAGGGGCGGGAAGGTGCGTGAAGGCTGTACGAGATCCCAACAACTGTTATTCGCATGCAGAATGTGGGCTTTACGCTTGTGGGAGCAATAATTTGCAAGTTTCGTTTGCAAACGCGCGATGTCGTTCCAGCTGTGGAACTCACTCACACTGCTCATCTTTGGCGCACTGTAATTTTGAGGCAGGTTTATGCCAACTCGGCGCACCTTCAGACTCAGGCTGTGCGAACTTTGATGTTGATTATTGTGCGCCATATGTTTGTGGCAGTCACATCGCAGTGCAACCACGAGTTGGGGCACAATGCAGAACGTCGTGTGACAGCAACGATCACTGTGCCCCCTTGTACATCTGTCGTTCTGGAGCATGCGTATCCGGACCCATCATCGAAGAAGGCGAGCAAAATGTCAGAGATATACCAAGTGGTTGCTATTCAGATGCCTCTCGGACTGGCAAACCCTGGCGTTGTCTTGAGGTTCCGATTCCAGGATCTGTTGGGTACACAGCGTACGTCATTCCATTCGTGGCTCCATCCGCGCAACCAGCTGCTCCCCGAGGAACTCTGTGCCGAGAACTTCGAGATCCCACTGTTTGTCGTCCCTATATTTGTGGCGAAAGCGGGAAAACATTTGCTGAGTTGGATCCTGCCGCCACATGTGCAGTCACGTGTCATTCCTCGGCTGAGTGTGTGTCAGGACACGTTTGTGTCAAGGAAGACGGGCTCAATCGTTGCGTGGCTGTCCGGGTACTTGGCGCTGGTTGCACGTCTGACCGTGAGTGCCACAGTGGACACTGTGTTGATGGTATATGTTGCAACCAGGCTTGTGACAGTTCATGCATGAAATGTTCAGAAATGGGTATCTGCGGCTGGGTGGAAGTAGGTACGGATAGTCGCAACGATTGCGGCCTGTGTGCTGTCTGCGGACTTTCTGATGACAAAATGGGGCGAGTTTGTCGAAATGAGCCCCCTGGAACGGACGTCAAAAATGGATGTGGAGAACATGGAGCGTGTGCTGGCGATGGCACGTGTCAATGTGACCGGAATGGCGAATTCGGTTTCTGGGATGGTGAACGGTGTGACCTGTGTTTCCCTGGCTATCGTGGCGAAAAATGCACTCACACTGACTCCACGTACAGAGACGCGCCAGTTCAGTCCGACAACATTGGGGTTGCGAATGAAGGATATGCTCAGGAAGAGCTCGCGCTCCAGTATGCATCTCGTGTTCTCGATGTATCCAGCCAGATGCGCCCTGGATTAGCCGAACAAATTCTCGGAATTCCTGATGCCGAGGTGCTTTATGGTAAGGACCACAGCTCATCTGGCAAGTCATGGGCACCCATGCAGATTGAATGTAGTCGTGTGAACCACGAAGAAGCATGCAAAAACGTGGAATTTGATTCGAAGTTGTCCCACATTACCTTGGAATTCCCCGAGGCAGTTTACATTCAACGCGTCCTTCTCTGGGAAAATTTTAACCCGGGCTCGCTGGTACAAATCTGGGTTCAAAAAGCGCCATCTGGATCTCGGGCGGTGAAGGGCAGCGCCAGTCCAGCCACAGACTTGAGCACACTGGCCACAAGCGCTGAGGTACAGTTTGATCATGGGGTCCGTGCGCAGACGGTTGATTTCCATGCCAAAACGCTTTTCGTTGATCCTGTGGACAACGTGGATTACAGCAAGAATGTTCCAGGCAGCATGAACGAGAATTCTGAGAACTTCGAGCTGGCCTGGGATCGATCGCAACCAGTGTACCCATCATATCCATCGTCACGTGTGTTTGCAGCGCAGTTAAAAAGGTTGCAAACGTCCATTTCTTTGGACAACGAAAAGATTGATACACTTTATAAGGCTCAAGTAATCCGACTTGTGCTGAACGCCTCTTCCCAAGGTCAGAGTCAATTCGATGCTGTTGCAATTGCAGGATTCTCGTCTCAAAGTTTGCAAAGTTGCCCAGGAAAAGTAGTTGTTTCCAACTCGTCGGCTGTCTACTGCAACGGAAGAGGATATTGCGGATCGTCTGGGTGCACGTGCGACGGAAACTATGCTGGAGATGACTGTGGTATCTGCAAATTTGGATGGTCAGGAGAGCGGTGCGACCAAAAATGGGGAGGTCACAATGTTGCTGGTGCCGTTCAGATTTGCTCGCTTATTGCGGTGGAAAACGCGTTGGCGTTCCCGGAGGATGAAATAAGAGTTCGTTGGCGATTCGACAATTACCGCTACCTCACATCAACCGCGGTGCCATGGAGGTACTACGGAACACTGATTTCGTTGCCAACAATGACGTTGCCATCTCATACGCATTTGCGTATTCAAGCCACGTTATTTGTTGTCGACATGCCGGACACAGAAAACAGCGGAGTCGTTGTACGGTTAGCCAACAAGCAAAAGACACATGAAGGAAAGCGAACATACCAAGAGAGGATTGACGACGCTGAGCGATACGTTTATCAAGGTCATGTTCCTTATTCCACCGGTGTGTCCACCATTGGGCTTGGCAAAGCAGACAATTGGGTGAACATCGACGTGTACGTTGACTGGGAATACAACACTGCGGCACTGGAATTCGAAATTTGGTCCACGGATATCACAGAAGCAGACGGTGCCGGCAATCACAGATTCACTGTCACCAACTTCATTGCCAGTGCTTGCACTCTGCCCGGTCAACAAGCTGGAAAACCGAGGGCGGCATTTGAAAACCCGTAGAATATGTGGATATAACATGACGAACGGCAAAAAACTCGCAAGTGGCAATGAACATAAAAAAACGACGAAACTTGCTCAGTGTATGGTGCCTCCTTCCAAA
>Ga0256362_1000025_pt1 | contig 16865 bp, 1 predicted proteins | sample MistaT_6_FD_189978 | JGI IMG/M metagenome (GOLD analysis project Ga0256362, IMG submission 189978) | Metatranscriptome of freshwater microbial communities from Mississippi River, Louisiana, United States - Miss_Atlam_RepA_8d (Metagenome... | ecosystem: Environmental > Aquatic > Freshwater > River...
AGTTTCTGTACTTTATTGGAGTGCATTTCTCAAGGCGGTTACAACAACCCCCTGTGTGTGTGCACTACTTCCGTCCTTTGTTGCCCCTCTTGCCGCAACAACTTGTACGCATTTTGGAAGAAATCCGTGTTTGCTCAGGCAACCGCAAGCCCCGTCGACCCTCGATCTTTTCAGTGTAATCTTCAGTCCAAGTTTTTTTTTTTTGTGTGTGTGTTCGAAGGTCTCGAGTCTTGTGTACTTTGCGTGCGCTGCATACCGTCTTCCTCCGTACCGTATTTAGCAAAAAACAAGGTTTCTCTTGAAGCCCATTTTGCTTCCATCGCTCAACTCAATTTCATCGCTCTTTTTATCAAAAACAAACAAAAGCAACACACTCCGTTCTGCATCTTGAATGGCCGACAACGCTTCCCACTACGACTCCGACGAGGACAACCGCATCGATGCGGCACCTGCCGAGGCCCGCCAGGCGCCCGGCGCATCCGAGTTTCACGATGAAAATGTCGTGGAGTATCGATTTCTGAGTGACGTGACCGGCGATCTTTCCACGGCAGGCAGCGTTGAGGTGTCTGATCCAAGTGGAGACATCGTGAATGTTGCATCGAACTTCAGCACTGCCCTGCAGGCACCTGTCCAAGACCTTGTTGCTGCGGTTCTGGCATATGATGCTGCCGGCAACGTTTTTGGCGGAGCGCGTCCCGAATACGCCATCCCACCGGCAGGTCCGAAGCTGCAAGGACTCCACGTCCCGGCCCTCAAGGACGTTCAAGACTACGTTCACTTGACTTCCAAGAATCTCTTGCAAAAGCAGAAGGCAATCGACATCAGTGATTTGCGTCAATTTGTGGCCAGTCATTCGTTTGAAAAATTCGTTGCGGCTGCCGCCAAGCAACCGTCAGTGGCACCGACGGCGACTGCGACGAGCGAACCCAACGAGGCCTCGCAGTTTCTGCGAAAGCGCCGTGCACAAAAGTACCCGAACCATAGCACCGATGCCGAGATCGCACGCGCCATACGCACTGGCGACCATGGCTTGCTCAACTCGTCCCTGCTGGCGCACTGGGAGTCAAAGGTGTTCTATGGGCAATCCCTGGAGGAAAAGGACCTTGCGCTGCAGAATCTCACAGCCCTCAAAGGGTTTGACTTCACGCCTGCCGAGCTTGCCAAGTTTCACCTCGTCCGCGGGCAGTTGCTTGCTGAAACGTTGCACGTGGTGGCCGGCAACCCTGCGTGGCGCGCTCCGCAAGCGCTCGCTACAGAGGACTGGATTTTGGCGCAGCCAACTCTATCGGAATACAAGCGATCCTCGGACGGTGGCGTCCAAAAGAAAACCAGCGGAATCGCACTTCCCCCGCACCCAACCTCAGGCGTTTGGACGGCACACGCACACCTGGGCAAAGATTTGCTGCTTGCGGACTGTGAGAATGTGCGCCTCTTTCGGCAAAACAGCCAGAAGTCGTGGAACGAGGTCGAGAACTCCGTGGTCCCCGTTCAGAACGTGACCGCTTTCGTTAGCAATGAACATGGCACCATTGTACTGTGTGCAGACCGCGTGGCACGTGGTATCAATCAGGGTGTGCCTGCAACTGTTTCTCAAGCTTTGACGCAGTCTGGTCTGGCGTTCCCAGGGCCTAACGGCACCATTGTCGAGCAACAAATTCGGCTCCGGGCCTTGCCTGTGCGCTACATGTGGGAGTACACCAATCTGACCTTCGACATTGATCCCTTCAACGACAACAAGGTCCTTCTGAGTGCCGGCTTCTCCTTCACAGCGAGCGGAAAGGATAAAAAGGTACAGCTGAACTTCGCAGAAAACAAGACATTGACCGTTTCAGTCAACAACTTGTCGCTCAGCGTGACTGATGGCACGAACACTCAGGAGGTGAAGGCTGACGCTTCTATCTCCAAGTTTGGCATTAGCTATGTCTCGGGATCCAACACATTGACCGTGTTGGCGAACAACCAATCCCACCAGGTGTCTGGAATTACCGTGCACGCCACGCCCCTGACCACCGTAAATGTCAGTGTTCAGGAATTCAGCTTGTGGACCACGCCGTTGCCAACGTACGATCTTCTCAGCATTCTCCACGAGGGAATTCCTGAGCCACAGCAGGCCCCTGGCTTAGAATTGTGGTTGCCTCAAGTGAAAACACACTCTGGTGAACATGCGCGTGACTTTGGTCCCAAGCAACATCTTGTCTCGGCCAACTCCGATCAAGCTTCCCGTGCATCGCAGTTATACGAACAGACCCCTTTCCGCCGCTATGAAGATCTTGACATCGATGTGAAGTATGGACGAGTCTTTGGTGTTGTTTCCAGTGTCGTGGAACAACGTGTGTACCTGGGCAAGAAGAACATCCGCACCAACGTGCTTGGTCAGGAAGTTGGCAGCGAGTGCCCAAGCAATTGGCCTGTGAACGACTTCCCCAATGTGTTCCACAACCCCCAGACCGGCGACGTCTCGTTCCTTTCCTCAACAGAGGGCATTGTTGTGTTCGACACCGTTCCTTTCGGCAAGGGTCCTGTGCATCAGCCAAAGCCTGTCAACACTATCGCTGACTACTGGGAGGCGGTTCAAGATCTGGAAGATCGCCGTTTGACTGGAGTTCTGGCCTCTGGCGCAAAAGAGGCCCTCAACTATTATCTTGACGAGTTCCTTCGGCTTAGCACAGATGTGCGCAACGATCTCATTCGTCAGATTGTCGTGTCTTTGAAAGAAGACTCCCCTCGTGAGCACTACCTTCTGCGACGGTACTATCTCGTTCTTCTTCGCGCTCTGGGTCACGATGCCACACAGTACTTCGCTCCCGCTGATTTGCAAAGCTCGTTGAAGTCCACCATCGCCTACATCAAGCAAAATGAAAGCGCGTCTGTGGTTTGCCAGTTGAACCTGCAGCTCGTGGAGGCTCTGTGGCTGTTGCAACCGCAGGACGATTTTGAAGCTCTCAATGTCCGGTCGATCGCTTCTCGTTTGCTCACTCGCGAACTCATCTCCACGATTGTTGGCGCATCCAAGCCCGAGAAGATTGGCGAGATTTGGGGCTACGTACGTGCCGCTAACGACACCGAAATGATCTCTGCCTTTCTTCAGGCGACAGTGCTATCCCCAGCTCACTTCTCCAAGTTGTTGTCTCTTTTCTCAAAGGAAGCATGTGATGAATTGTCGAAGCTGCCCAACACAGACGACAGCACTGTGCTCGGATCGCAGACCTGGCAGGCACTTGTACCTGCTCTGTACCTTCTCCCAGAATATCTCAGCCGAGACAAGAACGCGAAGGATAGCATTGAGCAAATACAATCAGTCCTCGAAAAGGTCCAAACACAGATCAAGAAACTCAAGGTCGACTCGAACCCCCGCGTTCAAAATGTGCAGCTCCCGCTTGCGGTGCGTCTGGCGACTGTCTCGCCCAGCCGACCGGTACGCATTGTGGTTCCCAACAGCCTGTCATACGAAGTGGTTTCACGAACAAGCAGCGAAGACCCGGTTTACATCACCGTGTGCAACGCGGACGGCAAGTCGGAGAACATCGCTACCACTGCCGCCGCCCTGAGCACTCCTGTGAAAACCACCCTGGGAGGCGTTCTTCGCCTTTCACTCCCAACATGGGGCGGAAGCAATGTGGACCTGAGCATCATTCCCACCGTGCACCAGCAAGTGACAGAGTCATCCTGCATCGGGCAAGTACTTCAGATCGTCGAGGCTCAGATCATCAATCTGGTTCAGGCCAACGTCACTGTGAAAGTGGAGGCGGACAAACAAAACTTACTCGATCAGGAAGACACGTTCCTCTCTGCAGGTCTCATCGAGGACGTCCTCACCGACAATGATGTCGACACCTCAAACGAACTCGTCAGCTGGTCCTCGAATGTGTTCACCGATGGCACAGGGCAAAATCGTGCCGAGTTCTGTCAGTCCCTGTTTACCTTTGAGGCTGGCGAATCGGTCGACATGTGGAACGGTCTCGCGAAAACCATGGAACGTCGCATGCTTCCTCGCATCAAGGGGCTGGAAGTCATCGTTCGGGCCTGCTTCGCCACCATGCTTTTCCACGACCCCGAGGACGACTTTCGTTCCATTTTCCCGACTCTGCACAAGAAAGTTGTGAACTGGGGCAAGGTCTTTGCTGAGTTGTGCCAAGGTGTTCAAGTTGAAGACATCGAAACAGCCATTTTGACCCAGGACGATGTGCTCAGCAATGAAGGCGCTCCCATTTTGGCCATGATTCGCCGCGCTCGCTGGGCACTCTTCAGCCTGAACCGTGCGAAGTTTGCCTCTGCAAACCTTGACACACGTCCTTCTGGCGAAGGCGAAACGGTGGTGTCTCTCTCCAATGCAGGTTTCAAGGACCTGTTTCGCATCCAGCATGACAAGGCCGACCGCGACTTCATGTTCAAGCAGTTGCAAAGCTTCATCACGACAGATCTGAACCTGGAGCAGCTGCAGAACGAAATGCTCAAGCGCACCCGCTTAGGTCTGCGTCGCGCTGCGGGTCTGGAGGAATTGTGCCACATTCTGTCAGGCAGTGTGCGTCAAGGCATTTACACCTCCTTGTTGGAGAGTGGCAAGGCGCTGTTGGGTCCCGAGTTCCATCCCAAGCATTTCAAGGGTGCCGGCACTGCTATCCTCGGTCGCATGTCTCACGCTGCGGCCTCCTTCATTGATCACCTTGCGCAACACACCAGTGACTTGAACCTGACGCAACTCACCAAAATCAACTCGTACTTGAAGAAGGAACTTCCCGGTGGCCCAGAAATGCTGGGTCTCCTCGCGGTACTTTGCCATCCTTGGGACAACGCCGGCTACCAAGTGCTTGCCAAGCCCACATTGAAGTACATTTCCAAGTTTCTCAACCAGGAAGACATCAATGAAGACCTTGTGGGTGGATTCGCCCCTGCTCAGTCATTCGTCTTGGATGATGGAGTCGCCGTGGATGATACCGTGTCTGCGTTTGCAGGCATCATGGACCACACTCAGCTGTCGCGCCTGACTCCTCTGGACTTTGCCGCGAGCAGTTCCGACATGAGCAAGACACCTCGTGACGACAGGTGCGAAACGTTCTGCATCAATTCAGGCGTGATCACCTTCTCCTCCAAGAACCCGTGGGTGGAGGCTGGTAGCAAGGCATCTTCTGGTATCTACTATTTTGAGGTCACTTTCCAGAGCAATCACGATGGCAGCAACCGTCTCCTTCAAGTGGGTGTTGAAAATGAGAAGGCTGAGAACATTGTGTCCCTGTGCAACAATGGTGTTCTCCAGGTTGGCGATGAAGAAAAAACAGGGTTTGGTGTGTTTGTGGAAGGGGACGTCATTGGCGTGGGGTACTTACCAGCGGAGAAGACCATTTTCTTCTCCCACAGCGGCTCGTTGGTCACCAAGTTCGAGCTCGCCAACAGCTCCACCATCGTTCCGCGCTTTGTCAGTGGGTGCAACGTCGTCGTCGCAAACTGTGGTCGAGGTAAGTTTGCCTTTGACTACACCTCTGTCTCGGAGGCCGCAAAGGTGAAGGGTGTCACGCATCAGGCCCTGTCTCAAGTGTCATTCTATATGCTGCACTACCTTCTCGGCAACATCCTCACTGAAGTCGAATCCGGCAATTCGGCTCAGCCCGTAGTCAATGCTTTCGTTGATGCCAGTCGAATTGTCATCGCCGTGGCAGCCAATGCCATCTCCAGCTCGCGAGCGATCGCGCAATACCTGGAGACTCCGGGTCTGGCGCCTTCATCCATCGTCAAAGCACGTTCCAATTCTCTGCTTCAGAAAGAATTACTCAAGAATGCCTTGTCCAGCCTGTCATACGTGGCCCGCACTGCGGCGAACCTCGAATCCAAACTTCCCAGCGGTGTTCATGAGGCGCTGTACAACTTCTTCATTCAGTTCTTCAACAACTCTATCTCTGATGTGGAAGAGCTTCATGTGGTTCTTGGTCTGCTGCGCATCTACCTGCCCCACTTGACACCAGACATTGCCCGGCAATTTGATGTCACCATCGAGCCAGAAACACACGTTCTGTACCAAAAGCTCCTAGAATTCATCAGGAACGACCTGGATGTGCGACGAAAGCCCGCTGTCAACCAGGGACCGGTCAACACTGGGCCACCCTTGAAAGCATTCAAGCCTGTGTGGGGTGACCGACGCGAGCGAAGCTACTGCCAATTGTCTGAGGACAATCGCCGCTTCCAAGGACGTGGGTGCTCTTCCTGCATGTGTGCCAGTCAAGATGATATTCCTCAAGGACGCAGCCGCATCACATTCAAAGTTGCCCGCATCGGACAACCAACGGACAGTGAAAACATGGGACAGACATATCAGCTTGGCGTGTGCTCACCGGAATGCACGAGCTACAACACCAGCTACTCGCAAATGCAGTCGTACTGCAATCAGCGAATGATGTGGATGATTGGCGAGTGGCATCAGTCTGATCCGGCGAATCAACGCTTCCAGGGACAGCAGCTTTACGGTCAAAACGATCTGGTGACGTTTGACATCAGTCGTCGAGGCGGACACGTGACCATTGATGTATTCGTCAAGGTCGCACGTGACGGTTCGAAGAAGAAGCTTGGTCGCTGCTTCGACTTCGACTATGATTCTTCAAAGCAACTCGGTGTGTGCTGTTTCTATGGCTGCGACGATTCATCTTGCGAACTCATCTACCAGACTGCCGTGGCTTCAAGCGTCGAGATTCCGCAAGTTACCCCAGCCTCGATCACCTCCGGTTTGAGTATTCGAGTGCTTCAAAGTGTGCACGCGTCTCGTCACTGGAACTCCGCAATCTCGAACTGGGTGCTCAACGAGTTCGCAAAGGGTGACCCTGAGGTCGCTCTATCCATCCTTGGTGGCTTCCCGACGTCGGCTAGCGTCGTCAACAATGCCGAGGCCAACCTGCAGTCCTACACCGTCCTGCAAGCAAAGGGGAGGGGTGTTCTCATCCGCCCTGAGGACGAGACCTCTGAGCAGACGCCAACCTTGGTGTCAAGTCAGGATCTATTGCCCACATTGCACGACTCCGCGGCGGTGGCTCACATTCCGGAGGGTGCTGACTACACTCCGCTTGCCGGAGCGCTGACCAGCTACATTGGCAAGGTGCACGCAAACGCCACAATTCTGCGCTCGTTCATCGCAGATGTGAATAAGCAACGCAAGGCCATCGTGGAGGCTGAGGCAGTTGCTGCCAACGGATTGGGTGACTACAACCAGCTGTTCTGGATCAACCAGGCCGTCAACAAGTCCGGCGTCACTGATGCTCGCCCAGGATCCGCGGCGGGACCAAAGAAGGCCGAGGCAGAACGGACTGCTTTCATCACAGACAAATCGAGCGTCGGAGTTATTGTTGACGGCGCAGGCAACTCTGTTGCTCGCGCCAATAAGAAAGCCATTATTTCCACTGCCCCAATCAGTGCATCAGAGACAACCACCGTGCACTTTGTGAACCAGCGCGGCGGGCGACCGGCGAAGGAAAGCCTCGGTGGTGAGTGGTACATCGGTGTGGCGCACCAAGGCTGGATCGAGGAAATTATTGCCTCCAACAACCGGCAGTGGCGCAAACTGATTGTCGAAGGCGAGGCGGCTGCCGATGAGAGCAAGGAGGAGGACGCTCACTCCGAAGTAGAAGAAGGTTTGTTGTCTTCTGAGGATCGCGTGGATATCGAGGGCAACGGCAATCCGTTTCTTGAGAACTACGAAATCCAAATCGGTCTCGGCGAGCAGGTGAACTTCTTCGTTCGATCCGAGGGTCAGTGGTGGGGTGGTACCGCTGGCACCCGCATCTCCGAGGAGGACCTCGAAGCACTCAAAGGCAATTGCGAAGTTGTTCGCCACCCAGGATGGAAAGGCGATACCGCGCCAACTTGGAGAGCGGTAACGTTCAACGCCGAGGCCAACTCATTTCTGACCGAGGAAATCACTGCAAACCGCGTGGTCACCGTTGCGGAATACCTCGGCGCCCCCTTGTATCTGATCCGAGTGCGCAACAACGACACCGAGGCGTGGACACCAGCAGCGTGGTCCCCCGCTGAATGGCTGGCCAATGTTCTTTACGCCCCCGGTCTGCTGCCTGCAGAAGGAGAGGCACGCACGGACGTCAATGTGAATTCCTACGCGTGCGTGGAAATCGCCGTTTTTGAGCGCAAGGAAGAGATCGTAAACAAGTATCTTGATTCGTTTGGATTTTCTCGCTCAGCCACTGAATTGACGACCCCTGCCGTGTTCCCGATTGTGGTGAACCGTGAGACAAAGCAAGTTGTTGGCTTTGGCAACGCTACTGACACAACGATCAAGGCGCTGGATGGCTCTAACCTGGCTGCTGATGAGAACGTTGTGGTTCCTGAAATCCAGGAGGACTCTCTGGAGCCTGCTTGGCAACCCCTCCCCAGTGCGCTCGGAAAGATCAAGGAATCCGCATTCGTTTCCTTTGACGGTAACGAGTTCGTCGTTCGCAACAAGGATTCTGGTGCGGTGGGAATTCTCTTCAAGAAATCGTCTGAGATCCTCTTTGCAGGTCAGACAGCCCGCCAACCTGCGCCGGAGGATCTGTCCACTCTGGAAGGGTACAAACTTGCGCAGAAGAAGTCCTCTAAGGCCTCGCCGTTTCTCTTCCAAGACACCAACAACGATGACAACTGCGCTGGCCTGGTCATCTCGGAGTCCATCTCGCGCCTCTTTGTCAGTGGTGACGCCGTTTCAATCACAGCTGATCCAAAGGCCGCCACTGTGACGGTCGCCGTCAACGGTGTGAAGCAGGATGCTCATTTCTCTGGCGTGAACTTTGGCCTTCCTCTGGCCTTCGTCATTGTAACCAACGGTGCTACAGATGCGATGGTGCGCACTGTGTTGTCTCCTGCTGACACCACGACCCCGCGCGAATCCCGCAGAGAGTTCACTCTTGACAGACTTCTCACGGACAAGGAACCCAAGAAGTGTGAAATCACTGGTGAGGTTCTGACACCTCCTTACTACGCCACCAACCACGGTAGCTTCCTTTCCGAAGTGGCATTTCGTAATTGGTATTTCCCGCAAAAGACATTTTGCCGCATTGAAGAGCAAACCTTCCACACTGTCACCTCCACGATCTCGCCGTCGAACCCCGTGCCCGGTCTCCAGGTCACGGCGCGACGACTAACGGGGTGGACGCGATCCATCAACGTTGCAACCCAAGACCCTCTGCAGTTCATCGAAGAGAAGCTGGAGTTCTCGGCCAACTCCAAATGGAAGGCAATCAACGACGACGTCAGCAACGTGGTCAAGTACAAACCCGACGGCGACGATAACACCATCGTCACGGCTGCACTGGAATCTACGAGAAGGGTCGTGACCTTCGCCTTCAAGTTTTCGTCCGCAACTCCGAAGTCAAAGGGTGCACCACTCGGTGGCCTGAACTTTATTGGTCTCCCCAAAGCGAAGGATGACTCATTTGGCGACAACGCAACGGAGGATGTGGCATTCTTGTGCGACGTTGTCGACCACTCGCACAGCTCGTACTCTGGTGAACTCTCTCTCAACGCCGCAGGTGTTTTGTTTGGACATGATGAACTGATTGGCTTTGCATTGGACACTGTCACTTCCAAGTTGTTTGTGTACCGCGAGGGTCAGCTCATTGGCTGCGCTTTCCACAACGCCAAGAACTCCGGATTCTGTGGTGTGTCAACCAATGTGGCAGGCACAGTCGTGGAGGTGGTCAACGCTGCGACTGGAAGTATGATTCTCGGAGAGGATCAGCCCTCATCAGCTAATGGACCAGCGTTCTACTTTGGATCTCGTTGGCTTGGACCACGTGCAAACGCACGCATCCGCGTGGTGACGCCATCTCGCACGGGTCCCCTGAACAACTTCGCCATCGCTGGTGCGCGAAACCAAGGATGCCAATTGGACAAGGGCAACCGACTGGTCACCTTCAAGGACAACAATGCCTGTGTTTTGTCGAACTTGCGCATTCCGCGAGGAACCGTTGTGACCTTTTCCGTCAAGTGGACCTACCCAGGATACTCTGCCGGCAACACGTTCAACGCATTGCAGGGATTTTACGTGGGCGCAGAACCACGTCTGGGAGACTATGACAACGTACAAAACAACCCGAACGTCTTTGTTGTCACATGCTACAACAACGGTGGCGCGGCACACTCTCGCTGGACCAATCCTCCGGAGCAAGGAACCTTTTCCTCAGAACACGTCACTGTGTGGACTGTCGACCGAGTCGCACACACCATCAAGCTGGTGGATACTCGCGACGGTGAAACCATGAACACATTCAACCTACTGGAAGGTTTGAACGCGGAAGAAGACATCTGGTTCCTTGCTGCGGGTCAAACTGCATCTTTGGAGTTTATCTCTGGTACCATAAGCTCCCCACAACAGATTGTGGTGGGCTTGATGCGCGAGGAATGCAGTCCCGTGATCACGCAGTACGATTCTGCCAAACTCCTCCGATCGAAAAAGTTTGCAGGCGCTGCCGTGACGAACTTCAGCACGACCGTGTCCCCGTTGAATATCGGCTTGCGCAACCGTGACGGTGAATTGGAGGTCACAATTGGCACCGATGTGCAACGCATAGCCTTTGACAAATCCTTCCGCTGGGTTCCCTTTATCGCTCTCCCGTTCGAGGGCCTGACAGCGGAAATCAGCTCTGTCCCCGTTGTGCTCCCTGAGGCTTCCATTCTTCGTATCGAGGAAGTCAAGGGTCACAATCACTTCCGTGTTGTCGATGCACAGAACCCATCGGCGTCCGCATGGTGCACAGCCGAAGACGTCACGCTGCCGTGGACACAGTACAAGGGCGATGTAGAGAGCCTCGTCAATCGTATCGTGTTCGCGCTTGTGGACGGTCGTGAAGCCACAGGAACTGCCGTGGTCAAGGTGGTATCCACCAAGGAAGGCCCCAACAAAGACGTCATCAAGTGCGAAGTCCAAGGTGGCAAAGCTTCTGGTCGAAGCTTCCTCATTCATCCATTCGACAACTACCGTTTCTTCACTATCGCTGACGAGTCTGCGTTGGTCTCGTCCCAACAAGCGGTCAACTACGCTGTCACGGGCATGGGTGATAGCAACTTCACGACAGCGTCCAGCATGATTAGTGCGCTGAACGTTCTTCGCTCCTTCCTTCGCAGCGCGGGAGGCCGCGCAGCGTTCGCAACGACAGTCGGCAACATCGGCCCTATCCTCTTCGGCAATGCGCGCGCCGAGGTCAATGCTGACTTCACTGCAAGCACGCCAGACAAATATCAATTGGGTTTGAACATCAGCGAGGCTCTCAACAAAATCACCAATCTGCAGGCTGCCAAAGAAAGCATTGACCTCCCGGTTGCAACGCGCAATATCTTCATTGAGCCTGCACAGCTTGCCGACTCGCGCACCAAGAATCTCCTGCAAGGCTCGATCGTCAGTCTGCCACCTGCACGTGTGGTCCTGGAGAGCTGCCAAGAGCACGGTATTCCCGAACCAGCTGCTGATCTCGCGGGTTTTGAGGCTCACTGTTTGAACAGCACTTTCTTGGTGGAAGAGGTACAAGGAAACCGTGCGACCGTCAAGGCTGCTGACAACTTCCGGCTCACAGTGCCTGTGGAGGTGTTGCAGATTCAGCGCATCGACCCCAACCGCCCGACGCAAGCCTGGTGGGAGGCTAAGGAGTTCACGTATGACCCTGTCGAGGTGCACAAGGGTGAGCTCAAGGCTATTCTGCAGAAGTACTCGCCCGAGCAGCTCCAGAACCTCGACGCCATCATCAACGGTGAGGAGGAACTCAAGACCAAAAGCGCAAAGTCTTTCAATGTCGAAGCCGTGACGAAGGACGGTGACGATGAAAGTGTCAAGCGCTTCCAAGTCCGTGTGCCTGTGGACACTTTCCGAGGAATTGCCAACCGTTCCTCATCAGTGAAGGTCACATCCACACCTTTCACCGTGTTCGATCAGTCCTTTGCCTTCCAAGCCGTTGCAGACAAGGCAAACGTGGCCTTTGGAGTTGTCCTCGAGAAGGCGTACGCCACGAGCTTCTTTGGTAAGTTCGCCTGCGAGATTCACGAGCGCGCCGTGGAAGATGCGTCAGCCGGCACAAAGGACCTGGGTGATGCTGTCGCCTTCCTGCACCGCTTCCAACCTAGCATTGAGAAGCCATGCAAGATCGTTTCCTCCAAATTGCTCGGGGCGTTCGCAGAGGCGAGCGCTGTGGACCACTTCGACAAGCCGCCAACAGCCACCATTCAGGATGACTTCACTCTGTTGGTCACGTTCACTCTTGAAAAGCAGTCTGAAGGACAGGGGCTCACGTACAGTCAGTCTCCCGCTCAAGGTGGCGAAGAGGACGGTATGGGCACGAAGACCATCCGTTCGCGCTTGAACGTCGTCGACGAGTACACGCACATCTCACTACCCGCCCACCCTGCAGCCACGCTTCAACTTGGCAAGGAAATCACGCTGCCACAACCGTGGCACATCCCCTCTCGTGCCTACTCCGAGTACACACCAGAACAGCGCCGATTCCTCGGGAAGACCGCAACTGTCAAGGCAGTGAACGACAACGGCATTACATTGCAGATTGGAAAGTCGGACGTTCTCTATTCTGCCGCGGATCTTTCTGCGTCCGTCGAGTTCGCGGAGTTCGACGAGAAGACACCAGCGGCTGTGGGCGACTATCTTGTGCTCCTGCGCGATGTCACAGAACCGCAAGTGGCACAAGTACAAGAGATCAGTGGTTCGGGTAGCGACCGCCGCTTCCGCCTGGAGACTCTTTCTGGCGACGATGTTGAGGGTGTGGAGCTCGCTCAGCTCCGTCTCGTGCGCAATTTTGTGGCACAGCCCCACCCAAATATCAAGATCACGACGACTCGCACGGAGCAAGGAGATTTGGCAGTCGACTTTGAAAATCTGGCCAAGACTCGATCCCGCGTTGTTGTTCAGATCTTCCCCGTGGCCGGTAAAGCTGCGCCCGTCATCGAGAAGGCCCAGCGCATCGCCAAGCAGAGCACGTTCCGCGTTGTGATTCCGAAGGCAGACATCGAGAACTACTGCACTGCAAGCCCCTTGGATTTAGGAGCGGGTGGTTCACTGGAGCTGGCGGTAAAGATCGCCGGTGGTCCAACGGGCCCGCGTGGCCCGCTGTCGGCATCCTGTCGCTGGGAAGGCAAGGGCGCTGACGGCGCAGCCCTGGACTTCGTGCTGGAGGCAGACGGCACGAAGTGTCATCGCTCGGACTCCTCCGCATGGGGCACAAACATGTCTGTGGAGCAGATCAACAAAGGCAAGCATGTCATTGAGGTGACCACATGGGCACGCTCCTCGTGCATCTACATGGGCTTTGTGGGTCCGCGTTCGGGATGCTGGAGCAACCGCAAAATCCGTGACAGCGCCACATGCACTAGCATCGACTTCATTGGTATGGACTGCAGCACTCAAAACGTGCAGGCACTCCCAGAACGCCAAACCACGGATTCATCCCGCAATCCGATGTCGCTGGACGGACGTGAGTGCAAAGTGGTATTCACTTTGGACTGGGGCAAAAAGTCCATTGAATGTAAGGTGGACGGAAAGGTGTGTTGGGTGAACGAGAAGCACATGAGCGTGTGGAAGTTCTGCCGCTTCGCTGTGTGTCTGGGAGATGCCTCCACGTATGTGCAGATCACCAAGTGGACTGTTTTCGGAGTTGGCGCGCCAGCTGCCGTCGCCGGGTCGGATGGTATCACCCCCGAAGCCGTGTACGAGATTGTGAAGGACGCTCAAGTCTCTTTTGGACCCGTGCCGTTTGCGCACGACAACGTTGTCCTGCATCAGCCTACGTTGCAGCGCTTGGGATTTGCTCCGTTTGACCCCAAAAATGCACCCCCACAACCAGAAAGTGAGGATGTTTTTGTCGTCGTCCGGTCACAGGTCATGTCTGTGATTTCTCAATGTGCGCAGGACCTTATTATGTCCTCGTTGGAAGACCATGAGGAGCTCAATGCCTTGCTTACCCTGGCGCAACCACAGTACGCGCGACAGTTGTTCGCTGTCCTGGCTGGGTCAAAGAACGCGCAACGAGTGCGTCGCATCGTAGACCGTATTGCCAAGGGTGGTAGCAGCACCTCGCGCTGGGCACTCTATGACGTCGCGCGTCGCGCCCTGGAGCAGACCACCTCGCCCCTGGCGTTGGCTGTCACAGAGGCCGACGAGAAGGCCACGGACAAGGAGAAGGCAGCCATTGAGTTCGCTAATGCAGAACGGCGCGAAAAGGCCGATTTGCACGCGCACCTCGCCACATACATCATCACATCCATTCTGCGTCACACGCCACACGCCATCGGCCTGCTCGAATCATCAAGTGTGCAGCCGACCATTGCTGCCCTGACCGCAGCAGGCAATGTTCTGACCCGTTCTGCGCGTCACGCTTGCGTGGACGCCGCAGCCACCCTGCTTGCGCAGTACGGAAGCTACCAGGCCCTCCCTGATGTGCAAGACCGTGTGCGCAAGGTAGCGAAGATCGCTGACCACAGCCATCCGTACCTTACCGCAGCGCTGCCAATGTCGCTCTTCAGCCCTATTCTGCGCATGACGTCTGCGAACTTTCAGCGCAAGGGCAAGGGTGGAGCCCTCCTGGGTGCGTCTCTTGGGCTGTTGCTCTCCCTTCAGAACCTTCACCGCACATTCCGACTTGGTGGACGCGTTCCAGGCTCTGACACAAAGATCCCCACCAAGAGCATTGCTGTGCTCCAGGATGCTGTGAACGCTCTGGAAAGTCGCACGGACTTGCCCGGCTGTTTCAACTGCACATTCGGTGCTGAAGTCACAGATTTCCGTGGCATTGCTCTCGAGGCCCGAGCCCTCCGAGAGGACACCGGTGAAGCGCCCGAGGTCACAGAGGTCAAAGACCCCGTCAACGTGGAAAGCGACAGTGAGACCCGACAAAACGCCTCGTTTGTCTGGTCGAGTCTGACACACGAGTTGACAAGCACTGCCAGCTCTATTCCATCCATCGGAAAGTGGGGCTTCTCCGTGGAACTTGTAGGTCAACTCACTGTTGTGGCCGGTGTTCAAGTCATAGGCGGGCAGCACTTTGGATTCACAATTGCAAACACAAGTGACAGTCCAGTGTCCGTTGCTGTAGAGTACTGCGCCGCAGAGCACCGGCTGCATCGCCTTTCTGGCGTTGGAGGCAGCCTCCATGTGGACGAAACACTGGAGGTCCCATCGGACCTGCAACTCGCGCCATTCGTCCGCATCGAGCGCAAGACAAACGACACCGCTCGAGTGCGCGTATGTATGCATCACCGCAACTTTTTGCAGCGGCGTCGTGGCGTGTACCCGTTGGGGGAGCAGGGTGCGCCTGTAGACATCGCAACGGCCATCGACGGCGATATGGTCGCCCCCGCCAGCGTCCCGGTGCTGTCGCGTGTGTTCTACGTGCAGCTCCGACAGCTGTTGGACAAGGTGGAGAAGGGAACAAACATTCGGCAATTGCTTCTGCAGTACACTGCCGTGAAGGCTGTGTTTGACTCGATGCAGATCACAAGTCATGAAGCCGAAAGCTTCCAGCCGTATGTGCGCCATGCAAAGGCTCTTGCTGATCTTGCTCAGGTCGCCTATTCCATCGCGAATTTGCAGCAACCAACCAACCCAATTTCCAAGCTCTTCTTCACAACCAAGTGCTTCATTCCCAACGCAGTGCGTGAAGCTCTGCAACAAGAGGCCGTTTCGGGGCTCTCCTCCCCGACGGGTAACAGAATCGAAGTGCAAGTGCACATGATGCAAGCCGGTGTGCGTCGCAAGACAGTCCAGGCTGGTCTGCGTGCATCTATCTTTGGCCAGCTGAAGCCTCAGATTCAACGCCAAATCACATGTCTCTACGCCTTCCCGATGTTCCAGGCTAAGCTGGTGGGCTTCGGGGCAACCGACTGCGGCGGCCCGTACCGTCAGACGATTACCGAATTGGGTGTCGAGATGATGGATGAACGTAATCCGATGTGGCGCAAGACGCGCAACGGCGAGACTATCATGCCCAACGCAGAATTGGGTGGACAGTACCGTGAATACTTTAACTTCTTCGGACAACTACTTGGACACTTCTTCTTGCACCCGGAGGTCCTGCCTGTTGACATTTCAGCCCTGTTTTGGCGCCGTCTGTGTGGCGATGCTGAAGCCCCCGATGACATCTCATGTGTATGGCGGTCAATCAACGGTCTGGCGACGCCACAAATCTTAGAGTCTCCCCCCGAGCTCTTCAACGAGTGCTTCCCCGACGCAGTTGCTCGCGTGGCTGTCGAAAAGGATATCTCAACGTCTGCTGACGAACCGCTGTCCGCACAGCGCCTGCGTGCGATTGTATGGACTGAAACGCACCGATGGGATGACCAGATCGCGTGGATTCAGGATGGTTTCTACAAAATGGTCCCTCCGTCCATCACATGTCTCTTCACTCCAGAGGAGCTCGAGCTCCGCATCTGCGGCGCCAAGACGGTCACGCACAGTGAACTTCAAAAAGTATGCGATGTAAACATTGGTCAGCGCGAACGATTCTGGCGCATGTCTCAGCGTCTGACAGATGAAGAACGCTCGCAACTCCTGGAGTTCATTTGTGGCTCGCGCCGTCTTCCTCTGCCCGAAGGGCGACGCTGCTCGATCAACGGCGAAGGCGGAAACGGCTTTCCGCGAGCGTCCACGTGCTTCTTCAACATGTACTGCCCCGACTACAATTCAGACGATGAAATGTACGAGAAGGTGCGATATGCCATCACAATGTGCCGCTCAATCGACAACGACTACGTTGCTCAGGATCAGGTCATTATCGACAATGCAGGGGAATAATGCAAGCACGTGTCACGGAAGAGCTAATGGACTGAAGATAACACAAAAAAATCAACACCAAAAATATATCATAATATGCTAACAGAAATAAAAACCAACACACAAAAAA
>Ga0256362_1000027_pt1 | contig 16174 bp, 11 predicted proteins | sample MistaT_6_FD_189978 | JGI IMG/M metagenome (GOLD analysis project Ga0256362, IMG submission 189978) | Metatranscriptome of freshwater microbial communities from Mississippi River, Louisiana, United States - Miss_Atlam_RepA_8d (Metagenome... | ecosystem: Environmental > Aquatic > Freshwater >...
CGGCGTATTTGAAGGTTGTTCCCTGATCTTCTTCGCTCCAGACGATGTACTTCATTTTGACAAGATCGATGACCCCCCTGAATTCGTCCTCGGCACCGACCGGCAGTTGCAGCGGCACCGCAACCGCGTTCAGGCGCTCCTTCATCTGCTTGATGACTCGGAGGAAATTCGCGCCCGCACGATCCATCTTGTTGACGTAGACGAGGCGAGGCACTTCATAACGATTTGCCTGACGCCATACTGTTTCAGTTTGTGGCTGTACGCCGGAACTGGCACACAGCACAACACAAGCGCCATCCAGAACGCGCAAAGAGCGCTCAACTTCAATGGTGAAATCGACGTGACCAGGGGTATCAATGATGTTTATTCGGTGCTCACCGAACTGCAGATCCATCCCCTTCCAAAAGCAGGTTGTGGCGGCCGAAGTGATGGTGATTCCGCGTTCCTGCTCCTGCTCCATCCAATCCATGGTGGCAGCACCTTCATGCACCTCACCAATCTTGTGATTGACGCCGGTATAGAAGAGGATGCGTTCGGTCGTCGTGGTCTTTCCGGCGTCGACGTGGGCACAGATACCTATGTTGCGATATCGCTTGATAGGAGTCTTTCTGGCCACAGATAAGCCCTTGGAAAAATTGGAGACCGCGAGGACCGAACTAGTGCGGGCGGCTTAGAAGCGGTAGTGGGAAAAGGCCCGGTTGGCTTCAGCCATACGATGCACATCTTCACGCTTCTTGACGGCGCTTCCACGACCCTGTGAGGCATCGAGGATTTCCCCCGCCAGCCGAAGCGCCATGGACTTCTCTCCCCGGCCACGTGCATATTCGACGAGCCAGCGCATGGAAAGCGCATTACGTCGCTCGGGACGGACTTCGACAGGGACCTGATAGGTTGCGCCACCGACTCGCCGGGACTTCACTTCCACCATAGGTGCAATGTTGTCCAGCGCTGTCTCGAATACTTTCAGCGGATCCGAATTTCCCTTTTCGGTTATTGCACCGAGGGCTCCGTATACGATCCTCTCCGCGACGGACTTTTTACCGTCGCGCATTACGTGGCTCATGAACTTGGCGAGGATGACGCTGCCGAATTTAGGATCTGGCAACACTGCGCGTCGAGCAGGAACTCGTCTTCTTGGCATAACTCTCTCTCTTCAGGGTAATCCGGGATGAGCTTGACGGCTACCCGGCCTTACTGGGTTGTGTGACTGCGAAAATCAGGACTTCGGACGTTTTGCACCATACTTGGAGCGACCCTGGCGGCGAGCCGCAACACCGGAGGTATCGAGCGAACCGCGAACAGTGTGATAGCGCACACCGGGCAGGTCCTTTACACGACCCCCACGGATCAGGATGACGCTGTGCTCTTGCAGGTTGTGCCCCTCACCGCCGATGTAGGAGGTGACTTCATAACCACTTGTCAGTCGTACGCGGCACACTTTACGCAAGGCCGAGTTGGGCTTCTTGGGCGTGGTGGTATATACGCGAGTGCAGACACCGCGCCGCTGCGGGCTTCCCTGCAAGGCGGGAACGTCGCTCTTGTCGGTGTTGCGACTTCTCGGTTTACGAACCAACTGGTTAACAGTGGCCATTCATATCTCCAATGTGCTGCGGGGGGAACGCCCGCGCAGTTTGTTTTATGTTCGTCTGCTGCCGACGAAAAGGCCGCCGATTGTAGAGAGCGACCTTTTAGGCGTCAATCGCCGGACTGCTCGCCGGAGCCAAAGTCCATTTCTGCGCTCAGCGCCTCGCTGAGTGCCGCCTCGACTTCCCGCGCAGAAGCCATTTCCTGACTGCGCCTGCTCTCGGACTGCTTGCGGCGGTTCTCGTGATAAGACAGACCCGTACCCGCCGGGATCAATCGGCCCACGACAACGTTCTCCTTGAGGCCAAGCAGGTAGTCCCGCTTTCCGGTCACGGCGGCTTCGGTGAGCACACGCGTGGTTTCCTGGAATGAAGCCGCCGAAATAAAGGATTCGGTAGCGAGCGAAGCCTTGGTAATGCCCAAGAGCACTCGCTCGAACCGGGCCTCTTCCTTCCCTTGCTCGCGAAGACGCCGGTTTTCCACCATGACCCGACTAAATTCCACCTGCTCACCCTTGATGAATCCAGAATCACCCATTTCGAGGATTTCTGATTTCCTGAGCATTTGGCGAACGATTACTTCAATGTGTTTGTCGTTGATACGAACACCCTGCAGTCGGTACACGTCCTGAACCTCATTGACGATGTACTGAGCCAAGGCCTCAACACCTTTTAGGCGCAGGATGTCATGAGGGCTGGGCGGTCCGTCGGACACGACTTCCCCTCTTTCGATGTACTCCCCCTCGAACACGGTCATCTGGCGCCACTTGGGAATGAGCACCTCGTAGTGAGGGCTCCCATCGAGAGGATTTACCCCGTCGGCAGGCGTGATGATCAAGCGGCGCTTGCCCTTGGTTTCCTTGCCGAAGCTGATCGTGCCGGAGATTTCCGCGAGAATGGCTGGCTCTTTCGGTTTGCGAGCTTCAAATAGATCAGCGACGCGCGGCAGACCCCCGGTGATGTCGCGCACCTTCGATCCCTCTTGCGGAATGCGAGCAACGACATCGCCCACTTCGACCTTCCCGCCATCCGTGACTGCAACGATAGCCTTTGCAGGCAGGAAGTAGTGCGCAGGAGCATTCGAGCCAGGCAGAAGGACATACTTGCCTTTTGCGTCGAGCAGGGTGACCGCTGGTCGCAGTTCCTTACCCGCAGACGGTCGCTCCGACACATCCAGAACCATGATGCTGGAAAGGCCAGTAACCTCATCGGTCTGCTGCTTGACGCTCAATCCCTCGTCCATCGACTCGAAAGCAGCAGTACCAGCTACCTCGGCAATGATCGGATGCGTATGGGGATCCCAGTTGGCGACGACTTGCCCGACCTTTACCTTGGCCTTGTCGGTGCCATTGATGACCGCACCGTAGGGGAGCTTGTAGCGCTCCTTTTCACGACCATGCACGTCATTGACGACCAATTCACCCGACCTCGATACCACCACTAATTGACCATTAGGTCGCTGCACAGTTTTCATGTTGCGCAGATGGATGGTGCCCTCGGTCTTGACCTGCACGCTGTCGTTGGCGGTTGCGCGAGAGGCTGCACCACCGATGTGGAAGGTGCGCATCGTCAACTGTGTTCCTGGCTCACCAATCGACTGAGCGGCGACCACACCGACCGCCTCGCCAATGTTGGCAAGATGGCCTCGAGCCAAATCACGACCATAACACTGCCGGCAAATTCCGGCATCCGCGGCGCAGGTGATGGGGGAGCGAACCAGCACCTCATCGATCCCATTCGTTTCCAGCTTTTCTACCAACCGCTCATCAATGAGCGTACCGGCCTCGATCAAGGTTTCGCCATCTGCATTGACGACATCCCGAGCAACGACGCGACCCAACACCCTTTCGCCAAGTGCCGCGATGATGTCACCACCCTGAATGATGGGGGTCATCGTCAGCCCTTCCTCGGTGCCGCAGTCCTGTTCTTTGATGACCAGGTCCTGCGAAATATCCACGAGACGTCGTGTAAGGTAACCCGAGTTGGCAGTCTTCAATGCAGTGTCGGCGAGACCTTTGCGGGCACCGTGCGTCGAGATGAAGTATTGGAGGACACTCAGACCCTCACGGAAGTTAGCCGTAATGGGCGTTTCGATGATGGAACCGTCGGGCTTGGCCATCAGGCCACGCATGCCGGCCAACTGACGAATCTGGGCAGCAGAGCCCCTCGCGCCAGAGTCCGAATAGATATACACGGAATTGAAGGATTCCTGCTGCACTTCCTTGCCGGTTTTGTCGACAACGCTCTCTTTCGACAATCCATCCATCATCGACTTGGCAACCAGGTTGTTGGCTCGGGACCAGATGTCGATGACTTTGTTGTATTTCTCACCCTGGGTGACCTGGCCGGCGCTGAACTGTGCCTCGATTTCCGCGACTTCGGCTTCAGCCTGATTGATGAGCGTGGCCTTCTCGACCGGGATCACGAAGTCGTTTACCCCGATGGAAGATCCGGAGTAGGTCGAGTACCGATACCCCATGTACATCAGTTGGTCGGCAAAAATTACGGTTTCCTTCAAACCAACGTTCCTATAGCAAACGTTGATGATGTTGGAGATCTGCTTCTTGGTCATCTTATGATCGACCAGTGAGAAGGGCAGCCCCTCGGGCACGATCGTGTAGAGAATCACCCGACCCACGGTCGTGGCCTTCAGGCTAGTGACCACTTTGCGCGAACCATCTTCACCCTTTAGCACTTCCGGTAGGCGTACTTTGATCTTGGCCTGCAGGTGGGCGTGTCCGGTATTGAATGCGCGAATCACTTCGTTGACATTGGCAAACACCATGCCCTCACCCTTGGCATTGATGCGCTCTCGTGTCATGTAGTAGAGACCGAGGACGACGTCCTGTGAGGGAACGATGATGGGTTCTCCGGACGCTGGCGAGAGGATATTGTTGGTGGACATCATCAAGGTGCGCGCTTCCAACTGCGCCTCAAGCGTGAGCGGAACGTGCACGGCCATCTGGTCGCCATCGAAGTCAGCGTTGTACGCCGCACAGACGAGAGGGTGGAGTTGGATTGCCTTACCTTCTATCAGCACGGGCTCAAATGCCTGAATACCCAACCGGTGCAGAGTTGGCGCGCGGTTCAACAGGATCGGGTGTTCACGGATTACGTCGGCAAGGATGTCCCAAACCTCGGCAGTCTCCTTCTCCACCATTTTCTTGGCTGCCTTAATGGTGGTAGCGATACCTCGCAGTATCAAACGCCCCAGGATGAAGGGCTTGAACAACTCCAGGGCCATCTTTTTGGGGAGCCCAGCCTGATGCAATCGCAGAGTAGGACCAACGACGATTACCGAGCGTCCCGAATAGTCCACACGCTTGCCCAGCAAGTTTTGGCGGAAGCGCCCCTGCTTGCCCTTGATCATGTCCGCGAGGGATTTGAGCGGACGCTTGTTCGAACCAGTGATCGCCCGGCCGCGACGACCATTGTCGAGAAGCGCATCGACTGCTTCCTGCAGCATGCGCTTTTCGTTACGCACGATGATGTCAGGCGCGCTGAGATCGAGCAGCCTCTTTAGGCGATTGTTTCGATTGATAACCCGACGATAAAGGTCATTGAGATCGGATGTAGCGAAGCGGCCACCGTCCAGTGGCACCAGCGGCCGGAGGTCTGGCGGCAGAACGGGCAGCACATTGAGGATCATCCACTCAGGTTTATTGCCAGAACTGAGGAAACCATCGAGCAGCTTGAGCCGCTTGCTCAGCTTCTTGAGTTTGGTTTCGGAGTTGGTGTTGGGGATTTCCTCGCGCAGACTCGCCGCCTCTCCTTCGAGATCCATGTCGTGCATGAGATCCTGAATCGCTTCGGCACCCATCTTTGCCTGGAACTCGTCACCGAACTGCTCGACTGCCGTGTAGTACTCCTCGTCATTGAGCAACTGACCACGCTCGAGCGTCGTCATACCAGGATCAGTAACAACGAAAGCTTCGAAGTAAAGGATGCGCTCGATATCACGGAGCGTCATGTCAAGAATCAGACCGATCCTGGACGGTAACGACTTCAGGAACCAGATATGGGCAACCGGGCTGGCCAGCTCTATGTGGCCCATGCGGACGCGACGCTCCTTGGTCAGGGCGACCTCTACACCGCATTTTTCACAGATCACACCCCGGTGCTTGAGACGCTTGTACTTGCCACAGAGACACTCGTAATCCTTCACTGGCCCGAAAATCTTCGCGCAAAACAAACCATCCCGCTCGGGCTTGAAGGTACGGTAATTGATCGTCTCGGGCTTTTTGACCTCACCAAAGGACCAGGAACGGATCAACTGGGGAGAGGCCAACCCGATCCGGATGGAGTCAAAGTCGTCGGTCTGTTTCTGGGCTTTATGGAAGGCAATCAAATCTTTCATCGTCGTATCCGCCTTTGTATCTCGAAAAAATGTTGATGTATTCCGGGTGCGATCCAGCTCCGCGTGAGCTGGCCCCACTCAGTTATCAACATCCAGTTCCATATCGATTCCCAACGAACGAATCTCTTTCAGAAGCACGTTGAAGGACTCGGGCATGTAAGCCTCCATCCTGTCGTCGCCATCGACGATATTCTTGTACATCTTGGTACGACCGTTGACGTCGTCCGACTTCACCGTAAGCATTTCCTGCAGCGTATAGGCTGCACCGTAAGCTTCCAGCGCCCACACTTCCATCTCGCCGAAACGCTGTCCACCGAACTGGGCTTTCCCGCCGAGTGGTTGTTGGGTCACCAGAGAGTAGGAGCCGGTTGAGCGCGCATGCATCTTGTCGTCAACGAGGTGGTTCAGCTTCAACACGTACATGACACCCACCGTGACTTTTCGATCAAAGGACTGTCCCGTCCTTCCATCGTAAAGAGTCATCTGCCCATCCTCGCTGAGGCCGGCCAATTTGAGCATCTCTTTGATCTCGGCCTCCGAGGCGCCATCAAAGACGTTGGTTGCCATGGGAACGCCCGCGCGAAGATTGTGTGCCAACTGCAGTATTTCGCCATCTGACAGCGATTCCAGATTTTCCTTACGGCGGGTCTTGCCGACACCATTGTAGATCCGTTCCAGAAACTTCCGAATCTCCGAGGCTCTTGCCTTCTCTGTGATCTGCTCGTTTCGCAGCATGCCATTGATCTTCTCGCCCAGACCCTTGGATGCGGCACCCAGGTGAGTCTCCAAGATCTGACCCACATTCATGCGTGAAGGCACGCCAAGTGGGTTGAGCACGATATCGACGGGATTGCCGGTTTCGTCGTAAGGCATGTCTTCGACGGGCATGATGACAGAGATCACACCCTTGTTGCCGTGACGGCCAGCCATCTTGTCGCCGGGCTGAATGCGGCGTTTTATGGCCAGATACACTTTCACGATCTTGAGTACACCAGGCGCAAGATTGTCGCCTTGAGTAATCTTTCGTTTCTTGTCGGCGAAGTATTCTTCGAGTGCAGCCTTTCTCTCGGCAAGCTGCGCTCCCGCCTTCTCCAGCTGTTCGCTGAGCTTGTCATCCACAAGCCGCAGCTTGAACCAGTCATCATGCTTCAGGCTGTCAAGATATTCTTCGGTGAGAAGGTCGCCTTTCTTGAGTCGCGGCCCCCCAGCAACAGGGTGACCCAGCACGGCTTTACGCAAACGTGCAAAGGTAGCTGTCTCGACAATTCTGTATTCGTCATCGATGTCTTTGCGAACCTTGGCCACCTGCTGGGACTCGATCTGCAGTGCACGCTGATCCTTCTCTAGCCCATCTCGCGTGAAGACCTGCACATCGATGACCGTGCCCTTCACGCTGCTCGGCACGCGCAAAGAAGTGTCTTTTACATCGGAGGCCTTCTCACCAAATATTGCTCGCAGCAGTTTTTCTTCGGGGGTCAACTGCGTCTCCCCTTTAGGCGTAACCTTGCCGACGAGGATGTCTCCGGCATCGACCTCAGCGCCGATATGCACTATGCCGGACTCGTCGAGCCTAGCCAGTGCACTTTCACCAACATTGGGTATGTCAGCCGTGATCTCCTCAGCACCCAACTTGGTATCGCGTGCGATACAGGTAAGTTCCTGAATGTGAATCGAGGTAAAACGATCTTCCTTGACGACCCGCTCTGAAATCAGGATGGAGTCCTCGAAGTTGTAGCCGTTCCACGGCATGAAGGCGATCCGCATGTTTTGGCCCAGTGCCAACTCGCCAAGATCAATTGAGGGACCATCGGCAAGAATATCGTGCCGCGACACCACATCACCTGTCTTCACGAGCGGCCGCTGGTTTATGCAGGTATTTTGGTTGGACCGCGTGTATTTGATCAGGTTGTAAATATCCACACCGGCTTCGCCAGTTTCGGTCTCTTCATCATTCACGCGGACGATGACACGTCCTGCATCAACATAATCGACCACACCGCCACGCCGAGCGACCACACACACGCCCGAATCCTGGGCGACATTGCGCTCCATGCCAGTGCCAACGAGTGGTTTCTCCGAAATCAGTGTCGGTACCGCCTGGCGCTGCATGTTGGATCCCATCAACGCACGGTTTGCGTCATCGTGCTCCAGAAAGGGGATGAGCGAGGCCGCCACCGAAACCACCTGCTGCGGCGAGACATCCATGTACTTCACCTGATCTCTTGGCATCATGGTGAATTCATTCATGTAGCGAACCGAGATAAGGTCCTGCGTCAATCGCCCTTTGGCATCGACAGGAGCGGAGGCCTGCGCAATCACGTAACCGCTTTCCTCGATGGCGGAAAGATATTTCACTTCGTCGGTCACCAGACCATCGACGACCTTCCTGACCGGGCTCTCGATGAATCCGTACTCATTCGTCCTTGCATAAGTAGCAAGCGAATTGATGAGCCCGATGTTTGGCCCCTCCGGGGTCTCGATGGGGCACACACGGCCATAGTGCGTCGGGTGAACGTCCCGCACTTCGAACCCGGCGCGTTCACGTGTCAGGCCACCGGGCCCGAGCGCGGAAATACGACGTTTATGCGTTACCTCGGACAATGGATTGTTTTGATCCATGAACTGAGACAGCTGCGACGAACCAAAGAATTCCTTGATGGCGGCCGCTACCGGCTTGGCGTTGATGAGGTCCTGTGGCATGAGACCTTCACTGTCAGCCATCGATAGACGTTCCTTGACAGCACGCTCGACTCGAACCAGCCCAACGCGGAATTGGTTTTCCGCCATTTCGCCTACACTGCGGATGCGTCGGTTGCCGAGATGGTCAATATCATCGACCACACCAAAACCATTGCGGATATCGACGAGGGTTTTGAGTACATCGACTATATCTTCTCTACTAAGGACCCCTTCACCCGTGGAGCTTTCCCGACCCAAGCGGCGATTGAACTTCATTCGGCCCACATCGGAGAGGTCGTAGCGATCAAGGGAAAAGAACAGATTGCCGAACAGGTTTTCAGCCGACTCCTTGGTCGGTGGCTCACCTGGCCTCATCATTCGGTAGATTTCGACCAGCGCTTCCATGCGAGTCTGTGTCGAATCGATACGCAAAGTATCAGAGACGAATGGCCCACAATCCAGATCGTTGGTGTAAATGGTGCTGAAAGCCGATACACCCATTTTCAGAAAGCCGTTGAGCATTTCTTGAGTGACTTCCGCATTACAGGGAAATTTCACTTCACCGGTCGATTTGTCGACGATGTCATTTGCCAGCGCGTTGCCGATGACGAATTCATTGGGGACCTCGAGGCGCGCGAGTTTCGCCTTCTCCATTTCCCGGATGTGACGATTCGTGATTCGCACACCGGATTTGACGATTTCGACGTCGCCATTCTTGATCGCGAAATTGAGCACTTGTCCACGAAGCCGGGCTGGTACCAATTCAAGAGAAATCGCCCCACTCTTGTCGACAAAGTAATTGTTGTTCTTATAGAACATCTCAAGGATTTCTCGGGTGCTGAAATCCAAAGCACGAAGGAGGATGGTCGCCGGCAATTTTCGTCGACGGTCAATTCGGACATAGACGAGATCTTTGGGATCGAACTCGAAGTCCAGCCAGGAACCGCGGTAGGGAATGATCCTTGCTGAGTAAAGCAGCTTTCCTGAGCTGTGAGTCTTGCCCTTGTCGTGATCAAAGAAGACGCCGGGCGATCGATGCAACTGCGATACGACAACACGCTCAGTGCCGTTTATGACAAAGGTACCGCTGTCCGTCATGAGCGGAATCTCACCCATGTAGACTTCTTGCTCTTTGATATCTTTGATGACTTTGGCTGTGGATTCTTTTTCGTAAATGATCAGCCTGACCTTCACTCTGAGCGACACGGCGTAGGTCGCACCGCGTAGTATGCATTCACTGACATCGAATTCCGGCTTTCCCAACCGGTAGGAAACGTATTCCAGCAGCGCCTTGCCGGAATAACTGACGATGGGGAAGATCGACTTGAAGGCAGCGTGAAGGCCTCTATCCAGCCGTTCCTCGGGCCTTACGTCGGCTTGTGTGAACTCCTTGTAGGAGTTGATTTGGATCTCCAGAAGGTAGGGAATGTTCATGGCGCTTTTCAGCTTGCCAAAGTCTTTCCGGATACGCTTCTTTTCAGTGTATGTATATGCCATCTGCTGATCCTGATGTTCGTGTTTCCGATTTTGCTGCTCGCTGACCCGCCGCCCAGCAGCCCCAACATCGCTTTCTTCGTCGACCCCGGGCAGGGACATCCTGATCCTTGGGAACTACCCGGTCTTCACCTTCACACCATCCCTGCCGACGCGAGTGGAATGCGCTCCAGCTTTGGTGTATCCAACCAAAACAGAAAGGCGGAGCCCCATGTGGAGCACCACCTTCCTGAGGATCTCCTTGGACAGGAGCTTATTTCAGGTCTACTTTTGCGCCGGCTTCTTCCAGCTTCGCTTTCATCGAAGCGGCATCGGCCTTGTTGACACCTTCCTTGACTGTCGATGGCGCGCCATCCACCAGGTCTTTCGCTTCTTTCAGACCAAGACCGGTCAGTTCGCGAACGACCTTGATGACGTTCACTTTCTTCTCGCCGGCACTAGCCAGAACTACCGTGAACTCATCCTTTTCTTCAGCAGCAGGTGCGCCACCAGCAGCGGGCGCCGCGGCAACGGCTACGGCCGCAGCAGCAGATACACCGAACTTGGCTTCCATGGCGGATACCAGTTCAACGACCTCCATTACAGTCAGATTGGCAATACCTTCAAGTATTTCATCTTTAGACAGAGCCATTACTCTTATCTCCTTTCAAAAAATGGTTGAAAAATTACAAAAAAGTCGCATCAAGCTGCTTGCTGCTTTTGGTCACGGACGGCTGCTACGCCACGAGTAACCTTGGTAGGCACCTCGTTTAGCGTGCGAGCCAGTTTTGTGACGGGAGCCAGCATCAGACTCATCAACGTTGCAATCGCCTGATCGTAGGTCGGCAGACTTGCCAACGCATCAATCTGGCTGGCTGGCAACATCTTGCCGCTAATAGCCAATGCCTTGACCGCAAACTTGTCATTTGTCTTGGCGAAATCCTTGAGCACGCGGGCTGCGGCTCCAGGATCAGCTTTCGAGAATGCAAGCAGCGTTGGACCTTTCAGCGCAGGACCGAGGCACTCAAAATCAGTGCCGGCAAGAGCCTTCTTCAACAGGGTATTTCTGACAACGCGCAGATATACCCCGTTGGCGCGGGCGGTCTTACGAAGAGCAGTCAAGTTGGTCACGGTAATGCCGCGAAAATCGGCAATAACCGCAGACAAGGCATCTTTAGCAGCTTCACTGACTTCTGAGACGATCTGTTGTTTGTCTTCGAGTCGAATAGCCACTAACTTTACTCCTGATTGAAAAGCAGCTGCTGGAGCTGCTCCCTCTCTTTCCTTCTCGCATCTGGCAGTTGCGAGAGGCCCTTTCGGTGAAGCCTGGCCTTTCAACCATCTTTAGGTTGTGAGGTTGGGTTACACCATCTGCGCAGGGAATTAAGACCTTTCCGGTCATGGACTCTCAAAAATCAAATCCACGAGCCTTTGGGGTCACCTGCGGTCTTTGACAGTCCTGGTCGGCTTTCGTCGGCCAGTACCCCAAAGTCTGCTAGCACTGCGTGGCGCCTGTTTGCCGGCGCTGTCACGCAGGGACTAAAAATTGGTCTTTTTTTAAATGTTAAGGGTCGACTGATCGACGATGAGCCCGGGACCCATCGTTGATGAAAGCACAACCTTTTGAATGTAGATGCCTTTGGACGTTGACGGTTTGGCTCGCTTGAGATCTGACAGCAGTGCCTCAAGGTTTCCCTTTACCGCGTCGGCTGCAAAGCCGATCTTACCTATGCCTCCATGTATGATCCCGTTTTTGTCCGTGCGGAAACGTACTTGCCCCGCCTTGGCGTTCTTGACGGCGCCAGCAACATCGGGTGTAACGGTACCGACTTTGGGGTTAGGCATGAGTCCCTTGGGACCCAGGATAGTGCCCAACTGTCCTACCACACGCATGGCATCTGGACTGGCGATCACCACATCAAAGTCAATTTTTCCTTCCTTTATGCTTTGGGCAAGGTCGTCGAATCCGACCACGTCCGCACCTGCATCCTTGGCCTTCTGGGCGTTTGCTCCCTGGGCAAATACAGCTACGCGCACAGTCTTTCCTGTGCCATGAGGCAAGGTTGTGGCACCGCGAACGTTCTGGTCAGACTTGCGGGGGTCTACCCCCAAGTTGACAGCGACATCTATCGATTCCTTGAATTTCTTAGAGGAAAATTCGCTCAATAGCGCAACGGCATCCTCGACAGAGTAAAGCTTGTTGCCCTGCACTTTGTTCGCGATCAGCTTTTCTTTTTTGGTCAATTTGGCCATCACACAACTCCTTCAGTCTCAATGCCCGCGCTTCTAGCGCTGCCGGCGAGCGTACGAACTGCGGCATCCATGGAAGCCGCCGTAAGGTCCGGCATCTTCACTTTGGCTACTTCCTCAAGCTGAGCTCGTGTCAACTTGCCGACTTTTTCACTGTTCGGACGACTGCTGCCCTTAGGAATGCCTGCGGCTTTTCGCAGGAGCACACCGGCGGGTGGTGTCTTGGTGATGAAGGTAAAGCTACGGTCCGCATAAACTGTGATGACCACTGGGATCGGCAAGCCCGGCTCAAGACTTTGGGTTTGAGCGTTGAACTGCTTGCAGAATTCCATGATGTTCACACCGTGCTGACCCAGCGCGGGCCCCACGGGGGGACTTGGGTTTGCCTTGCCAGCTGCAACCTGCAGCTTGATGTAGGCTGTGATCTTCTTTGCCATCTTTCCTCCTTTGGGTACAAGCGCCCGACTTCTCGAGCTCCCCGGCGCAACACATTTTCGGCATTGCGACTTTTGTTGAGGGCTACTGCCCGTTTAACTACTACCTATTGCCCGGACTACGATCAATGTTCACTGCACTATCGACCTTACCCTTTTTCGACCTGAGAAAACTCCAACTCAACGGGAGTCGATCGACCAAAAATCAGCACTGCTACTCTGACCCTATTCTTCTCGTAGTTAACTTCTTCAACCGTACCCGTAAAGTCATTGAAAGGCCCCTCAATGACTCTTACCAACTCTCCTGGCTCATAGACTGTCTTGTGGGCAGGTTTATCGACGGTCTCTTCAAGGCGATTCAATATCTCATTCACTTCACGCTGGGTGATTGGCGCCGGTTTATCGGCAGTACCACCGATAAATCCCATTACGCGAGGAGTTTCTTTCACCAGGTGCCACGTGTCGTCATTCAACACCATCTGGATCAGCACATAGCCAGGAAAAAATTTCCGCTCACTTCTCCGCTTTTGCCCACCGCGCATTTCCAAAACTTCTTCCGTGGGTACAAGAACGTCTCCGAAATATTGGCCTAGATTGGACAGACCGATTCTTTCCTCAAGAGATTGCTTTACCTTGCGCTCAAATCCCGAGTAGGCATGCACGACGTACCAACGCTTGTTATCTGCACCCTGAGTCATCCGTCGTATTCCTTCTCAATCCTTAATGCGGTGGCGTCAATTGCTTTCTCGCCCAAGCCAGTGCACTTGCACCTGCCAAGGCCTAGGATCAAATACCCAGTAGTGCCTTCAACAACCAACTCAGACTTGAATCAAGTGCATAAAGCACAAGTGCGAGCACCAGCACGGCGATCACCACAATAATCGTTGTCTGGGTGGTCTCCTCACGGGTGGGCCATACCACCTTGCGGATTTCCGTCTTGGCCTCAATGCCTAGCGCAATGAATGCCTGACCTCTTACTGTTTTTGCAGCAACCAGAACAGCAATTGCAGAAAGACCCAGTAGCGCCAGCAAACGATACAGCCACGACAAGTCGGCGAAGTAGCTATTCCCGTAAATACCCGTGACCACAAGCACGGTAACAACGACCCACTTGAGTGTGTCACCGCTCGTTTCAAGTACTCTTGCTTTATCTGTCATACCGCCTTCACCACATCTACCACCACGAAAGACGCTTTCGCCGAGTGGCAGGCCAGGAGGGTCTCGAACCCCCAACCTGCGGTTTTGGAGACCGCCGCTCTGCCAATTGAGCTACTGGCCTATTCTTTGGAAGTGCTGAGATAGAAGGAGAGGAGGGCCAAGAACTGCAATAGCCTCGGTCCTCCAATCCCGCAAGCCTTACTGGATGATCTTGGCCACCACGCCTGCGCCTACCGTCCGGCCACCTTCCCGGATTGCAAATCGTAGACCTTCGTCCATCGCCACCGGCGCAATCAACTCAACAACCATCTTGATGTTGTCGCCCGGCATCACCATCTCTACACCGTCCGGCAACGTCACCGCCCCCGTCACGTCCGTCGTACGGAAGTAAAACTGCGGCCGGTATCCCTTGAAGAAGGGCGTGTGGCGACCCCCCTCCTCCTTGCTCAAAATGTACACTTCCGACTCGAACTTCGTGTGCGGCGTGATCGCCCCAGGCTTAGACAATACCTGACCACGCTCAACGTCTTCTCGCTTCGTACCACGCAGCAGTACGCCCACGTTCTCGCCAGCACGACCTTCGTCAAGCAGGTTGCGGAACATCTCCACACCCGTGCACGTGGTCTTCTGGGTCGGCCGGATACCTACAATCTCGATTTCCTCGCCCACCTTCACCACACCACGCTCAACGCGCCCCGTCACCACCGTGCCACGGCCCGAAATCGAGAACACATCCTCAATCGGCATCAGGAACGGCCTCTCAATGTCACGCACGGGATCCGGTATGTAGGTATCCAGCGTCTCTACCAACTTGCGAACAGCGCTCGTCCCCATCTGACCATCATCTTTGCCTTCCAGCGCCATCAGCGCCGAGCCAATGATGATCGGCGTGTCGTCCCCAGGAAATTCATAGGCATTCAGCAAGTCGCGGATCTCCATCTCCACCAGATCCAGCAACTCCTTGTCATCCACCATGTCCGCCTTGTTCATGAACACCACAATGTACGGAACACCCACCTGACGCGACAGCAATATGTGCTCACGCGTCTGCGGCATCGGGCCGTCAGCCGCCGAACACACCAGAATCGCTCCGTCCATCTGCGCCGCACCCGTGATCATGTTCTTCACATAATCCGCGTGACCAGGGCAATCAACATGCGCATAGTGACGCACCGCAGAGTCGTACTCCACGTGCGACGTCGCAATCGTAATCCCGCGCTCACGCTCCTCCGGCGCATTGTCAATCTGGTCAAACGCCCGGAACGTGCCACCCCACGTCTCCGCACACACCCGCGTCAGCGCCGCCGTCAGCGTCGTCTTACCATGGTCAACGTGACCAATCGTACCAACGTTTACGTGCGTCTTCTTACGTTCAAATTTTTCCTTCGCCATGAGCTGCTCTCCAGGAACCTTTACCGTTACAAACCTGTTTCACTAACCTGTCCTGACGGCCCTTGACGCCACCAGAGTCAAAGGAACCGCGATATGGTGCTCACACCCGGAGTCGAACCGGGGACCTCATCATTACCAATGATGCGCTCTACCACCTGAGCTATGCGAGCCGAGTCAAACATTGCGAAAGAGCGGAGAGGTTGGAGCGGGTAGCGGGAATCGAACCCGCATGATCAGCTTGGAAGGCTGGAGTTCTACCATTGAACTATACCCGCGAGGTATCGCATTCCACTACCAAGACCGCCGCGAGGAAATTCCATAACATCCTGAAAAATAAGATTTTTTACCTCGCCTTGCCCTGAGGTCGTTCAATCTTTTCTTGCAAGTGCTTTAGAACTTTTCCTATTGGAGTGCCTGATGGTGGAGGGGGGTGGATTCGAACCACCGAAGCTTTCGCGTCAGATTTACAGTCTGATCCCTTTGGCCGCTCGGGAACCCCTCCAATAAGGCATCAGATCGCCGTAGCCACCCCTGGCCCTTTCACAGAGGGCGGCATTCTAGGGGAAAGCATTTTGTCACGCAATCATTTGCAGCCTTTTTCGACTAGCACAACGCTGGGGAATTCCGCCATGGCCAAGGACCACTCCGGTTTTGCTCGAAGCGTATCGTCCTCAATCTTCACGGATAATCTGTTGATGGCAACGTTGAGATGTTCTCGCGTGATTACTGCCGCGTAACCCTTTTCAATGAGGCCCTCTCGGGCAAGTTCAGCCCTCGACTGAAAGCTAAACACGCCCAATGAAATTCCCCCGGTCAGTTCACCTGTTCGAATCAAAAAACTATCGATA
>Ga0256362_1000032_pt1 | contig 15108 bp, 1 predicted proteins | sample MistaT_6_FD_189978 | JGI IMG/M metagenome (GOLD analysis project Ga0256362, IMG submission 189978) | Metatranscriptome of freshwater microbial communities from Mississippi River, Louisiana, United States - Miss_Atlam_RepA_8d (Metagenome... | ecosystem: Environmental > Aquatic > Freshwater > River...
CGGTCGACCAAATCACATCAAGGTCACATACATCAGAAGACTGAGTTAGGGATAAATACGTCACACCCGGTATCGAAAAGGGCGAGGGAGGGAAGAGAGGCAAACCCAAGAGGAAACAAAACAAGCGATGTAAACACATGACCCTTTCTTGTGTTCGTATTCACAGGGGTGGAATGATTATGAAACGTCGTCAACAGGTCTGTACAATGCACACACTCTCACACTCACACCATGCGGATTTGTACCACATTGATTTGTCGTTCCTTTCCAATTTCCACAAGCGAACTTTCAATGACATCCCTGTGTCAACGTGTTAGACCGTGCCTCGGGTGAAGGGAAGCCCTTGTCCACACAGTTGTCCAGGTTATTTTGATTGCCGCTGGTGGATGTGGCGATATCTTGGAAATTGTCAATGTAATGGATTTTTTTTGATGTTTTTCTTCCTCATGGCTCTAATGCTTGTCTTTTTTGTTCTCTTTCGGGTCTGGATTTTTCTTTGCATTTTTTTTTTTCGAGATGTTTTGCATGTCCGCTGTTTCATTTATTATCGGAACGAGCAAGAACAAAAAAGAAGAGAGATGGTACAATGTTGCATAGTGGACTACTCCACAACGTCAAGGATGACTCCGACGCCAGCCACGGTCCATTTGACAGACTTCTGCTTCGTCTTGAGCCAAAGGGCTGTGACGAAGCCAGGCCCACGTTCTTGTGTCTTGTACATGGGAGTTTCATGCTGATCTGCGCGATTGATTTTCGCCGTGGTTGCAGCCGTAATGGTGATGACAGGCATCTTGGGGAACAACTCCTTCATCTTCGAGTCCTCAATGCAGCCAGCAGCCATGTCCCACCGAGCGCCCTCCATTGCAAAGCCGGTCAAGTGGCAACCTTCGCGCGCCGCTTGGTCGTACTGGTCCGCCATCTTTTTGGTCACGTTGCACACAAGTCCCATACTGTCGAGGGGACTTTGCTGATGCACGGCTGTGGACTGCATGATAGCCGTCAGGAAGGACATGGGATTGAAGAAATACCCGAGATTCGTAACAGTTGCAGGCTGCATCACGTCGTTCGTCCAACTAACAAGCTGTGCATCGCGCTTTTGCATGTTGTCGAACCAATCCTTGAGGCGCCTGCTAGACATGAAGGACACCTTTGTCCAGGATGCTGGCACAGCGTCGTTCACGAGCTCACGTTGAAGGAGGGACATCGCCTCGGTCATGGAAAGGTTGCCGTCAAGACCGTCCTTGAGCTCAACAAGAGAGGCCTTCATGGCAGTCTGCAGGATGTTCATGCGCTCGCACTCCTGATAAAACACGTGCTGAATGGGCGTGCGCTCTTCGTCCAACTGCTGCGCGATCTGATTGAGGTCCTTTGGCTCACCAAGGAGGCCTTGGAAGTTTTCGATAATCTCTCGCACGGAGTCTGCCTCGCTCTTTCCACCACCAGCAGTAGAGACCTTCGGTTGCAGCTCAGTGATGGTGTCGAACAGCTTCTGAGCCTGCTTCTCGCGGAACATGATCTCTGCGTTCGGATGCAAACCGTACAATACAGGAGACTCGGGCGGCAGCGTCTCGCCAATGTACTGCACCAAGTCCGCGTAGGGCAGGGCACCCGGGATCGGGAAGCTGATACTTTCCTTCTGTGTGCCGGCAGCCGGAGGAGGGGGATTGCAAATGAGATCCAATCCGTCGATGCACTCCGGGACCACCCACATGCCGAGGTACGCAGCGCAGAGATAGCGATCCCAATCGTCCGTGATGTGTCCGCCGTACATGATCTCACCGAACACATACCGTAGATCTTCCCACGGCAGTTTCGGGCGGTCCTCGACGTAGTTGGACAAGACGTCAACACAGGTCAGCAAATCGCCCACGTTGAACGGGTACACGCGATTCCAGCCTTGCTTGGAAAACTTCTTGCGCTCGATGACCACAGCGTGGAAGTAACACATCGCAAATACGACACTGCGGAATTCGGCAGGCTTGGAACTGTTCTCCCAGCGCTCGTCTTCGAAGTTCGCCAGAGCGCGCAACATGTTCGCGTACACGCCTGTGGGGGGTTCGTTGGTGATCTTGATTGATCGTTGCAGAATACCGATTGGAATGTTGGTGGAGGGCTCTGCGGACAGGAAGACACGGAAGTCAAGGTGAGCCACCCGCTTGCGACCTTCTTCATCGCGTGGGATGAGGGCCTCGTCCTCATCATCATCCTCGTCCTCCTCCTCTTCTTCGTGGGCGTCAGGATTGCCCTCGCCTTCAGGATTGCCTTCGCCGTCGTGGGGAACTTCTTCGGGATCTGCATCGGGCTTGTCCACCTTTCCATCGGTCTCGGCGCGCTCGGCCATGCGCGCGCGGCGACGTGCTGCCCGTCGTTCGGCCTTTCGGCGTGCCAAAATGTCGAGCTTCTTATACAGCTCTGCGTTTGCGTCCAAGGTTTTCTCCAGCTGAATGAGCCACTTTTTCACCAAGTGAACGTTATTCAACATAGCCCACCCTCCGTTGGCGATCGAGATATCCAAGGCACGATTCGCGACCACTTCTTGACCCTGTCCCAGGGACACGTTGAAGAGGAGTTCCTTGTCCTCAGTCTTGCCCCGCTTGTTTCCGAGCTGGATGACCTGTGCCACAGGGTCGACACCGGGACTGAGAATGAAGAAGATTGGCGTGGTGGGTCCACATGCCTCGAAAGACACCTCAAGAGGTACAGCCTGGTCAGACACGAAGAATTTGCCAATAGCCTGAGAGACGAAGTCCTCCAACGCGGCTGTGAGCCGATCGGGGCGCAAGCAACGTAAGATTAAAAGCTTCAAGAAGGGGGGGAGATTTTTCCACTCGCCGTGCAACTGGGTCTTTTCAGGTTGCTCCTTCTCGCACCAAGATTTCCATCGGGTCTGCTCTTCAATTTCTTGCCGGAGGGCTTCGAACGAGTACGGAGGGTCCAACTTAATGGTTTCAGCGAGAGCACACACACTGAGCCATTGCGGCTCGGGCAGCCATTCACGAACGGACTCAGGGCACTCATGATGCCCCTTGCCGCGGTCACCGCGCAATAGAAAGTTAAGGTGTTGCTGTTTGATGACCTCCTTCGGGTCCTGTGAACGCACAAGGATAGCGAATGTTAACAAACTCGAGAAGATAAGCTTGTGTCGCTCAAAGAGACCGCGGCAAACGTAGGCAAACACCGACTCCGTGATTGCCTTGAGCACGTTTTGCACACGCTGCTGGACGCGTTCGGTTGGGGGAAGCGTGGATGGGGCTTGTGGGGCCTTCAGCTGCGCCTTGACGAAGACGGACATGTAAGCCTCCAACGAGTACTGATACATGTGGTCAATCTTGAAGAGCTGATCAATTTGGAAGTACAGCAATGATCCGCGCACGGCAACTTGGCGGTAGGCCTGACGTGAGCGCGAGATGTTCTCTTTGGTCGCTTGGGCCTCGAGCCGGGAGCGCGCAATATTCGACGCCTTCAGCTTCGTGTATTCCAAATTCTCAATCAGCTGTTGGTTCTCAAGGATGTCGCCGGTGGCCTGAGCAAGGGACTGCAACAGACCAGACTCGCACTGCTGAAGCTCGATGGTCATCTCGTTCATGCGATGCAACAGCTCTGCCAAGGAGCTTTCAAGCTCTGGCTGTTCTTCACGTACCACCACAGCCAGCAACTGATCTTCCAAACCAACATCAGTGACCATGAAGTTAATCAGCGTCGTCTGGGCGTTGATTTCCGGACGGTAGTTGGGGTTCGGAAGCTTGGTCTGCATGTAGAAGCGGAAGTTCGGGTGGAAGGGAATCATTTCCTTGTTGAACATAATCTGACCCTTTGCGTTGACCGCGCGAGACAGCACACCATCAAGCAAAGGATCAATGTGATCCGGAAGTGCTTCCAGCAAGCACGGAATACCATCCTGAATACAGTCCTTGATCTTAGAGTCCCAATTCTTTGCACCCATCTGCACGATCACGAGCTTGTTGCGCTCTTCTCGCGACTTGATCCAGCGTACACCTTGCAACTGTGGGTCAATAAACAGAGGCCATCGTTCGCAGTTCATGACAATCGCGCCGTTCTCGCTGGAAACGCGATCAGCAGGAAGACCTTCGTTGTTCCACGAGGCAATCTCAGCCTCGTCCGTTAGAACATTGAGAATATCCAACACTGGGGGTCCAGAGGTCCACGTAATGTTGGCATGGTCCTCCTTCAGCTTGGCCATCCACTCCTCGACGATACGCTCGCGAAAGTTCTTCGTGAATGGACCGATGTAACTGATAAACGAAGCTGCCAAGAGAGAGTCACCAATCAATTTGATCATCTTATCACCCAAAGCCTCGACATCGCTTTTCCAGCGCAGATTTTCCTCATGCAGACCGTGCACCAAACGGGTTGCATTATGGTTCTTTTCCTCCGTCTTGCGCGCAAGAGCTTCAGCTTGTTGTTGATCCTCGACGGCATCATTGTGCTTCTTCAAGCACAACTGAAAGGATGCCTCAAGCTGCTCCACACGGCGACGGGCATCGCGAAGCCCTTCCTTGGATTGGTTGAGACGCTGCTCCGCTTGCTCAGCCTTCTCCTTCAGAGGTTGCACTTTCTTGTGCACAGCATAGTACAGGTTCATGTTGATGACCCAATCGCACAAACCGGCAGCGGCGGCTGACTTGGTTTCCATGGTTTTGCGGTTGAATCGTGGATCTTGAATGTACTCCTGAATGCGCTCGATGCAGGCCCCCGGAATTTCCTCGAGGTTGTACTCGACAACCCGCTTCATGAAGTCGTTCAAGTTACCCATCATTTTCTTACTTGCCGCCCAATCGCATGCATTACGGGCCGGAATGCGACGAGGGTCGGAAAGCAGAATCAACACAGCCGCTGTCACACGATCGACACCATCAGGAGGCTTGGTAAAACCTTTCAACTCTGTTAGGTGCTCCTTCTGAATGGTGTTCAGAGCGGCCATAGCAGCCTCCACGAGAGGGATGGCCTCAGCGAGCTCCGCGTTGGCGTTGGCTTGGAGGGCAGCGGCCTCGGCGGCAATGACGGAAGTCTTCTCCTCTTCTTTCTCTGCTTCACGTTTCTTCTCCTCGACGACGGCCTTATCAGCACTCACACTTTGCATACATGCGGCAGCCTTGAGAGCCTTCTCGCGCACTTCTTCCTGCTTCTTGGCGAGATCCTTTTGCAAATCCGCAACCTGGCGGCCAGCTTCATCAATTTTCTTAAGACCGCTCTTCAAGCGTGTGCGTTGCTCGTTGAGACGGGCACGATTTTTGCGAAGCAGCTTTTGGAAGGATTTTACAAGCTCAAGAAATGACTTGGGTGTGGTGTGGCAGTGACGCTTCTCCTCTGCCAAGAAGTCATCGCAAGCCTGCGTGACGGAAGCGTGAACAAAGGACATATACTCAGCGATGGAATCGACAACCTCAGTGTCCAACTCCATTTCCTCCTGGAAGGAGGGTTCCTCACCCTTCGGGCGCTCTCGCATGGAGCACTCGGCCACCTGGCGCAAGGCAGGTCGGGGCCATGGATGGAACCAGTCAATCACGGTCGTGTTCACAAGAGCCGGGAAGTTGCGACACCATGATGCGAAGTGAGGCCCAGGCGAGAAGCACAGTACGATGTGCAGACGTCGACGAACTTTCTGAATGAACCAATCCCACACGACATCCTTATTGTTGTAGTCCATGGGTTTATTGGTTGCCTGACTGTACTGTTTCAGCTCCTTGCCGTTGTCAGCAAGGAGGGCGTCTTTGTCATCCTGCGGAAAGAGATCTGGGACATTACCGGAGTTCAGCATGTCGTTCAGGTACACGAGCTGGCTGGGGTCCACAATTTGCGAGTCAGTAATGATGAAGCAGAACTGATCTTCGCTGTTCACCTTACCTGCCTTTTTGTACAACTCCTGCATATCCTTGTTGAATTCACTTTTGCCGTAGTTTCCAGATACAAGAATAGACTCGGGTACCAATCCGTTGATATACGACGCCAGACGGGCTAGAGACTGCTTACCGGATCCACCAACACCGACGAGGAGGGCGTTACCTCGAGGGTTCTTAGTGATACGGCAGATGCGGCACACATGTCGCATGGCATCCTGGAAGAGCACAAGGTTCATTGGTGAGAAGTTCGAGTTGTAGTCCTTCAAGGCCGAGGTGAGATACCGCTGCAGATCGCCGTTGTCGGCGGTGTCATACTGACAACAATACAGACACTCTTCATCTTGCGCTCCAGGCACCTTGATCAAACGCGGCATGAATGTGAGCGAGGCAATGGATTCGGTGACAGTCTCCTGCCCCTGATTGATGTCGAATTCAGGGGGCAGATGCTCCGGTTTGAAGTAGTAACGGGCTGTAAGCATCAGCAGCTCATCGAAGCGTGGAATGTCATCCTTTAGAAGACGATCACGAAACGTACGAGCACATTCATGGATCCACGCGCGGATCAGGGTGACATGACCCTCCTTGCCCTTGTCTTCACCTCGCACGTTCTCATACAAAGCCTTCGGGAACTGGCAGATGCCTTGGAAGATGTTGAACATTTCACGCATGTTCCACTGGTAGTGGAACTTGATGGCGTTGGGAAGAAACATTGTGCAGATTTTTTGATGAAGATTGATGGTGGCGGAAACGACCTCAGCGCAGCGATCGCGAATGAGGTTGTTTTTCCAGCGCTTGAATTTCTGTGTCAAAATCTGACCGTAAATAGCTTCCATGTCGGTTTCAGAGGGGACGTTGCATGCGAAGACACCAAAGTGACGCAGAAGACGATCTAGCACAGTAAACGTTCCAGATTTGGGGTTCATAGCTGACAAGAACGAAATGTCAGTCAGTGTCTTGTCCTGACCGCACTTCTTGCGATCATACCAGAAGCCATAGTCAAAGACGAAGTGAATGAGAGCGATCGCTTCCTGGGTTCCGTATTTGTCCGGAGTGGGCATGTTCAAGTCATCGAGGAAGAAAACAAGCTTCTTGCGACCAGGAGGACCGTACACCTTTCCGTAGCGCTTGTCCAGTGACAGCTCCATGTTGGCCTGGAGATCTCGAGGGTTGGTCAGCGAGTTGAAGGCAATGACACGGAAGAGTTTTTCTTCGGGGTTCAATGACTTCAGCTTGGCCATGATGATTGTGGACTTTCCTGTACCTGCGGTACCCACGAACATAACGGGGCGACCGTTGTCCATGAAAAGGTCCATCAACTTCGTCAAACGCACGGTGTCGGCAGTCTGCACGGTGATATCGGCAAATGGATTTTCAGCAGAGGGCTCTTCGTACTCTGTGAATGGTTTCACGGTATCCGACCACAATCGCCACTCAAAGCCTTGGTTGTGGTCAATAAACTTGTCGTATGCAGTGACCAGATTGCTCTTTTGCGACTCCGTCTCTGCGATGATCTTAATAGCAGGATATTCCTTCAGAAACCACGATGAGAACTGTGCACGGTAGTTCTTAGGGAACTCCGGGAGCGGACCTCCAAATGCCCACAGAGCGGCGAACACAAAGTACTTCTCCAACACTTCACTTTTGTTGATGATCTTTGCCTCTTCACCCTCACCAATCGTGAACAGCTTTGGGTCCATGGTCTGCTTGTTAAGTAGACCTTCCAAAAGATTGCAAATACACTGGACCACGCACAGATCAGGTACGCTCACGATGCATTTGAGATATTTCTTCCAGTACTCAAACATCGAAGGAAGATATTTCTCGAAAAAGTTGTCGAGAATGGAGACCTCCTTGTCAGCTTCAGGGTTCTTGCCGTCTTGTTTATTGGCACGCTCTTGAATCCACTTGTCCTTGAATGGCGTCCAACCCAAATCAGATTCATTGATGAAGATGATTCCAGCACGCGACACGGTAGCCGGCGAGGCGTTCTTGAGATGTGAGATCTCGAAGATCATGCGCATCCAATCAGTCAGCGGAATACGTTCGTTGGAAGTAAGGGTGAGCATCTTATTGTCATCCATCACAGTGTTCATGGACTCGATCCACTCAGCGTCAATAATACCGTCCAACACCAGCCAATGCGAAGTGCGATTCTTGCCAGCCTGTATGTCCTTCTTTGTACTCTTGGCAAATTCACGGAAGTAGTAGGAGAGCACACCGTCGATCCACTCCTTAGAGACTTCGTGCACGTAGCCGTACAACTCGTTTGAGGTGATGGCCTTGGGGTTGATGACTTGGTATTGGCACTTGTCGGGCGTGGGCATTTTACCAAGGGCGGATGCCAACGTGGTCCAGCACTTGGTTTTTCCGCATCCAGTGGGTCCCAGCACAAATACAGAGTGACGTACTTGCAGGAGCTCCTCGTATTGAAGCACTTTGTCGACGAACAGATTCTCGGAAGTGATAAGGCCAGATTCCGCGGATGCCTTCAGCACGGCGTCCTTCAGGATCGCATTGCTCTTCTTGTCGACTTCCATACCAGGGAATAGGGCTTTGATGAGCCCCATGAACACGTAAATGTCATCCTTGCTGAGCTTGGCCATGTTGGTGTCGCGGAGGGCACGCATGAGCACTTTGCCTTCGTCCAGATCCGGGTCGGCACGCTTCAGACCACCAGCGATGTACAGCACGGATTTCACAGCACGAAGACCCCAATCGTAGTGATCCTGAGGGGACAACAGTTCCTTGTTCAGCTTGTACAGCGTCACGAACTTGACTGCAAGGACATTGGCGGTCTCGAATCCTTCTGCGGCAAGCATAATTTCGCAGATGTTACCCAAATCTGGCACGCACATGGCACAAGGACGGAAGAGAGACTTGATGTTCTCAGGCAGCTCCGTGCGGCCAGCGTAACCAGGGTTCATGGTGATCCACATGCCGACGGTGGGGAGGATTTTCAAACCCACATCGGTCATGAAGTTGAAAATCTTCTTGTTGGCTTTCAAGGCGTTCAGGATGGAAGACACCTGCGTAGCGACGACAGAAAGCACTTCAATGGAGATACGATTGAACTCATCAAAGCAGCCCCATGAGCCACTCATGGCAAGACCCTTGAAGATCTGACCTAAGGTGATGTAGTTCATCTGATCAGAGCAGTTGAACACGTAGCATGCAATACCCAAATTGCGAGCCAAATCTTTTGTGGTCTCGGTCTTTCCGGTACCAGCGGGTCCAGCAGGGGCGCCACCCTTTTTCAGACGAAGGGCCTGGGACAGTGTGATGTAACATCGATCGGTGAGCTTCGTAATCACAAGACAACCACACAAACCAATGTACTCGTAGTTGTTCAAGAACTCGGCATCGCAAATTTGAATGTAGGAGCCTTTGCGGTCGTCCCAGAAGTAGCGCAATTGTGACTGCCATTGAAAGGCATCCACGGAATCGATCTTCTCGTCGGCCATTTGAATGATAACGTCACGTGCGTGCACGTCAATCGTAATCAAGTGCACGAGCATTTTGCGGTCGTTCTTGTCAAGGTGTCCACGCACTTCACCAATCAGCTCCTTGAGCTGCCGTTCCTGCAGCTTTCGGAATTCCTTCATGGCATTTTCAGTGCCCTCCTCAAGCTGCGCAAAGGTTGCCTGTGTTTCGAAGGTGAATTGAATACGTGAGGCCACGATGATCGCCTGGCCGCAGTATCGTGAGGAGAGGTCTGCCTTGGATCCGCCGTAGATCCACTCAATGCGTTGCTTCTCAACATACGAACGGTTGGCCTCGTCGATCCAGTATTTGATGGTCTTCATCATGATAGCCACACAGCCAGCCATCCATTCTTCAACAGCCCCTTCGCACGAGTAGTCCTCCACAAGACGCACGCGCTCCCCTTGGATTGACACCATGCGCCAAACATCCTTGGGGCCTGGTGTGGACTTGGTGTTGTCATTGCCGTCAATCTGGAAGTAATCCACCGCGTCCATGATTTTGGACATGTGTTGCATAACGGCGCGTGGATCTGAACCCTTGGACAAAATCTCAATAAGATCTGCTGGTGACACGAAGTAGAATCGGGGGAAGAGCTTGCGCTTGCTCTCAAGGTAATCTGTCATGGCCTTTTCACAATCGCGAAGAATTCCTTCCATGTACTCCAGAACGTCTAAGAGATCTTCCTGTCGACCCATACCCTCCCGAACAATTTCGGAGCAGCAAACCTTGACAGCGTTTCTATGGGGTTGACTCACGCGCATCAACTCACGGAAGCAGGCGTCAGCGATGGCGAAGTCTTTGGCATTGTCCGGCAGCTGCTCCTTAATATCTTGAGAAAGAATGAAGATAGGGTACAGGGCGTCCCATTGACGCTGGATTTCCATCCATTTTTGAATGCAAATGTCAACGGTAGACAGCTGTTGCACCCATTCGTCGACGCGAGCTTTGAAGTGCTCCACGTACTTATTTGTTTGCATCCCCTGTAACATATTGTTATCAGCTTCCAATTGTTCAAGAATGATTTCCGTGCTCCCCAAGAGCCACACTTCACCATAGTCGGGGCGGGTGCACTCCTCGTACGTGATCTGAAAGGTTGCGTTGTCTGTCCACGTGTCGTTCAGTTTGCTCAGCTGCTTTTCAAGACCCAACTCTCGTGTGGCCTTCTCAACAATTTCGGAGACTTGATTTGCAAACTCGTGCAGCTTGAGGTCAACCAAATTGGACAGCGTGAAATCATCGGCTTCAGGGTCTAAGCCAGACTGGCACTTGGTGAGGTCGATGAGCTCCTGCCAGTGGCGATCACGCATCGCAGGAGAGCGCAGCTCCATACAAAGAGGCAATGAGTTACCCATTTCCATCACTTCCTTCTCCAACCCGAGGAAGCACGGCCAGTTCTTGGCCTTGGATGGCATCGACTTGAGCTGCTTCGTCTTGATCTTCTGCACCTCATCCAGCAAAGACGACACATCGCAGGACTTAAATGTTGTTCGCATCCATTCTGAGAATTGGCACTGGACATGCGAGATCAAATCCCAGGCCTGCTTAAGCCACAGAAGCTCTTTTCGTGCTTCTTCCAAATCCTGAAATCTGTAAGGCGGCAGCCCGAAGAGTTCGCGGTTCTCCTGCAAGATGGCAACACGAGTTTCCTCATTGCGCAGCTCCTGGTCCCAGTAGTCCAGCTCTTCATACGCACGTTCTTTGTCAAACTCCTTGTCACCGACTTTGAAGTAATGATACAGTTTGGATCGCCGGTACTCGTTCTCCAGTCGAGATCGAATTTGAATTTCCTGACTCGCTGTCTCGGTCTCCAAGTTCTCTTGCTGCTCGCTGCGTGCCTTTGCGTGCACCTCATTTACTGTGCGCGACTTGTTGTACACGTGTTGCCACTCGTCGGGGGCCGGTTTCGTGAGGTCTTGCATCTCTTGGATCATTTCCTCTTTAATAGACCCCTTTTCAACGTGAAGCTTCAGCATAGCGAGTGCCTCTTCGATTGGACTAAACATGCAGGACACCTCACTGGCCTTCTTCGAGCATGCGCGGATGTGCTTCATCACACCCTTCAAGCTTTCAAGATCATCATCGTGCACCTTTTGTTCCAATCCGGCGCTAGCATCCGCAATGAATTCATTGAGGGAGCGAACATCGGCGACGATCTTCTCGGTCAGATACGACAGGTACTTTTGTCGCCACTGCTGGCAAAGAGAGAGCAGGGCATTGCGAACCGGCTTTGAGTCAATGGTCACCCATCCGCGTGTGTCGGACTCAGGCAGCTCTTGCAGCTGAGCATACAAATCTTCGTAGTACGAGATCTTTTGATGAAATTCGGAGAGAGGGACGCCAAAGTACGGGCGCTGCGCGACGTTGGTGTCTGATCGCTCGCCTTCGTCATCACCAGCCGTCTTTTGAGGTACTAACAAATCCCCCTTGTCAACGAACTTCTTGAACTCACTGTTGATGTCCACAGCCCAGAGATCAGAGAAAACTTCAAATGCCTTGGCGAAATTTTCGCAGGCTACGGAGTTCGTCTTCATCAACTGACTGATTTCGTTCACAAGGGTGATGTACTTCTTGTCGGACAGCACATCATCCAGGTAGTGAGGGGTGTCAATGCTGCTGTCCAAACGAGTTGCCCAAGTTGCGGTGCGGTTGATCTCAGAGATAGTCTCCTGGATGATGGAATCCAGGGCAGGGCTGGCGCCGTCACGGGCCTCCAATGCGGGCTCGAAGCGCAGTTCTGTCAAATGGGTCTCCATGCCACGCTTCTTGCCAAGGGTCAACTTGATCTCCAACAGAGGGAGACCTTGGTTCGAGTTCAACCAAACTTGATCCAACTGGTCACGCAAGTGTTCCAGGGATGTTGTCACACATTCACAAATCTTTTTGGTGACGCGCTCGTTGACATAAGTCACATATTTGACCCACTGTTCTGTGTCTTGCTCGAGTGGAGGAAGCTGCTGTTTCAATTTGAGGTTATTGAGCACGGCCAAGCAGGAAATCTTCCTCACTTCGCCCTCAGCAGGGGCCTCAGGCCATGCCTGCACTCCCAAAAGCCTGTGAATAAACTCGGATTTGGCCATGAGATTTTCCTCGCGTTGTTTGCACCATTCCCCAGAGCGCTTTGCATATTCAGCCTCAACCATGGTGTGCTTTGCGGCATCCTTCGTTGTCAAGGGTAGGAACGTGTCCTTCTGGATGTACTCCTCAAGGACATCCTCCATGGTCTTGACGTTGAGCTTGAGCGTGGTGATCACGTGGTTGATGTCGTCAGCACCTTCCATAGACACCTGAATGAACTCCTTAATGGCATTTTCACTCTTCCACGTTAGTTCGCGCATTCCTTTGGCAAGGTGTTGCTCGAAGGCTTCAAGCTCGGTGTGGAGCAATTTGCGCTCCTCGTCAATCATGTCTTCCATGAACTGATTGTACGTGTTTACAATATACTCCAGCTGGAGCACGAGGCGTCGGTACTCATCACGCTCTCGATGCATGATGTTGGCCTGCGCAGGAATCAGGAAGTGGTCTGAGGCTCCTTCATCGCCGTAATGCTGAAGAATGGTCAGGTAATTCACCTCCTTGAGTGTCTTGATGAGATGCGGATCAAAGTTGACATGCACTTTCTTGAAGCGACTGTTGCTGCTGTCGTCGTCGCGACGCAGCAAATTCAGTTTGAGTTTTTCCGTAGTGTTTTGCTGAACCTGCTCGGCCCACTGATTGTGGGCTGACGTTTGGTACGAGCGCAGAATATTCATGAGGTTCTCAGCGAATTTCTTCGTTTCAATTCCGAGCTCTGAGTTCCACACTTGGCGGTTCAACGCACGCAGGAGCTCTTCGGGCTCTTTGCAGCGTTCCAGCAAACACTTACACCACACGATTTGCGATGCTGTCGGCGGCATATTGGGATACATGGACGGATCTTCATGAAATTTATAGTACAAGTCTTGGACAACAAGCAAATCATCATGGTATGCCTGCAGGACACCCATTTGCTTGCGCAACCACTCACGTTGAATGACAGCTCGATCGATGAAACCCTCAAAGGTGTCGACAACCTTGAACGTGCCGTACACAGATCCGGCATCCTCCAAAGAAGCAACCATCATCGAGCCCATTTCCATTTCCATTTCGCGGTTGGCAGCCCGAAATTTGGCGAAGTCAGCATCAAAGCGCTTCTCATCAACATCTAAGATATTGTAAGGAGGCTCGGGCTTCTGAAACGCGTTGTACGCGGCAAGAAAGCGATTGCGAATAGCCTCCGCTTGATCAGTGAAAACCTGTCCATTGGTACCACCAATGCGCATGTTCTCAAGCCGTTTGAAAAGCTCGTTCGTCTCAAGAACATCAAGAAGGTCGTGACAACGTTCCAAGAAAGCATCCAGCCGGGAAAACAGTGCAGTGTTCTGGAAACGCCATGGCCGACCGGGGTCCTTCTGTGCCTTGCTTTTGTAAATAAAGTAGCAGCTTTTGAAGTGACCGCACACAGACAAGGTCTCTGAGAGTCTGGTTACGGCCTCTGGGCCGTCCAACCCAAACAGAGCGTCAGGGTCTACAAATCGTGTTGCGAGTTTGATCACGTCGTTGCTCAACTCTCGGATAAGGATAACGAGTCGTGCAGGCGTGTTGTAGTGGTGGGAGTTGTTCCATACCAGGTAAATCTGGTGGAAAAGCTTGCGGAACGTGCCGTCATTGCTCACATTTTGCAAGTCACCGCCGACGACGTCCTCGAAGTGTCCGCGCAGCGGGGAGAGGAAGCGATAATTGTCCCACGCCTCGCGTGTGCAGTCCGAAAGTTGCTCCAGAAGCTTGTTGAAAGGCGACCAATACGAGCTGCTAGCCTTTTTGAGCAGCAAACCCACCTTGATGACACTGGGCAAGTGGAGCTGAGCCTCCAGATTGGAGAGGTTTTCAGCCTTCTTCTGCCAAAACTCAATTTCGTCAATGGGGCCCGGGTGGAGGCCTGTTCGTTTTGCATCCTCCAACATTTGTTCTGGTGATGCACGCATGGCAAGCTTGATCTGCGCACTCCATTGAACGATGGATGATTCCAATTGATAAAGAAGGTCCTTGTCTTTGTGTGACTCGTCAATGCGCGCAGGCAGCGGCACAGAAGGAAGTGGTAGCAAGGTCTTCCCTTCACATAGACCAAGAGTGACTAGGGTGTTGGCCAGGAATGAGTTGGTGTCCGTCATGAGCCCTTGTTGCTTCACTTGTGGTACTTTGGTCAATTGTGGTTGCTTCAAAAAAGGGAGGAAAACGTGCTTTGTCATTGAGTGCAATGCTTGCAAAGCGTTAGGGGGAAGTTCACCATACACGACGCCGTGATAGGGGTCTGAGGACCCTTTGCCCTTCTTGTCATCCTCCTTTCCGGGCAAGCGCGTGAAGTAAATGACCTTGGTTTTGTAGTCTTCAGGAGCTTCCTGAGAGAGTACGAGCTTCTTGTCGTGTGATTGGTAGATGAAGAGGTGCTTGTCTTCGCTTCCCGGTTTGAAAAAGGATTCGATACACGTGCGGTGGTTGTCAACTGCCAAGAATGCCTTTTGGTCCTTCTCTTTGATTTTGAGCATCAGCTCCAGGCGATCCACAACCCAAGAGCATTCTGCGCTTTCCGTGCGCTGGTCGTCAGCGGCCGCACGGCTCATTTGGTTCACGCACTACAAAGGTGAAGATAGAAAAGTTGTTTGTATGTACAATCGGCTTCGACGCTTTTCGTGCAGTGTGCTGCGCGGTGGGCCTTTTTTGACCTCGCCTGTAGCAGGACACAATAAAG
>Ga0256362_1000035_pt1 | contig 14857 bp, 1 predicted proteins | sample MistaT_6_FD_189978 | JGI IMG/M metagenome (GOLD analysis project Ga0256362, IMG submission 189978) | Metatranscriptome of freshwater microbial communities from Mississippi River, Louisiana, United States - Miss_Atlam_RepA_8d (Metagenome... | ecosystem: Environmental > Aquatic > Freshwater > River...
GTTTCTGTACTTTATTGGTTGAACTTTCAACCCTAGTCTCGCTCGTGCTCCGGCGCGACTGCAAGGCCTTGCTCTTTGACCCTTTGACTTTTCGGTGTGTGCTCACGTGAAAGCCTCTCGCTCCCAGTTTTCAGTATTTGTATCGAACAAAACTATCCTATTCTCTCTTTTCAACCCGCACTGTTCAATTTCCGATGGCAGCAGCAACCACGACCGGAAAAAAGGACATCCTTGATCCCTTGGATCTCACAAATGTGCCTCGCGATGAGGCTATCCGCCGCCTGACAGAGCAGAAGGAGGCCATCAACGACGAGCTTACGGAGCTTCAACAAGAAATCGCTGATGCTGTGGTTGAGAACCTTGTAGCTGCCACCGAGCGCGTTGAGGATCTCCAAGTCGCCCTTGAAGAAATTCAAGCCGAGATTGAGGCCATTCAAAACGACGACGGCGAAGGTGGAGGTGATGACATCCCAGCCAAGGTGAACTTCCTCGCAGACTACAAGGGTCTGGAGGCTCGCGCGGCAGCGGCGGCCGACCCGAACATCCCTATCTTTGACTTCCGACGGGAATTACCAAAGGGGATTGAAGTGCGCGGAGAGCATTCTCTGGTGAAGCAGCCGGATGGTGCCCTCGCTCTGAATCTCAAACCAGGTGCCTACATCAAGGTGAACTTCCCAAGCTCACTGCCACCCGCGTCCTCGAAACGTATCAACGGATGGACGTTGACCTTCGACATCAAGGTGGACCGTATCCCGGACAACGGCATCAGTTTGCTGCAGTCAAACGTCGGGGGTACAAACATGCCCGAGGCCCGCAGTGAGGCCTACCTCGTGCCCGTGAAACGTGGCGATGGTTCCAGTGGTCGCCTCTACATGGCAAACACCCCGGGAGTCTCCAACACCGACGACATTGCCGATGAACAGGGAGAAGGCGTCTTGAAGGCTGGCGTGTGGAATCGTATGACGCTGACTCATGGTGAAGAGCGCCTTGTGAACTCGAACCGAGAGAATTTCCTGTCTGGAAACAACTACTACGCGTTGAACAGTGTTGTCGGCAAGAAGTTGTGCCGCAAGTACTTTCATCATTTCAGCGCAGACAAGCGGTTCTCTCTTGACAAAGACGGAAACTTTTTCATGTTTGCACGCGCCGATGATTTGCACCAGGTGGACATCCAAATCAAGTACATCCGCTTCGAGCCACGCACCCTTCCCATCGCAGACGTCACGAAGCTGCGCATGGTGGATGCCATTTTCTCCGAATTCGCGAACGACATGATCGCCTCCGAGGCGAAAACCGTAAAGCTCTTGTCACTGAACGGAATTTACCGCCGACCACACCCCATTTGGATGGACGGCTCCTTTGCGGGAGAATTCGCTGACTGCTTCGTGGAGAACACCAGTTTGGACAACGCCTCGCCGTACGAGTCTCTGCAGGTCTACCATCGCGTGCTCGCCCAGCTCACCAACGTCGACATCAGCGAGTCCCGTCTGGCGCGCTACCTCAACGAGACGGACATGCAGAAGGTCACGCAGCTTGTGGACTGCTTGCAGAAGTCCTTCGAGCTGTTCCGTCGGTGGCGCACGGCATCCAAGCGCGGAAACATTGCAGGCTTTGTGAAGCGGCTCACAGCAGCGATTGGTGAACTGAAGCCAGACGAGTTTCTCTTTGTCCAGGGAGGCGTAGTCGAGGCTCCCATGCTGTATGTCATCCAGCGCGACACAGCAGAAACATTCACCTTCATCGTCATCAACACCGGTGTCAACGGTATTTCGTATCACCCCATCAACGGAGAAGAACACCCCAAGCTCAAGTACCAGACTGCTATCCCTGTCAGTGGAATTCCGCTCGCATCCATCATTGACGACTGCTACTGGGGTATTTTGCTCTATCTGCCCTTGTGTACCAAGGACCCCGAGGTGCTGTACACCAAAGTCATGCCGTACATCTTTCCGCAGCCCTGGGAGCACTACTGTGCCATCGCCCAGAAGTCTCTCCCCTGGCGCACCACGACACGATCCAATCTGCACCCCTATCGCACGCTGCTGGAGGGCTTTCACGTGATCTTGATTCGATCCGGCTTGGACAAGCCCAAGACAAAATACGTCGCGTTGTGCGCGCGGTGGCAGTTCATCAAGTTTACCATTCAGGATCTCCACGCTGTAAAGAACCTCACAGACTCCGACCGTAAGCTGCTCACCATCGGCACGCAGCAGCTGGCCCACGCTGCCGGCAAGTTCTGCAAGAAGTACGGCAAGGAACACGGATCGCAGATCCTCGACGCGGTGCGGAAGGACATCGTACTGTTCGACGAAAAGGCGGATGCGTTGCCTCTGACCATGAACGGCTCCAGCAAGGACCCCCCGCATCTGAATAGCACTGACTACACCGTGGACAATGTGTGGCCGTTCTTCCACCAACCCTTGACCGACCGACTGATTCGGTTGGAAGACACCGAAGGATATGCCGGACCGCCGGTAACCACGCAGAACCACATGCCGTTTGACATGACCAAGATGCCTCGCTCGGTGAAAAACGCCGCGGATGCCATCCGCGCGCTGCGTCTGGTGGAACGGTTGTGCAACTTTTTGCAAAACCAAGCTGGGTTGATCAAAAATTCCAATTTCTTGCGCGTGGCGCTTCTGCAGCACACATTTACGCATGTGATTCCGGTGCCTCTGGGCCTCGGGGCCCCCCCAGGTGCCTGCATATGGATGGACTGGAAGCCCAAGTACAGCGAGCAGCAGGAGTTCCTGATCATGCTGGGCCGCATCCACGAGCACTGGGCCGCAAACTCTTGCTCCGTCTTCACCGACAAGTCCTTTGATGGCACCCGCATTGTGATCGAAGGTGTGATCTATGCACTGTGTGACGTGGTGCTGCGCAAAGAGGCTACGGATTTCCCCTCCGAGTTCAGTTTGATCTATGCAAAAGGATGGGGCATCAGCTACTCCGTATTCGCCAAGCAAGCCGAAACCATCGAGCTGCACACGCCGGAGCTGAACATCGCGATGACGGCCATTCTCGACTATCACGCCCGCCTGAAGACCAACCCGCATCAGGTGCTGTTTGCCTGGGAAAACAGCTTGGGTCCTTGTCAGGCCTGGGCTCGTCTCGAGGGGGAGGTCGCCCGGAACATGTGCTTCCCCGCCGACAGTATTCAGACCCTCCTTAATGGGAACCCCTACCTGTTTCACTTTTTCCCGGAGGTGCGCGTGTGGACGAACATCGCGTTCATGTGGAAAGTGTTCATGTGCACGCAACTCGAGGTGTTCCCTGGTGTGGGTGCGTACAATCAATTCCATGCCGACATCAAATGGGGCTTCAATGCAATGAAGAACGAATTCGAAAATCAAGCCTTTGGCACAGTTCTGCAAACAAAGGCGAAGTTCAACGGACATCGCTGGCCCTCTGGCGCAATCGCAGCGCGATATACTTTGCCGCACCCCGCAACCAACGAGGACGATATTCTGCACATTCCCAACTTCAAGTGCTTCGCCGACACCGGGGAGCGACTCCAGCAGAAGGACATCGAGCTGCTCTTGTCATATCTCACCGTGCCGTACATGCGCATCCCCCTGGTGCTGGGATTCTTTGCCACCAATGATCGTATCCACACGCTGATGGATACTAATCTGCGCGCACTTCTGGATGCCGTGGTGTTCGAGCCCGGTCGGCATCTTCCTTTGGGCTACGGCGCTGCTCCGGAGGAGGTACCCGCCCCAGACATCAAGCAGATCGCCGCGCCATACGGGCTGCTCCTCAACGAGGTGTACCGCAGCCCCGAGGGTCTCCTCGCCTCAATTCGCAAATTGCTGGCACAGGCCCGCGAACTCGATTCACGTGATCCTGGAGCCAGCAATGTCCCAATCATTTTGTACATTTGCCGTGTGATCTTCCGCGTGTACAACTACGTGACATTTGTCGTGCGTCTCGCGGATGCCGACAATCAAGACCAGCTGTTCTATGAGCTGCGCGATTTGCACAGCGGCGACGATTCCGCCCTTATCGACAACCTCCGTGAAGTGGCGACGGACCTGTGGGATCTGATCTACTCCGGACAAAACAGCATCTACTTGATGCTTGAGGACTGGCTGATCAAGACGACCCGGCGCATGGCGGCTGTGCGCGAGGACGGCACCATCGTCGAAGGAGATGGAGCCCGAGAGGACCGCGAGGCCAAGGCCGCTCGAAAGCGGAAGCGCGAGCAAGAGAAGGCCAAGGGCGGCGCAGATGATTCTGATGGCGACTCATCAGAAGAGGAGGAAATCCCCCCCGATGAGACTCAGGAGGAGCGCGAGGCGCGCCGCAAAAAGCGCCAGGCTAAAAGCGGCGGGTCCGCCAAGTCTGACAAAATGGTGCGTCGCGCGGCCAATCTCTATGCGCACATGATCCTCATGTTTCGATCAGTCACTGAAAACGAACTCAAGACCGATGTACTTCCTCTGAAATCGATGGTTTCCGCATTTTTGTTCCTTCAGACTCGCCACACTTGGAACTGCAACCTGCTTGAAATCCCAGAGCCCGAGTTGTTCGAAATTATGCAGGTGCAGCGCCGCACAATCATCAACTGCTTAACCGGATGGGGCAAACATCATGTGCATCCCGTCATGGAGGCCTGTGTGCGCGTCATGACCGCCACGGGCTTCATCAAAGAGAAGTCTGGAGCGTCCATTCGGCCTTGGGCGTTGATCGCTGGCTCCACTACAAACTGTCAAGTGACCTCTCATAATGGACGCTTCACCCTTGCACGAGGAGCTGGCATGCGTGGGCCCGTCGAGGTGAACGACAGTCTTGGAGATGCCTTGGAACGCTTCAAGGACAGCCATGTGGCTGTGGTCGTGTGGACTCCGGGAAGTGGGCCGGCGCTGAATCTGCTCCGCATCATTAAGGGCGATCTGTGCGCTCAGTTCCCCCACGTGCGCTTCCTCAAAGTCCTTGCCGGACCCGAAACGGAGGCCCTCGATGTCCGCGTCGTACCCACGATTCTTTTCTACAACAACAACCAGCCGCTCAAGCAGCACACCTTGGCCGGCCCGACACAGGAAATTTTGCGAGGAAAGCTGATGGAAGTGTTTCCAAACACAGCCATCGGTGCCACTCATGTGGACCAGCAGGATGACGGCCACCATCAGCGCGAGATGGTTACCGTGCAGGAAGAAGATGTCCAGGACGAGGAGATCTCGATGCAAACGTGGAACTTGACCATGCGCAACAATCAGTTGAAGGCCTTGGATACCGAAATACAGCAGAACGGCGATGTTATGGAAGTATTTCAAACGAACGGCACCATGCAGTGCGTCGTGAAGGAGTCTGCGGTGCATCGCGACTGGATCTCCATGCTTGGACGTGATCACGACATCCACTACTGGAAGGACGGAGACCCCAATGGCGGCGCTGAACAGATCCTGGATCGCGACTACGATCCTGGCTACCTGCCCAAGAGCGAGACCTGGATTGTGCCGCTGTTCGAGCCCATTCGCCTTGCCTTCTTTGATGATCCACGCATCGAATGGGAAATCATGATGCCCGAAAAGGAGCTGGATCCCAACGCCACGGTCGCCTACATGGTGGTCTTGCATCCCAAGCTGGGTACAACCTTCCGCGAGGTGTTTCTGTACAAGGACTATAGCTGCGTGCAAATCTATGATGTGGAATCTTATGGCCGCCGCTTCTACCGCACGCTCATCTTCACAACCGACACTCGCTTCACATTGCGTGAACTTCAGCCCAGCACGCAGGCACGTCCTGCACCCTGGAGGCCGTGGCAGCGCCATCTGTCCTTGTCCATGATGCCCAATGACGCCGGACCGGCTGGTGTGAGCTGTGTGGTGTACCGCGAGCACAACGCTCGCAACAACATCTCCAAGGGGAAGGAAATGTTTCTGCCTCAAAGATACCTGTACGGCCTGGTCCCGCAAGCCCTACTGGATCGATACATGATGTGGCAAGACACCAACGACAACATTCGCGGCTATGACCGCACCACTGCCACCCCAGACCACTATATCTTCATTGAGCACTTCCGCCAAGTGGGACACCCGGCAGTGCCCATGCCTCAAGGCGAAGAACTGGAGGTTTGCTCCAAGATTTACAAAGTTCCGTTTCAAGAGACCGCCCTGGAACGCAAGATGATGTTGTGCAACGTCCTCTACGCAAAGAAGGGTAGTGCGCTGCATTCCCTGGCCCAAGTGCTCTCACGCATTGAAAACGTCGCACACATTCTGGTGTGGACATTCAACACCAGCGGCGATCCGGCCAACCCGTTGACGATTGACCTCGTGCACCTGCCCCGCCTTAAGCTGACCTTCTCAGTTCGAAACGGCCAGCTGTACTCCGTCGACCATGCTGATCTCTATGTGACCAACGACCGCTCGGAGCTCACCAGCGCGCTCATTCGCGGCATGCCGCACTCATTACTGCTCAGCAACGACAACAAAGAAGTCACAGTGCTTGTGCCGGCGATCCGGGTTGTGCGCCCACAGATTGGGTCGTGCCCCTTCACAACTGAGCTGGTGATGGACCGCTCCTCGAGCGCGGGTGCCACCTGGCGTCGCAACGTCGAATCGCCGTACTTCTTGTATCCGGTGCACATCTCCCTATCCTTCCTGCAAACTCCAACGCTTGCCAGCGCGCTCAACCTTCTCTTCCTCCGCTATCAGTTCCGCGACTACGCCGACACTGCCCGTCTTGTTGACGCCATCGGCACAGATACCGATTTCTCGAAGAATCCAGAAGAACTGCAGCTTTTCAAGCACTTGGCCACCCTCAACAGCGACTGCCATCCGGACGCGCACGCCGTGCGTTGCAAGATCGCAATTGCCATGCTCGATGCACCCATCTTGGTGCCGTGGTGTCTGCGCAGCGACTACGCCAAGATGACCATGAAGCTCTCGCATGTCGCGTCTGCTGTTTTCCTCTCAGTGTTCGACCAGGGTGTGGTCACTGCAGAATGCGAGCTCATTCAACAGAAGATCAACATCATCGCACGTGAACTTGCCAAGTACCCCGAACACGAGCTTCGTGAGATTCTCAATCCTCTGTTCGATCCGGACGCTCTGCTCGAAATCTCCCACGCACAACGAACCAAGATGGAGCGTTTCTTGAATGATGTGCAAGAGGTCGCCTTCCGCGAGCTGCGCCTGAACATCCGGGATGACGAGCTGAAGCACTACATCGTCATGATTCTCAACAAGGAGGACATTCCATATCTGTTCAAGTGCCTCATCAAAAACCGCGAGTTTTACATCGACTCGTACACCAACAGCAAACCAAAGGCGGAATGCCGTTTCCCGGAGCCGACCGTAACGAACCCGTGGAAGTTTCAACAGAAACCCCCCGATCTGGTGGGGGCCTTCAACCTCAAGTTCAACCCCGAGCGCTTCGCGAATGTCAACTTGCGCAAAGCCTTTCCCAAGTGCATTACGTCGCGCACTGTCTTGCAAGAGGTGGCGCACTTTCTTGGTAACTCCGAGAACCTGGACGGCCGAAACTTGACTCCCGAAGGCTACGATCAGGGCACTGGACGCGGGTTTTTGTTCGTGTACGGTGTGCTCACTGGTGGTGTTAAAGTTCGGTTTGCCAACAATGCTCCGGGGTGCAACATCACTCTTGGAAACATCATTAGCAATCTCATCAAGGACTTCTACACTCCCAGCCTGATGTCCGAAATTTTGCTCGTGCTTCGGCACAACCCTCAGCTCTGTGTCCCCGGGGTTTTACCGGTGTTCAAGGACACTCGCAAGAATAAGCAGGAAATCATCACTACGCATCTGGAAGAAGGAGAAAAGACCATCCCGCTGAAGACCTTCTTTATCGATGTCGCGGAGGCGCTTGCTCAGCACAAGAAAACGTGCAAAGGAGTACCGAATCCTTCGACTGACGCCCCCAACCCCGCTCCACGTGAAGTGGACGTGCCACTCAGCAACCCGCCTTTGGTTGGCGGTTACTTTGCTCTGCGCCCGCAGGATGGCTTGCGCCTGCCCAGTGACACGTGCGGTCAGTTTCCGAACATCAGCAACACGCAGCAGAGCAAGTTGTTCCTTCATTCCTTCGACCCGGCCCACCTCGTCTCGGCGCCCGCGGTCGACCGAAGTATTCTTGTCGTGCAGGAGCAGGAGCTTCGCGATCTCGCCCTGTTCCCGCTGTCGGCTGTCGTGTCGTCGTTCTCTGCCGACGCGCCCATCGTCGTGAAGGCGAATCGTGCAGCGTGTGGCCTTCCTCCGGTACCCCCCGAGCTGCCCTTCGACGTAACTGGCCATCCAGCGACCGTGACCCCTGTGGCGATCGATATGGTGCAACGCCTGCAGGAGGACTCCAAGCGCCACGCCGACACGGCGAATGAAGGTGAAATCTGGAAGGTCAACGGTCTGCGCGACATGGACCTGAAACCACTGCAGGATGCCGCCAACAGCGGTAAACTGGACGAAATTCTAGCGCGCTTGACCGATCTCGAGGCAAAACTGAACAAAGTCAAGGACTCTGATACGCTGTACATCAAAACGGGTATCCACACGATTGTAGCCAGTGCAAACTTCGTGGACCCCAGCGACCAAGAGACAAGTCTTGCCAAGATTCATTTCATGTTGCGGCGCTATGGCGCCCAGGAATGTCCGCTGTGGTTCGAGTTCACTGTGGGCTGCTTGCTGTCCACCCAGGCGTTTGAGGACTGGCACAAGCTGAATCCGTACCTCGATCCCGACGTTTTCCGCAGTGTAACCCAGCTTGTGATCCACGTCATGCTGCACGCTGGGCGTCTGGGTCACATCAACCGCACGCTTGCCGCTGTGCAGACGCTCGCGAAGTCTCTGAAGAACTACCGAAAGACCACTGATGTTAATGCAAAGAATTTGCAAATGTCAGCCATTCAGCAAAAGGCAGATTTCCTGGCCACTCTGCTGGTGCAGCAGCGCCACTGCATCTTCCAGTCCCCTCCCGCTGAAGGCAACAAGATGTTCTTCGACCCTCGATTCTTGGTGTTCGAGTTCACTTGGAACATCATCATGCGCAAGGCTCAGGTGGACATGGTCAACGAGTTCATGGACAAACTGCGCCGCAACGAGTCCTCCGTGCGTCAGATGATCATGGGAGCCGGCAAGACCACCGTGGTCGGCCCTCTGCTGTGTCTGCTGCTGGGCAGCGGAGACCATCTTGTCATGCAGGTGGTGCCCAACGCTCTCCTCGAGTTCAGTCGTGGAGTTCTGCGCAGCACGTTCAGCTCCATTGTGCAGAAGCGTATCTCGACCTTCATCTATGACCGCACAACGAAGGTGGATCCATCGCTGTATCGCAAGCTGCAAACCGTGATCAAAACGTGTGGTGTACTGATTGCCTCGCCAACCTCTGTGAAGAGTTGCCAGCTGAAGCTGATCGAGACATTGGATCTCATCTCCAATCCCAACGCCAAGAAGGGCGATCACACCCGCACGGGTGGAAGCGCTACAGCCAGCAATGTGGACCCTCGTCTCGAGGAAGACGCGAAGGAGTTGCAAAAGCTTTTGATGCTATTCCGCAACGGTGTGTGTCTCCTGGACGAGGTTGACATGTTGCTGCACCCGTTGAAGTCTGAGCTGAACTTCCCCGTTGGTCAGAAGGAGCTCATTGACTTTAATCCCTTGCGATGGAGTTTGCCGATGCACTTGGTGGATGCGCTGTTCTACTCCCTGCGATCCCCACCGAAGACGACTGGAAGCATGTGGGAAGACTCTCAACCCGCCATCTCCCTGCTGCGAAAAATTGAAAGCGTTTTGCAAAAGGGCTACGCTGAGAAGACCATGCAGGCCGTGCCCCACCCCATTCTTCTTGACGACGGATTCTACGATCGCAATCTGAAGAAACTGTTCGCCGAGTGGGCGTTCTTCTGGATGGAACTTCAAAATTTTACGGGCTTGTCCAAAGAAGAGGCCATCAAGTACGTGACGGAAGGTCCGGATGCAGACCCTAAACTTCGTGAAGCCGTGGTGACCGTGGCTCCAATGTTCCAGAAGATGCTCAATCTTGTCAAGGACTGGCTCAACAGCTACTTGCCCCACGTGATGAAGAAGGTGGATCGTGTGACCTTTGGCATTATGACCAAGAAGGATCGCCAGCGCGCCCAGGCGAAGTTTCCGAACATGCCGCGCAGCCGCTTTATGTTGGCCATTCCCTTTGTCGGCAAGGACGTTCCAAGTGAGAGCTCAGAGTTCGCGCACCCTGACATCATTATTGGTTTGACCATCTTGGCGTACCGATATGAAGGTCTCAGATATTCCGACTTTGTCGAGATCATTGCCCAGGTTTGCGAGGACGTCAAGAAGGAGCCTGGCAAATGGAAGGACCGGAAGACCGTGAAGTTGTACAACTCATGGATCAAGGAGGCTGGCGGTTCTGTTGTGGGAAAAGCAGAGTACCGTGATCTCGTACGCATGCCGACCATTTCGCTCGGTCGCCAGGGCTCCCACACCAGTGACGATGGACAAGGACTCGATGGGCCTACCAAGGTGGTTTCGCTGATGTTGCTGAAGCAGAGCAATAACGAGCACATGAAACCCTTGTTCAAAATGCTCAAGGGTCTTCCTGATTTGATCTACTACTACCTCAACATTTTCTTGTTCCCCACCTACATGAGAATGCAGAAGCTCAAGCTCAGCAACAGCGGCCAGGAACTGGGTGGTGACGCGCTGTTCCGTGCCCGCGTAGGATTCTCGGGAACCCCCAGCAACCTCATGCCCATCGAGCTGGGCAAGTGCATCTTCGAGCGCTGCTCCGATGGGCAAATCGTGCACACACTCACAGACACATCGGTCGTGGACCATACGTACGTGGAGCCAGGATGGACTCCGCAATCGCTTTTGGAGTACATTGCAAAGTCCGGAAAGTTTCACGCTCTGATCGACACTGGAGCCCTGATCACCGGCCTGTCCAACCTCGAGGTGGCCCAGACACTGCTTCGTCTTGGCTTAGATGGCATTCAGGGTGTGGTCTTCCTGGACGAGCTGGACCGAAAGATGATTCTTGTGCGTGAAACGAAGCGGGTGCTGCGTCTGGAGGAGTGCGGTATCGCGCTGGAGCACCGCTTTGCCTTCTACGATCAGATCCATACAACCGGTATGGACATTAAGCACACGCCGAACGCCGTCGCGGCAACCACTCTGGGCAAGGACATGACGTTCCGTGACTATGCACAGGGCACATATCGTATGCGAGGCATTGCAAAGGGTCAGCGCATCCACTTGCTCATCATCCCTGAGATTCGAGAGCTCATTCGGCGTGAGCTGTCCCACACGAAGCACAAGGCCGAAATCGCAGCAGCCACGCCACAGCAAGTGCTGAACCACGTCACTGCCTGGTTGGCAGTCAACCAAATGCACAGTGAACGCCTGCAGTTCAACCAGCTTTGTCTGCAGAACGTGGCCAACGTGTACCGCAAGCAAGGATACGGAAATCTGCTGCGCGCCACGGGCCAAGGCGACTTCACCGTTGCCAATAATGTGCGCGAGAACAAGCAGTTCCTGAACGCATACCAGAGCTTGAAGTTGTTCCACGAGGATGTGAACTATGATATCTGGGCAACCATCCGCGAGCCAAGGAAGTTCAGCGAAGTCATCGAGGCCCTGGTGGAGGGTCGCACGAACTTCATCCCAGAAGGACCCAAGGGAGCGGACGTCGTGGAGCATATCAAGAAGTTGGTGTCCGAGCAGAAGCTCACCGACGGCAACGACCGCCATCTCGAAGTGGAGCAGCAGCAAGAGCAGGAACAAGAACAGGAGAAGGAACAAGAGCAGGAACAGGAGATTGAAATTGAGGTCACGCAAGTCATCGAACGAGCGTGGTCGCGCGAAGACGAAGCTCCCAAGCCTTGGAAATTCAGCTGGCTGGGGCACCAGGAGACGCTGAAGGAGAAGCTGGTGCTTTACGATGCGCACGACTTCCACCTGTTGCGTCGCCAGCCAATTGCCTTCCCCAACTTTCTGCAGGTGTCCACCAACTACTTCGACAAACGTTGGGATGGTGACCGTCGCATCAAGAATGTGTGCGTGGTAATGGAGTACATGAGTGACGTAAGCACCGCAAAGGATCGAGTTAACCCGCCGGCGACCGTGCCCAAGGAGCACCATCTGCCAGAGGTCCACCGCACTCTGGATCTTTTCTCCATTGATGAGAAGCCGGAGCTTGCGCAGCACAACGCAAAGGACCTGATCCGCATTGACTTCGAGCAAACACACCCCACGTTCGACCAAATCAAGGGCGAGGTGGTCGCATTCGAGCACTTACTGAACCTGCTGAAGGGTGGTGAGTATCGCAAGGAATCCTTTGGACGCAAGTACTGCGTGCTCAGTCTCATCGAGGCCGAGACCATTCGTCGTATCATGCACGTGAAGAAGTACAAGTCTGCGCTTGTGGATGGTAAGAAGGTGGAGATGTGTTTGCGTATTTCTCCTCACGACAATTTGGTGATGGACGAGTCCTCCAACTACCGCCAAGCGCGTGCCCACTTGTACGAGAATCTGGTGGCCTGGCATTCGCTCCGCTTCCTTGACTGTGAAATGCACTTCCGTGACCCGCAGCTCAATTTTCTACTGAAGGGTGTTCAAAACAGCACGCCTTTCGAGCGCAAGTTCTTCTTTGAACACATCATTGGCTGCAAACGGCGTGCGCAAAAGTCCTGGGAGAAGGCCGCCGTCAGTCGCGTGTTCTCCATGCAGAGCGAATTTAGCTATACGCACCAGCGCGCTCTTGGTCTGCGCGTCCGCGAATTGAACCGTATCATCGGTCTCTCTGACTTTGAGGTCTTCAAGAAATGGGACTATGGCGAAAAGGGCAATGGACGTGGTTTGCTGGAGCCCGCGAACATCTTGGTTGGCATGCAGTGGCTGGGCCTCAAGCCAACGGACGACGACATCTTGGACTTCATGCAGCTGGCCAACCCCACAGGGGAAATGTTGGTGAGTCGCGAACAGTTCTTCACCATGCTAAAGGATCCACAAGAGCGTGAACGAGAGGAGGCCGGCGAGTCCAACCTGGAGGACGAGGAGGACAGTCTGGAGTCTGCCTCCCCCTGCCACACGCGTTCGCAAGGGCTCTCGCGACAGACTGCCGCGAATGTATTGTCCGCAGCCTCAACCACACCCGCACTCGGAGCACCGCCCGCGAGCGGCGGCAGCGGCGGCGGCGGCGGCGGCGGTACTGGCCTATCCGATGCGGACTACGAGGCGACTGCACAACGCCTGCAAGATGAGCTTGCCAAGCTTGGTGTTCCGGGCATCACTATCGTCAACGTTTTTGCTGAAAAGGCGCGCGTGGAGAAGGCCATGGCAGGCAAGGACGCGGCTTGGAAGCCAGTATACAACGACCTGCTGCGCATCTCGAAGGACTCATCCAAGCCTTTGCGTCCTGACCCCGAAGCTCGCAGACGTCTGCAGAATATTGTCTCCGCCCGCAAGCAGGCTGAGGAGCGCATCCGTGAAGAAATCGAGGCGAAGAAAAAGGCCATCGATGCGGACGTGCAAGCTGGAAACATCAAGGACCACGATGCCGCTCAGGCGGCAGCCGGCCTCACGCCGAATCCCGTACGCGGCACTGACAATCTCTACTACAAGTTCACGACAAACGTCATGCCATTCAATGTCATCGTCATTGACTTATGTCAGTTCGAGGATCATGGCTTCAACGACAAGCTATGGGCCGAGCGACAGGAACGTCAGTTCTATTCGAAGCTGAAGCTCTCGGGCTACATTGCCCCGCGCATCAACGCACTAGGACCCCAGTGGGTGGCCGGAAACGGTGGGGGCAAGCTGGTCAATCAGTACACCATTGCCTTCCAGTTCAACGCGCGTGCGGCCATGTCATTCCCCTTCCCGCTGCTTTGGATTCCGCCTGAGCTGATGTCTGACCAAGACAACTTCCGCCTGTACATCGAGCACAACCAAATCTGCCTTGCCGGCCGCTCCCCTCGGCTCTCCCCGCAGGAGCTCACAGGTGAGGAGACCTGGTTCCTGGGCAACAACGACATCTCTGGCTCTGAGTTCGCCTTCATGTTGGATGCCTTTGGCGCCTCTGGAGAGTGCGAGGATCAAACGTACAATGGAATCACATGGCACATCGATCTGCAGAACAAAACCGCCACGGATGTTAGCAGCGGTGCTGGCACCGTAGAGGTACTTGAGCGACGGCGCCCGTTCGCTCGTGTGCCCGAGGTTACCGCACAATCGTTGGAGTGGGCTACGATTGCTGTGGCCGTGGACACCACAACAAAAAGTGCCCGCGTTCACCTCAATGGCAAGTTCTACGTGGAGTTCGAGCTTCCAGAAGGAGTGGACGGAAAGCAAGCCTTCAACCCAGCCCGGTACTCCTTCCAGGTGTTTGGCTTCCCTCAGCAGGATGCCCACGGTGCCGTCAAACCTGATGTGGACCTGCGCTGGATCCGCTACTGGAACCGCGCGCTTCCGGATGCCGAGGTCACTGCGTTCTACAACGAGGTCAGCAAGGAGGATGAGTGGCGCTGCCAGCGCTGCACCGTAATCCACACCAACAAGCCGCACGCTCTCAAGTGTGACACGTGCCAAACTCAACGTGCTGGTGTCGGTGGTGGTGGTGGTGACCATCGCGAGGCCCCGATTGTAACGGGGGCTGACCAAATCTCGTGCCCTGTCTGCACGTTGATACAAGCAGCCGGTAATGCGACGTGCGAGATGTGTGGATCAGAGCTCAACGCGTAACCTATCAAGCAAAGGCAAAAAACGACACCCCCTCCAGAAATGTGTCATCTTTCTTCATGTACTTGAGTTTTGTTTTTGCGCCCGCACTTACTTCCGCTGCACAGGTTCCGAGTTTTCACCCCTTGGTTCACTGTGACCGCACTTCGCTCCACTAATCTTTTGCA
>Ga0256362_1000038_pt1 | contig 14680 bp, 28 predicted proteins | sample MistaT_6_FD_189978 | JGI IMG/M metagenome (GOLD analysis project Ga0256362, IMG submission 189978) | Metatranscriptome of freshwater microbial communities from Mississippi River, Louisiana, United States - Miss_Atlam_RepA_8d (Metagenome... | ecosystem: Environmental > Aquatic > Freshwater >...
GAAACGACGGGCAACTTTCGATTTAGGGCCTGTATATCTTGCCATTTCTTTTTATTTCAAAAATTAAACTCTTCTGCGCTTAGGAGGACGACATCCGTTGTGAGGAAGAGGAGTTGTATCCGTAATGGTCAACACTTCCAAGCCAACAGTTTGCAAATTGCGGATAGCGCTATCACGACCTGAACCAGGACCTTTCACGAATACATCCACCTTGCGAAGACCAGAGTCGAAGGCTGTTTTGCCACAATCCAATACAGCTACTTGAGCGGCATATGGAGTGTTTTTCTTAGAACCGCGGAAACCCATCTTTCCAGCTGAAGACCAAGAAATAACTTGACCTTCGGTGTTGGTTACCGAAATGATTATGTTGTTGAAGGTAGCGCGGATGTGCACTTGACCGTGCGGATCTACCTTAACTTTTCTCTTTTGTACTTTCTTTTGATTAGCCATGATAAGCTTATGCTAATTATTTAGTAGCCTTCTTTTTACCTGCAACTGTCTTTCTCTTACCCTTACGTGTACGAGCGTTCGTACGGGTTTTCTGACCACGCAGAGGCAGACCTTTACGATGACGCTGACCACGGTAGCAACCGATATCCATCAATCGCTTGATGTTCAATTGTACCTCAGAGCGCAATTCACCTTCGGTTTTCAGGTTTTCCTGAATATAACCACGAATGGCCGCCAAATCATCGTCGTTCCATTCGTTTACTTTTTTGTCCTGCGAAATTCCGCAATTATCCAGAATGATGGCAGCGGTGCTTCGGCCAATACCGAAAATGTAGGTCAAACCAATGACACCACGCTTATTCTTAGGGAGATCAATACCTGCTATACGGGCCATGTGTATCTATTATCCTTGTCTTTGTTTGAATTTGGGATTCTTCTTGTTAATCACATACACCTTACCCTTGCGGCGTACGATTTTGCAGTCTACACTGCGCTTTTTAACGGCGGTTCTAACTTTCATTGTTGCTTATTTGTATCGGTAACAAATTCTACCTCTGGTCAAATCGTATGGGGACATTTCAACAGATACCTTATCACCAGGTAGGATACGTATGTAGTGCATACGCATTTTGCCAGAAATGGTTGCTATGATCTCGTGTCCGTTCTTTAAACGAACTCGGAACATGGCATTGGAAAGAGCTTCTGTGATTTCTCCATCCTGTTTTATGGCGTCCTGCTTGGGCATGTGAAAAGGGCTGCGAAATTATGAATTATTATTTTAAAAATCAACTTGGCTATAAGCGTTGGTCATGCGTCCTTTCAACTTACCACCACCGCTCATCAAACCATCGTACTTACGCATGGTCAAGTAACTGTCGATTTGTTGCAAGGTATCCAATACTACACCCACCAAAATCAACAAACTTGTTCCACCGTAGAACTGTGAAAACTCCTGGTTCACACCCAACTGTTGAGCAAAAACCGGCAAAATAGCCACGATGGCAATCAAAACGGCACCAGGGAAAGTGATGCGTGAGATAACACCGTCAATGAAATTAGCCGTTTGCTTACCGGGTTTGATACCGGGGATGAATCCATTGTTTCTCTTCATGTCATCAGCCATTTGTACAGGGTTAAAAATGATAGCCGTGTAGAAATACGTAAAGACAACAATCAAGAATACCAACAAAGCATTGTGACCAAAACCATTGGGGTTCATGATGCTAATCAACCAGCCAGGAGCTCCAGAATCGCCGTAGAAACTACCAATGGTAGCCGGCAAGAACAGAATAGCCTGAGCAAAGATGATCGGCATAACACCAGCGGCCAAAATCTTAATGGGCAAGTATTGACGGGCACCACCGTATTGACGGTTACCCACCACTCTCTTGGCGTAGTTGATGGTGATTTTGCGCGTTCCCTGTGTCAACAGGATAACACCCAATACAACCATGAACCATATCACCATTTCGATCAAGAACAATATTGGACCACTACCGAAGGCTTTGAAAGCGAATTCACTAACCAAAGCTGCTGGCATGCGGGCAATGATTCCCACCATGATCAACAAGCTGATACCGTTGCCCAATCCTCTGTCGGTGATGCGCTCACCCAACCACATGGTAAACATGGTACCTGCAGTCAACAAAATGACGTTGGTAATCATGAACATGGATTGGCTCATCACATCAGGACGGAAATTGTACAACAAGGCTTGCGCGTTGCCGGGAGTGTTGGCAATGTTGCTCAAGTAACCAATGGCCTGAACAGCAGTGAACGCTATGGTCAACAAACGTGTGTACTGATTGATCTTACGGCGTCCTTCCTCTCCCTCTTTCTGCAAACGCTGAAAGGCGGGAATAGCGATCGACACCAACTGCATCAAAATTGAGGCAGAAATGTAAGGCATAATACCCAGTGCAAAGATGGCACCACGGGCAAATGCTCCACCAGCGAACGTATTGATCAGGCCGAGAATGTTGTTCTTCGTTTGGTTGTTCAAGCCCACCAACGCTTCCGAGTCAATACCAGGAAGGATGATGAATGAACCCAAGCGATAAACAAGCAAAAGCAGCATCGTGTAAACGATGCGCTTTCGCAATTCTTCGATTGCCCAGATGTGCTTCAGGGTTTCAATCAGTTTCTTCATGCTTGTTATGCAATTACATGAACACTACCGCCAGCCTTTTCAATGGCTTCACGAGCAGTTTCAGAAAACTTATTGGCATGAACTTCTACGGCAGCTTTCACTTCACCGCGTCCCAACACTTTGAACAATTCTTTCTTGCCTATCAAGTGCTTGGAAACCAAAACTTCACGATCAATTTTAGTGACTTTCAATTCATCGGCCAATTGCTGAATGATGTCCAAGTTAATGGCAGCATACTCAACACGGTTGATGTTTTTAAATCCGCCTTTGGGGATACGACGCTGCAAAGGCATTTGACCACCTTCAAAACCAATTTTACGGCTGTAACCGGTACGGCTTTGTTGGCCTTTGTGACCTTTGGTTGATGTTCCACCTCGGCCAGAACCTTGTCCACGACCAATTCGCTTGGATTTTTTAACCGATCCTTCTGCAGGTTTAAGATTGCTAAGATTCATGGCTTCTTTTAATCGACGTTTTCTACTTTCAACAGATGACTCACGGTGCGAATCATACCCTCAATTTGAGGATTCAATTCCACCACACGGCTAGCATTCATTTTGCGAATTCCAAGGGCAACCAAAGTTGCTTTCTGATTCTTCGCGTATCCAATGCCGCTTTTGATTTGGGTGATTTTAACCTTGCTCATGAGATTATCCGTTAAACACTTTGCTGAGACTGATGCCGCGCAAATGAGCGACACTATGAGGATCTTTCATGCTCGTCAAGGCATCAAACGTAGCTTTTACCACGTTGTGAGGGTTTGACGAACCTTTTGACTTTGCCAATACATCGGTAATACCAGCGCTTTCCAAGACGGCACGCATAGCACCACCTGCGATAACACCTGTACCAGAAGCGGCGGGTTTCAAAAACACGCGACCTCCACCAAACTTACCAGCTTGTTCATGGGGAACGGTTCCATTCAACACAGGAACTTTGATCAAGTTCTTCTTGGCATCTTCGATACCCTTGTTGATGGCGTCAATAACTTCGTTCGACTTACCCAATCCATGACCAACGGTTCCTTGACCATCACCCACTACTACCAAAGCAGTGAAATTGAAGGTACGACCACCTTTGGTCACCTTGGCTACACGGTTGATGTTTACAACCTTTTCGGTCAACGTCAACTCGGTAGGACGAACTCGAATAATATTCTTGTTTGACATCTATAATTCAGATTAGAATTTCAAGCCTCCTTCGCGTGCCGCGTCGGCAAGGCTTTTCACACGACCGTGGTAGAGGTATCCACCGCGATCAAAAACAACACTAGTAATACCAGCCTCAGTTGCCACTGCGGCAATTTTCTTGCCCACCAATGCAGACTTTGCCACTTTGGTATCTTTTACAGCAGCAATGTCAGCCATGCGGCTAGAAGCGCTTGCCAAGGTTACACCTGTGCTATCATCGATGATTTGAGCATAGATATCCTTGTTGCTTCGAAATACACTCAAGCGGGGGCGTACAGCCGTTCCGGTGATGCGACCGCGAATGCGGCTGCGAATTTTACTGCGTCTTTGAACTTTAGTTTTAGCCATGACTGTAGATTATTTTTTACCGGCTGACTTACCAGCTTTTCTGCGTACAACTTCTCCAGCAAAGCGAATACCCTTACCCTTGTAAGGCTCTGGCTTGCGGAATGAACGAATTTTAGCGGCTACCTGACCCAAAAGTTGCTTATCAGCACACTCCATGGTGATGTTTGGGTTTTTACCCTTTACCATCTCAGTAGTTACTGTGATTTCAGAAGGAATTTGCAAAACAATCTTGTGAGAGTAACCTACAACGAATTCCACCAAGTTGCCCTGGTTAGAAACCTTGTAACCTACACCAACAAGCTCTTGATTTACCTTGTGGCCTACACTTACGCCGACTACCATGTTGTTGATGATAGAGCGATACAGACCATGAAGCGCTTTGTGCTCCTTGCTGTCGCTTGGGCGATTGACTGTCAAAACTCCATCAGCCTGGGCAATTTCAAACTCAGGACGAACGAATTCAGACACTTCTCCTTTTGGACCCTTAGCGGTCACCACACCAGCAGAAACCGTTACGGTTACGCCGGCAGGAATGCTAATGGGTGCTTTTCCGATACGTGACATATTCTTTTGTTTATTATTAAGCTACGAAGCACAAAATTTCACCACCGACACCATGCTGACGTGCTTCTTTGTCAGTCATAACGCCTTTGGATGTGGTTACAATAGCAATACCCAAACCGTTCAAAACGCGGGGTACTGCATTAGCGGCTGAGTACTTGCGCAAACCAGGAGTAGACACACGCTTCAATGAAGTGATGGCACTCTGTTTGGTCTGAGCGTTGTATTTCAACGCAATTTTGATGACACCTTGGTTGTTGGCCGTTGGCTCAAATTTGTATTTGAGGATATAGCCTTTCTCGTACAACACACGAGTCATTTCCTTCTTAAGATTGCTAGCAGGGATCTCGACAACACGGTGGTTGGCTTTGATAGCGTTGCGCAATCGGGTAAGGTAATCTGAAATAGGATCAGTCATGTTAATAGTCTTAAATTACCAGCTAGATTTGGTTACACCAGGGATTTTTCCATCGCTGGCCAATTGACGGAACTGGTTCCGGCAAATGCCAAACGTACGCATGTATCCACGGGGACGACCCGTGATTTTGCAACGGTTGCGCAAACGCACAGGCGACGCGTTGCGGGGCAGTTTCTGCAGGGCATCAAAATCGCCTTCTGCTTTCAACTGGGCGCGCTTCTCGGCGTAACGGGCTACCATAGCCTCCCGCTTGCGCTGCCGTGCCTTTATTGATTCTCTTGCCATGTTAGGTTATTTGCTTTTAAAGGGGAAACCCATCAATTTCAACATTTCCAAACTCTCTTCGTCGGTTTTAGCCGTAGTAACGATGGTAATGTCCATACCGTTAATGCGGTTAACCTTGTCGATGTCGATTTCGGGGAAAATGATCTGTTCTGTGATACCCATGGTGAAGTTACCGCGGCCATCAAACCCTTTGGGTTCCAAACCTTGGAAATCACGAACACGGGGCAAAGAAATGGTGATCAAACGATCCAAGAACTCATACATGCGCTCTTTACGCAATGTTACACGAGCTCCGATGGGCATCATTTCACGAAGTTTGAAGTTAGAAATCGCTTTCTTAGAGATAGTAGGTTGAGCCTTTTGACCAGAAATTTTGGTCATCTCTTCAACTGCCTGATCAACCAATTTCTTGTCGTTCACAGCAGCGCCTACACCTTGGTTCAAAACCACCTTGGTGATTTTGGGGATCTCCATCACGTTGCCATATGCAAACTTCTCTTGCATACCCTTGACAACTACTTCGTTGTATTTGTTTCTTAATCTAGGAGCGTAGCTCATCTTCGTGATTATTTAATGAACTCACCAGTGGCTTTTGCAAAGCGCTGGATTTTGCCATTTTCGTTCAACTTACGACCCACCTTAGTCTCTTTACCTCCAACAACCAGTTGAAGATTAGACAAATGAATGGGAGCTTCAATTTTCTCAATGCGACCTTGGGTATTCTGAGCATTGGGTTTAAAATGCTTGGTAACCAGGTTGAGACCTTCTACCACGGCGCGGTTCTCGGAGGGGATTACACGCAAAACCTTACCAGATTTTCCTTTGTCATCGCCAGCAATGGCTTTAACAGTATCTCCCTTTTTAATGTGCAACTTGTTTGCCATGATTTACAATACTTCAGGTGCTAATGATACAATTTTCATGAACTGCTTGTCGCGCAACTCACGGGCTACGGGGCCGAAAATACGGGTACCGCGTGGCTCGTCATTGTTGTTCAACAATACACAGCTATTTTCATCAAAACGGATGTAAGAACCATCGGGGCGACGCACCTCTTTTTTGGTACGTACTACCACGGCCTTAGAAACCGATCCTTTTTTCATGTTGCCACCGGGAATGGAGTGCTTCACACTCACGACAATCTTGTCTCCCACAGAGGCGTAGCGACGGCCGGTACCACCCAGCACACGGATGCACAAAACTTCTTTGGCACCGCTGTTATCAGCTACTTTCAGTCTGCTTTCTTGTTGTACCATCTTATTTCGCTTTTTCGATTACTTCAACCAATCTCCAACGCTTGTTCTTAGACAAGGGACGAGTTTCCATGATTTTAACGATATCATTGGCTCCGCAAGTATTGGTCTCGTCATGAGCCGTAAATTTCTTCGTCTTCTTGAAGTACTTACCGTATTTGGGGTGCTTTACGTTGCGCACAACTGACACGACAATTGTCTTGTCCATTTTGGCGCTGGTCACCGTGCCGATGATTTCTTTTCTGGCGTTTCTAACAGTTTCCATTAGTTTTCTTCACTCATTTGTTTCAAATAAGCCTGGGCTTCGGCTTCGGCGCGGCGCGCGTTCAACTCCGTAAGCATACGGGCAATAGTTTTACGGGTTTCACCCAAGGTGTGAGGATGATCGAGCTGAGTGACAGCGTGTTGGAACTTCATTTTCTGAAGGCGAACAACTTCTGCCTTGTAGCGCTCTACCAATTCCTTGTTAGGCAATGCTTTGATTTCTGACATTTTCATGGTTTAATCCTCCTCTACATAATCGGGACGTACGACAAACTTGCAAGCTACAGGCAGTTTCTGAGCCGCCAAGCGAATTCCTTCACTAGCAATGGCTTCAGACACACCTCCAACCTCAAACATGATGGTTCCTGGCTTGATACAGGCCACCCAGTATTCGGGTGCACCCTTACCCTTACCCATTCGCACTTCAGCAGGCTTCTTTGTTACGGGTTTATCGGGGAAAATTCGAATCCAAACCTGTCCTTCACGCTTCATGTAACGAGTCAAGGCAATACGAGCGGCCTCAATTTGGCGCGCTGTAATCCAAGCGGGTTCCATGGACTTCAAACCGAAGCTTCCAAACACTACGCGGTGACCGCGAGTAGCAAGGCCTTTAACACGACCTTTTTGTTGCTTTCTGAATTTTGTTCTTTTTGGGCTAAGCATGGTTATATTCCTTAAGCGTTACGACGATTGTTACGACGATCACCACCGCGATCGTTGCGACGATCATTGCGGTCATTGCGGTCATTGCGGCGATCATTGCGGGGACCTGAGTTGCGGCGTTCGGTTTCAGCCTGAGGGGCCAAATCCACTTTTCCATAAATTTCACCTTTGCAAATCCATACCTTGATTCCAATTTTACCGTATACAGTTTGGGCTTCAACCAAAGCATAATCGATATTGGAACGCAGGGTATGCAAAGGAGTACGTCCGTCTTTGTACATTTCAGAACGGGCAATCTCTCCTCCATTCAAACGACCGCTAATGCGAACTTTGATACCTTCAGAACCCATTTTCATGGTGTTCATGATGGCGTTCTTAACGGCACGCTTGTAAGAGAAACGATTCTCAATTTGCTGGGCAATGTTCTCTCCTACCAACTGAGCATCCAATTCTGGGCGCTTGATTTCGCTGATATTGATTTGAACGTCTTTACCCGTGATTTTTTTAATTTCTTCGCGAATAGCATCAACTTCCGCGCCACCTTTACCAATCACGATGCCTGGACGGGCAGTATGGATAGTCAAGGTTATGCGCTTCAAAGTGCGCTCGATTACCACCTTGGCAATTCCACCTTTTGGAATGCGAACACGGAGGTATTTGCGGATCTTCTCATCTTCGCTCAGCTTATCGCCGTAGTTCTTTCCACCATACCAGTTGGAATCCCATCCGCGAATGATGCCAAGACGTAGTCCGATTGGGTTTACTTTCTGTCCCATGGTTTATGCTTCGCTTTCGTTTTTAGAGTTTTTCAGACTATCAATCACAATGGTTACGTGATTGCTACGTTTCTTCTGGCGGTAGCCACGGCCTTGAGGAGCCGTACGCAAACGCTTCATAGCCAAACCTCCGTCAACCATAATGGTCTTGACGTACAATTCGCTATCTTCAATGCGCTCATCGCCATTCATTTGTCCCCAGTTTGCGATTCCGCTCTTGATCAATTTGCTCAAGTAGATGGCATAGGTGGGCTTTGGGTTCCACTGAAGGATGTTCAAGGCCTTTTCAACGCGTTGACCGCGTACCATGTCAGCTACCAATCGCATTTTGCGTGGTGACAACGGACAGTTTCTCAAAATTGCTTTTGCTTCCATCTCTCTTACTTGTTGTGACCTTTAAATGTACGGGTAGGAGCAAACTCGCCTAGCTTGTGGCCAACCATGTTTTCCGTTACGTACACAGGGATGAATTTGTTTCCGTTGTGGACTGCGAAGGTGTGACCTACGAAGTCAGGAATGATCAAGCTTGCGCGTGACCAAGTCTTTACAACGCTTTTCTTATTAGCCTCGTTCAGCGCATCAACTTTTTTCATCAATTTAATGCTAACGAAAGGCCCTTTTTTAATGGATCTTGCCATGTTGAATCAATCTTAGTATTATTTGTTGCGCTTTGATTTTCTGCGTTCGATGATCATCTTGGAGCTCGCCTTGTTCACATTGCGCGTCTTCTGACCTTGTGAATAGATCAAATTGCGTGAACGTGGCTGCCCACCTTTGTTGCGGCCTTCGCCACCACCCATTGGGTGATCGACTGGGTTCATAGCCGATGGACGAGTACGAGGACGACGTCCTAACCAGCGCTTACGACCAGCTTTACCTAATACAACTTGGCTGTGCTCGCCATTAGAAACAGATCCAACTGTAGCTTGACCAGCAGACAAGACCATACGGCTTTCGCCTGAGGGCAACTTAATGACCGCGTATTTACCTTCACGAGCCATCAATTGAGCATAGGAACCTGCACTGCGGCAGATTTTAGCACCTTGACCAGGCTGCATTTCGATGTTGTGAATCAAGGTACCCAAAGGAATCTCAATCATAGGAAGAGAATTGCCCACCTCAGGAGAAACTCCAGAGCCTTGCTCAATTTTCTGCCCAACTTGGATACCATTAGGAGCGATGATGTAACGCTTTTCACCACCCTCAAATTCCACCAATGCGATGAAAGCTGTGCGGTTGGGATCGTATTCAACTGTTTGAACGGTACCGGCAACACCATGGTTATCACGCTTGAAATCGATCATACGATAACGGCGCTTGTGTCCACCACCCATATAACGCATGGTGGTACGACCTTGATTGTTACGACCGCCCGATTTCTTGATCGGGGCCAACAACGACTTTTCAGGAGTCGAAGAAGTAATCTCAGTGAACGTGTTCGCTACGCGAAAACGCTGACCGGGAGTAGTTGGTTTAAGACGACGTACTGCCATGATTAGATATTTTCGTAAAAGTCAATGGAATGTCCCTCTTTGAGGGTGATAATGGCCTTCTTATACTTGTTAGTATAACCCGAGATTTGGCCCGTGCGACGATTTCTCTTCGCTTTACCCCGTACGATCATGGTGTTCACTGATTCAACCTCTACCGAATAGAAAGATTCGACAGCAGACTTGATTTCGTCTTTGCTGGCCTTATGGTCAACAACGAAACCAACCTGACCGCGCTTATCCATGATAGCAGTCATTTTCTCAGTGATCAACGGCTTCTTGAGTATCATTTTGCGTGTGTCTCCTGAATTTTGGCTATAGAACTTTCGGTCAATATCAAATGAGAAGCTTTCATGACTTCGTAGGTATTGATGTTACCTGCTGTCATAACCACATTACCCATGATGTTGCGACCTGAAAGGAAAACGTTCTTGTCCATGTCAGCGGTGACAAACAGGCTACGGCCATTTACATTCAACGCTTTCAACATAGTGGCAAATTCGCTGGTCTTAGGAGCTGACATCTGAAGATCTTCCACCACAACGATTTGTTGGTTTTGAGCTTTGTATGACAGAGCTGACAAACGAGCCAAACGCTTCAATTTTTTATTCAATTTGAACGAATAGTCACGAGGACGGGGACCGTGAATACGGGCACCACCCACATAAATACCGCTCTTCAAAGAACCGTGACGAGCTCCACCAGTACCCTTTTGACGGAATACCTTACGGGTAGAGCGATGAATCTCTGTACGATCTTTGGTCTTGTGAGTACCTTGACGCTGGTTGGCCAAGAACTGCTTCACATCCAAGTAAATGGCGTGGTCGTTGGGCTGAATGCCAAAGACATCGGCTGACAACTGGACACTGCGTCCTGTTTCTGCACCTTTTTGATTCAATACTTTAACTTCCATGCTATTACTTTTCAATGATTACAGTTGAGCCATTATGACCAGGTATAGAACCTTTCAAGACAACCAAATTGCGATCAGCATCAATTTTCAATACTTGCAAGTTGAATGACTTTACACGCTCACCACCTGTGCGTCCAGCCATGCGGGTTCCTTTGAACACGCGTCCTGGGAATGAACAGGCACCAATTGAACCAGGTGCACGCAAACGGTTGTGCTGACCGTGGGTAGCTTCACCCACACCAGAGAAACCATGGCGCTTTACAACACCTTGGAAACCTTTTCCTTTTGACGTACCTACAACATCAACAAACTCTCCGAGTTCGAAAATGCTCACGTCCAATGTGTCACCCAAATTGACAGCCATATCGCTATCGCGGAATTCAACCGTCTTGCGCTTTGCGCTAGACTTGGCTTTCGCCATGTGACCCATTTCAGCAGCTACGCTGTGCTTTTCTTTCTTATCGCCCCAAGCCAACTGAATAGCTTTATAGCCATCCTTGTCTGAGGTTTTGATCTGTGATACTACGCAAGGACCCGCTTCGATGACGGTGCAAGCTACACGCTTACCATTGTCATCAAACATGCTGGTCATGCCCAGTTTTTTTCCTATCAAGCCGTCCATGTTCCTTACAGTTTAATTTCTACTTCAACCCCGCTGGGCAATTCAATTTTCATCAAAGCATCTACGGTCTTAGTAGAACCATTGTAGATGTCAATCAAGCGCTGGTAAGTACAATACTGGAACTGCTCTCTCGCTTTTTTATTCACGTGAGGCGAACGCAACACAGTGAAAATCTTTTTACGAGTTGGCAGAGGCACAGGTCCACTTACGACTACACCAGTTGTGCGTACCGCTTTAACGATCTTCTCTGCAGATTTATCCAACAGAGTGTGATCGAAAGACTTAAGTTTAATTCTTATTTTCTGGCTAACCATTTTTCTAATTTTAAGCGTTGGCTTTTTTGATGACTTCTTCAGACACGTTGCGAGGAGCTTCAGAGAAGTTGTTGAACTCCATTGAAGAAGTAGCGCGGCCTGAAGTGATGGTACGCAATTGAGTTACATATCCAAACATTTCGCTCAGGGGAACCAAGGCTTTAACTACCTGGGCACCAGCGCGCTCATCAATACCTTGCAACTGACCGCGACGGCGGTTCAAGTCACCCATAACATCACCTGTAGATTCGGCAGGTGTAACAACTTCCAATTTCATGATGGGCTCAAGCAACACGGGGTTACATTTACGAGCCGCCTCTTTGAAGCCCAATTTACCGGCCAATTCAAAAGACAATGAATCAGAGTCAACAGGGTGGAAAGAACCGTCAAACAAACGCACTTTCACACGCTCGATTTGATAACCGGCCAATACACCGTTAGACAAAGCTGATTTGAAGCCTTTTTCAACCGCGGGGATGTATTCTTTCGGAATAGAACCACCTACGATTTCATTCACGAATTGCAAGTCTCCTTCGAAATCTGCGTCAGCAGGTCCAAGTTCGAATTGAATATCAGCAAACTTACCACGACCACCCGTTTGTTTCTTGTAGGTTTCGCGGTGAGTGGTTTTGGTAGTGATCGCTTCTTTGTAAGAAACCTGAGGAGCACCCTGATTACATTCCACCTTGAATTCGCGCTTCAAGCGATCCACAATGATGTCCAAGTGCAATTCACCCATACCGCTGATAACAGTCTGACCTGTTTCTTCATCGGTATGAACCTTGAAGGTAGGATCCTCTTCTGCCAACTTGGCCAAAGCATTGCCCAACTTATCAGAGTCAGCCTGAGTCTTAGGCTCAATAGCCAAACCAATTACGGGATCAGGGAATACCATAGATTCCAAAATCACTGGGTTTTTCTCATGGCACAAGGTATCTCCTGTACGGATGTCTTTGAAACCGACAGCAGCGCCAATATCACCAGCTCCCAAAAACTCAATGGGGTTCTGCTTGTTGGCGTGCATTTGGAAAATGCGAGAGATACGCTCTTTGTTGCCTGTGCGCATGTTCAAAACATAAGAACCTGCATCCAACTTACCCGAGTAAGCGCGAATGAAGCACAGACGACCCACGAAAGGATCAGTGGCGATCTTGAAAGCCAATGCCGCAAAAGGCTCATCGTAGCTAGGCTTACGAATGACTTCAGCATCGGTCTTAGGATCAGTTCCTTTGATATCGTCAACGTCCAAAGGAGAAGGCATCAATTCCATTACCATGTCCAACATGGTTTGTACACCCTTGTTCTTGAACGAGGAACCGCACATCATGGGAACCAACTTCAATTCGATGGTAGCCTGACGCAAAGCATCCAAGATTTCACGCTCCGTAATGCTAGCAGGATCTTCGAAGAATTTCTCCATCAAAGAGTCATCGTATTCAGAAACGGCTTCCAACAAGTTTTCGCGCCACTGGGTAGCTTCGTCCACCATGTCAGCAGGGATATCAATAACCTCGTAGGTCATTCCCTGATCAGCTTCGTTCCAAATCATTCCGCGGAAGTTGATCAAATCAACCACCCCTTTGAAATTATCTTCAGCACCGATGGGCAACTGCAAGGGAACTGCCTTGCTACCCAACATGTCTTTTACTTGTTTAACTACGTTCAAGAAGTCAGCACCGCTGCGGTCCATCTTATTGACGAAACCAATACGGGGAACTTTGTAGTTGTCGGCCAAACGCCAGTTAGTCTCCGATTGAGGCTCCACACCGTCAACAGAAGAGAACAAAAACACCAAACCGTCCAACACACGCAAAGAGCGGTTTACCTCTACGGTAAAGTCTACGTGTCCAGGAGTATCAATGATGTTGATGTGGTACTTCTCACCGCGGTAGTTCCAACTAACCGTTGTAGCCGCCGAAGTGATGGTGATTCCGCGCTCCTGCTCCTGGGCCATCCAGTCCATGGTCGCAGCACCGTCGTGTACCTCACCGATTTTATGGTTTACACCAGCGTAATACAAAATACGCTCGGTGGTAGTAGTCTTACCGGCATCAATGTGCGCAGCAATACCAATGTTTCTCGTGAATTTAAGATCGCGTGACATGAATTTCGATTCTGGGCTTAAGCTCTAAAGTGGGAGAATGCTTTGTTGGCTTCGGCCATTTTGTGGGTGTCTTCTTTCTTTTTAACAGCTGCACCTTCACTTTTCGAAGCGGCTACGATTTCGCCAGCCAATTTCTCAGCCATGCTCTTTTCGTTGCGCTTGCGAGCGTACCCTACCATCCATTTGATGCCTACTGCCAAACGACGACGGGGGGGAACTTCAGTAGGGATTTGGAAAGTGGCACCGCCTACACGACGAGCTTTAACTTCCACTGAAGGCATTACGTTGTTCAAGGCCTTTTTCCAAGTTTCCAAACCAGACTCGTCAGAAACTTTTTTCTCGACAATATCTAAGGCATCATAGAAAATGGTCAATGCTGTAGACTTCTTACCGTCGTACATCATACCGTTTACAAAACGGGTAACCATCGTTTCGTTGAACTTAGGATCGGGCAGAAGTATGCGTTTTTTAGCGCGCGTCTTTCTCATGTCTTACTATTTTAGGCTTTCTTAGGCTTTTTGGTTCCGTACTTGCTGCGGCGCTGATTGCGTCCTTCTACACCGGCAGTATCCAGTGCACCGCGTACGATGTGATAACGAACACCGGGAAGGTCTTTAACACGACCACCACGCACCAACACGATGCTGTGCTCTTGCAAGTTGTGACCCTCACCAGGTATATAGGCGTTGACCTCTTTGCCATTGGTCAAACGCACACGCGCTACTTTGCGCAATGCTGAGTTCGGTTTCTTCGGCGTAGTAGTGTAAACACGCGTACAAACACCTCTTCTCTGAGGACAAGAATCCAGGGCAGGAGACTTGCTCTTATCGATGATCTCCGTCCGTCCTTTTCTAATCAGTTGTTGTATGGTAGGCATATA
>Ga0256362_1000048_pt1 | contig 13497 bp, 25 predicted proteins | sample MistaT_6_FD_189978 | JGI IMG/M metagenome (GOLD analysis project Ga0256362, IMG submission 189978) | Metatranscriptome of freshwater microbial communities from Mississippi River, Louisiana, United States - Miss_Atlam_RepA_8d (Metagenome... | ecosystem: Environmental > Aquatic > Freshwater >...
CAGAAGAGGGAGAAATCCTTGCGTGTCTGTTTCTCGATATAAATGTCATCCATCAAAAGACAGCAGAGGCTGTTTTACGTCATGATCTTCTCATAGAAAACACACATACCTCATTAACGGAAGACCCCCCTACGAATGGCAATCTTCAAACACTTGCACAAACGAGCAAGCCTATAGATTTGCCTAAAATACAAAGCGTTCCATCATGTGCAAATATCTGTAGGTATGATAATTCACCGACGACTTCATCACCAACAAACTCTGGTGTTCACATTAAACATTTAAGAGATGATTTTTCTATGGGAAGTAGTTGGTCTGAAGAGAGTTAAACGAGTTGAATGATGCCAACAGGAGCGTTGTCACCATATCTAAAGCCGCCCTTTACGATGCGAGTGTATCCACCTGGGCGCGCTTGATAATCAGCACCAAGCTTAAACAATTCGTTCACAACGTCATTTTTATTTGGACCAAGCTTTGAAAGCAAAAGTCTTCTATTAGCTAATGTGTTGTCCTTGGCAATTGTGATGAGCTTTTCAACATAGGGGCGAAGCTCTTTTACCTTTGGCAAAGTTGATTTAATTGTCTTGTGTGTGATCAAAGAAATCGCTAAGTTTTGCATAAGAGATTTTCTCTCTGACGAAGTTCTTCCTAACTTTCTTCCTGATAAACGATGTCTCATTTTTTATTATCCTCTTTTCATATTTTCTTGTTTACGAACTTTAAAGCTTAGGGCATCAATATTTTCTGGAGGCCAAGCTCTGATTGTCATACCAAATGATAGATTCATTTGTTTTAACAAACTCTTAATTTCAGTCAATGACTTGCGACCAAAGTTTGGTGTCTTAAGCATTTCGTTTTCTGTCTTTTGTACCAAATCACCAACATAACGAATGTTTTCGTTCTTCAAGCAATTCATTGAACGCACAGACAACTCAAGATCTTCGATGCTCTTAAGAAGATTTGGATCCCAAATTGAATCGTCGCTCTTTGCGCTATCAGAAGCATCTGAATCATCAAAGTTGATGAACACTGTCATTTGATCTTGGCAAATTTTTGCCGCACATGCGACTGCATCTTCAGGGCGAATACTGCCATCACTCTCAACGTTGAGGATCAACTTATCGTAACCAATAGATTGACCTACACGTGTGCTTTGCACATTGTAAAACACGCGCTTAATGGGCGAAAAGATTGAGTCAATCTTAATTGTTCCCAATGGCAAATCGTCAAATTCATGATTACATGCAGGCACGTAACCTTTACCTTTACGAACGATAAGTTCCATATCCAAATCATGACCTTCTTCAAGGTGGCAAATGTATTGATCTTTGTTGATGATGTCAACGCCAGATGGCAAATCAATATGCTTTGCCTTAATTTCTTTTGGACCAGATGCAGAAAGTTTCAAAACTTTTTGCGAGTCAGCATCCATAGTCACAATAAGTGACTTAAGGTTCATGACTAAATCAACATAGTCTTCCTTTACGCCAGGAATTGTTGAAAATTCATGCACAACGCCATTAATTTTTGCAGCTACAACTGCAGAGCCTTGCAATGATGAAAGCAAAATCCTTCTCAACGCATTACCAAGGGTAAATCCATATCCTTTTTCCAAAGGTTCTATAGTAATTTCGGCATGGGTTAAACTATCATTCAGATATTTTACATCCAATCCTGTTGGTTTTACTAAGGCCTTCCAGTTTTTCTCGATCACTGCTTTTTCTCCGTTATTTCAAATACAAAAATTAGACTCTGCGTTTTTTAGGCGGCTTACAACCATTATGTGGGATGGGTGTCGCTTCTCTGATTGATGTTAGCACAAACCCAGCAGAAAGTAACGCTCTAACAGCAGTTTCTCTTCCTGAACCAGGGCCAGATAATTTTACGCTACAGTTTTTTACGCCGTATTCTTTTGCAACACCAGTTGCCGCTTCACAAGCAACTTGTGCTGCGAATGGCGTTGATTTTTTAGATCCTTTAAATCCACATGCACCAGAAGAAGACCATGCGATAACATCGCCTCTTTCATCAGCAAATGTAATGATCGTGTTATTGAAAGTTGATGTGATAGAAACGAGAGCGTTCTCGACGTTTCTTCTAACTTTCTTTTTATTTGATACTCTTGCCATTGTTATCTCCTAATTATTTCTTCTTACCGGCGATGGGGATCGCTTTACCTTTACGCGTACGCGCATTGGTGTTTGTACGTTGACCGCGCACTGGCAACCTCTTTCTGTGTCTGATTCCACGGTAGCAACCAAGGTCTGTTAATCTCTTGATATCAAGCATAACTTTCTTGCGCAGCTCACCTTCAACCAAATAGTTTTCTTGCAATTCATCGCGGATTTTTGCAACTTGCTCTTCCGTCAAATCTTTTGCTTTCATTGTTGGGTCAATACCAAGTTTCGCAACGATATTCTTTGCAGTCACAAGTCCAATACCATGAATATAGCACAAAGAGTAAACTACATTCTTATTATCTGGAATATTGACACCACTTATTCTGATCATTTTATATTCCCTTTCCCTCTATTATCTGAACAACATTTTTATATACGGTTTCTTTCGTCTGATTAGCATCGATTTCAAACAACTCATCTCTCGCTGAGTAGAAGTCCATCAATGGCTGAGTCTTTTCTACATAATTCTGCATCCTGGTTGCAAAAGCCTCACGATTATCATCGGCACGCTTTGAAAATTCGTGGCTTCCGCAGTTATCACACACACCATCAACCAAAGGTTTATTGGTTACAGAATTGTATATTTTACCGCAACTTACGCAATTATATCGATTTTCAAACCTCTTGTAAAGCTCATCCGTAGAGAGTTGAAAATGTAGTGCAGCAATCTTTGAATCTGTTTCATTTTCAAGATAGTTATCAAGCAATTTTGCCTGTCCAACTGTTCTTGGATAGCCATCTAAAATGACCAATTCACTTTGCGAATTTGCCAAAGCATTTTTGACAAGCGAAAACACTTGATCATCTGTCACTAAATTTCCAGACTCAATAACGTCTTTAATTTTGCGGCCTAATTCAGTCTGTGCTTCAATTTCTGCGCGCAATAAATCACCTGGGGTAATTTTGAGTGCACGTGATTTATATGCATCAACGAGCAATTCACCCTGGGTGCCCTTACCACAGCTTGGCGGGCCAATAAGTACTAAATATAATTTGGTCATTTATTTTTGCGCCTTTGTGCCCTTGAATTCACAAGCCCCTTATATTGCTGCGCATATATATATGACTGAATTTGCGAAATCGTTTCTATAGTCACACTCACCACGATCAAAATTGTCGTACCACCAAAAAATGGAGGAATTGACGTCTTTGACAAGAGGTACTGCGGAATTGTACAAACCGAAACAAGGTATGCGCTTCCAATAACCGTCAATCTATACAGCAAGTTTTTCAAATACTCAGCGGTTTGCTCACCAGGTCTAATGCCTGGAATATATGCACCTGACTTTTTTAAATTCTCTGCAACTTCCTTCGGGCTGAATTGTAATTGCGAATAAAGGAATGAAAAGAAAATAATCATCAAGGCAAAAACAGCTAAGTACAATGGGTTGCCTGCGCGTTGCATTTTAGATAGATAATTCGAAAAATTATAATTCGATAATGTCTGACTAAGAATGTAAATCGGCATGGCAATCACAGACTGTGCAAAGATTGCAGGCATGACAGATGCCATGTTTACCTTTAATGGTAAGTGGCTTGGAACGCTTTGCATTGTTGTCTTCGCCGCTTGTTTTGGATATTGAATTGGCAACTTTAATTGCGCCTTTTCAACAAACACAACATAGGCAAAAACGGCTGTTGCAGCAATGAGCACAACCGGTAATACATAGTATACACCTTCTTCGCGACCCATTTGGAAAACGCGAGATAATGTACCTGGAAGCATAGCAATGATACCAGCATAGATAATTAATGATGTACCATTACCAATACCGCGTGATGTGATTTGCTCACCAAGCCACATCAAAAATAAAACGCTTCCTGTGAGTGTCAGTACTGCAGCAACCCTAAAGAGCCACACATTTACAACAATTGGATTTGAAAGACCGCGTCCACCCATGCTTTCAATGAGCAACACAACACCAATGGCCTGAAGCATACCCATAAATACCGTGAGGTAACGGGTATACTTGTTGATCTTTTTACGCCCCATTTCACCTTCTTGGCGAAGTTGCTTTAATGGTCCATAAAAAGTTGAAAGCAATTGGAATATGATGCTCGATGTGATGTATGGAGAAATGTTGAGGGCGAATATACTCATACGGCTAATCGCACCACCAGAGAACATGTCCATTACAGCAAGCATTCCTGTACTTTGATTTCGTATGATGTCAGCAATCGCTTCAGGATTTATACCTGGAAGCGGGATGTAACAACCAATACGAAAAACGATGAGTGCAAGGAGTGTGAATATAAGGCGGTCTTTTAAATCTCTAACTTTTAAAATTGAATTCACTGATAGTGATGATCCGAGAGACATATGCGCACCTTTCTGAACTAAAATTATCTAGTCGTTTTTACAACTAGCTCTTAGTCGTAATTTTACCACCAGCTTTTGTTATTTTTTCATACACAGATTTTGAAGCACCGTGTATATTTAAATTAGCTTTGATACCAGGTTTATCAACTGTATCTACAAGCTTAACTTTCTTGTAAATTTGCGGAACAATTTTTTGCTCTTGCAAAACTTCCAATGTAATTTCTTGGTCAGTTGTCAATGTCAAACCATTGCTCAAAATGATCTCAAGCTTTTCCAAAGTGAGCGTGTACACAGGTGGTCTGTGTGAATTAAAACCACGCTTTGGTAGTCTTCTGTAGATTGGAGTTTGACCACCTTCGAAACCATTCATCGGTGTACCAGATCTAGCACTTTGACCTTTGTGACCTTTACCAGCAGTTTTACCTTTGGTTGATCCAATACCACGACCAAGCTTTTTAAATTTATCTCTTGCGCCTGGATTGTCTTTAATTTCATTTAAATACATGTTAACTCCTGCTTATGAATTTTTGCTTAATAAAGCTTTTTTGCGGTCGTTAAGATCAGCAATTGTTAAGCCTCTTCTTTCGGCCACATCTCTTGGAGATTCAGTGTATTTCAAAGCACTAAATGTCGAACGCACAACGTTATATTGGTTGTTTGTTCCAACAGACTTTGCAACGACGTCCTTCAAACCGAGCGCTTCGAACATAGCACGCATTGGTCCACCCGCAATGACTCCTGTACCAGATTTAGCTGTACGCAAGAATACGCGTGACGCAGACTGTCTCATACCGATATCATGATGCAAAGTTCTTCCAAACTTAAGTGGAATCTTTGTCATTTTAGAGCGTGCTTTAGTTGATGCTTTTTTAACGGCATCAGGAACTTCTCTTGCTTTCGCATTTGAATAAGCGACTTTACCTTTACCATCACCGACAACGACGAGGGCAGAAAAGCTCATGTTCTTACCGCCTTTAACAACTTTTGTTACGCGGCGTACAGAAATAAGTTTTTCGATGTAAGATGAATCTTGCTCATCCTTTTCTTTTCTCTCTCTGTCTTTGCCTTTGAAGTCGCGCTTTTTGTCGAAACTTCTTTTCTTTCCAGAAACTTCAGTTGTATTTTCAGTTTCTTGTTCTTGTTGTAATTCTTCAGACATTCATAACTCCTAAAATACCAATCCGGCTTCTCTTAAACCTTCTGCGAGTTCCTTTACACAACCGTGGTAAGCGTAGGCACCTCTGTTGAATGCGATTTCAAGACCCTTTTGAGTTTTGTCTTGAACTGTCTTACCAAATTTTGTGCCGAGTTCTTTTGCAATGGCCTTATTATATTTTGTTTTGTTCAAACTTCTTGATGAAACGCCAGCGATAACTTTTTTCGCTGCAACGTCAACAAGTTGAACATATAAATACAAGTTAGATTTTCTAACACTAACGACATGCGTTCTGGTTGTATTTTTGAACACTCTATAAGTATTTCTAACTTGTGTTCTTTGTGTTTTTGTTGCGTGTGCCATTATTTTTTCTTCCCTTCTTTTCTCAGAACAAAAGTGCCCTCTGGGATGATACCTTTACCTTTATAAGGCTCTGGTTTTCTATACACTTTAATTTCACTTACGATTTGTCCAAGTCTTTGCTTAGAAGCAGATGAAAAAAGAAGTTCTGTTGGTTTTTGACCAACTTTAACTTGAACATCACTTGGCATATCATACTCAATTTTATGGCTGTAGCCTAAATCAAGAACGAGTTTTGAACCTTGGATAGCGGCTTTATAACCAACGCCCACAAGGTCAACTTTTTTCTCGTATGGCTTTTCAATGCCTTTAACAGCAGAGAAAATATTACGAACATGCGTACCCCAAAGAGCTCTGTTACACGTCTTCATATCAGTTGGAACAACAGAAATTGACCCATCTTCAAGTGTAGGTGTAAACCCTTCAGAAACAGCATATTCAGCTTTTAAGTTGCCATTTGTTTTGCTGGCAACAACAACTTTAGTACCTTCAATAGTCACTGCGACATTTTGAGGAAGTTTTAATTTTGATAATCCTACTCTAGACATAATTAAAACACCCTAAACAATAATTCGCCGCCGATGTTTTTGCTTTTTGCAGCATAATCGGCCATAACGCCATGTGAAGTTGAAAGAACAACCGTTCCCAAACCATTAAAGTATGGCTTGAAAGAGTTAACTGATGCGTAGCGACGGCAACCAGGTTTTGAAATTCTTTCAATAATTTTAATTGCACCTTCGTTATTTACATATTTCAATGTAATTTCTAAAGTGAAGTCATCAATCGCTTTGTAGCTTGTGATGTAACCTTCTGCAACTAGAACGTCTAAAATCGCTCTTGTTAATTTTCTATTCATGACTTTAACAGTTTTGAATTTAGCGGATTGACCGTTTCTAATTCTTGTTAAAGCATCACCAATTTTATCTGAAATCATTTTACCAACTCGACTTTCTCACACCTGGGATTAAGCCAAATGATGCTAAATCTCTCAGTGCTATTCTTGATACACCAAAATCTCTGTAGTAACCTCTTGGGCGACCTGAAAGGGCGCAGCGGTTACGATGCCTAACTTTAGAAGAGTTTTTTGGCAATTTATGTAATTTAAAAACTGCTTTAAAACGTGCTGCAACTGCTTCAGGTGAATCATCTTTTGTGTAGATAATTTTCTTAAGCGCAGCGCGTTTTGCTTTATATTTTTCAATCAATCTTTCTTTATTAAGATTGTGTTGAACTGATGAAGTACGAGCCATTAGTTATTTCCTCCTCTAAATGGGAAATTGAATTCTTTAAGAAGAGCACGTGAATGATCAGCACCCTTTGAACGAATACAAATAGTGATATCCATTCCGCGAACTTTTGTTAAACCATCATATTTAATTTCTGGGAAAACGATGTGTTCTTTCAAACCAAAGCTATAGTTTCCTTTTGGATCGAAGGACTTGTCGCTTTGACCTCTAAAGTCTCTCACACGCGGCAATGCGATGTTGATAAGTCTTTCAAGGAATTCGTACATCTTCTTTCTACGAAGTGTAACTTTACAACCGAGCTTCATTCCTTCACGGATTTTGAAACCAGCGATTGATTGTCTTGCTGTAGTGATAACAGGGCGTTGACCAGCGAGCATTGCAAGCTCTTGTGCGACACCTGTTAAAACTTTGTTATCAGTTACGGCGTCGGTTACACCCATATTGATAACGATCTTTTCTAATTTTGGGATCTCATTAACGTTTTCGATACCCAATGACTTTTTCAAAGACTCTCTAATTTTTGTTTTGTAGAGATCTTCGTAATGTGTCAATTCTCTCTTACTTTGCATAGTTATACTCTTCTACAACTTGGTTGTTCTTTTTATAAAATCTTTGACGCGTTTCACCTTCGTTGCTTACACGAATTTTAGTCGGAACACGCTGGCCATTGATCTCAACGAATAATGATACGTTGGAAATGTGAATTGACTTAGTCTTTTCAACTTGGCCACGATTGTCCATTTGGTTTGGTCTTTGGTTGCGAACAACAATGTTAACACCTTCAACATAAACTCTATCGTTTTCTCTATCCACTTCAATCACACGACCAGTTCTGCCTTTATCTTTACCAGCGCGAACCATAACTTCGTCATGTTTCTTGATGCGGAATTTCTTCATATGATGTGGTTTGTTATTAAACATTTCTATAATACCTCCGGTGCGAGTGATACGATTTTCATAAATCCTGCACCTCTAACTTCTCTAAATACTGTACCGAAAATACGAGTACCAATTGGTTCTTTTTGCTTGTTGATTAAAACAGCTGCATTTTCGTCGGCCATGATTGATGAACCATCAGCGCGCTTAATAGCTTGCTTAGTTCTCACGATGACAGCCTTCATAACCTCACCTTTTTTAATCTTAGAATGTGGGATCGTTGACTTAACAGACACAACGATAATGTCGCCCACAGTTGCATAACGACGCTTTGAACCACCAAGTACCTTAATACAAAGGAGTTCTTTTGCGCCTGTGTTGTCAGCAACTTTTAAACGTGTTTCTACTTGAATCATTTTCTATGCCTCACAAACTTTCCACGACTTCGTCTTAGAAATCGGAGCGCAAGAAATGAAGTTTACAACATCGCCGACTTTACATGTGTTGTTTTCATCATGTACGTGGTACTTTTTAGAAACCTTAACGTACTTCTTATATAATGTATGTAATTTACTAAATTGCACTTCTACAACAATTGACTTGTTGCCGTGCGCCTTAATAACTTTACCGGTCTGAACTTTATTAGCCATTTTGACCTCTTGTTTTCAATTGTGCAATTTTTGTTTTTAAATCATTTATTTGTTTTACAACATCGCCAGTTCTTGTCTTTAACTTAAGCAAAGCGAGTTGTTTTTGTAATTCTTCTAATTTTAATTCAGTCATTAAAACACCTCACGCTTTACAAATGTTGTCTTAATAGGAAGCTTTGCACCTGCAAGTGAGAATGCAAGTCTTGCTTGTTCTTCCGTAACACCATCAATTTCAAAGATGATCTTACCTGGATTAACTCTGGCTACCCAATATTCAGGTGAACCTTTACCGCCGCCCATTCTGACTTCCGCTGGCTTCTTAGACACAGGAACGTCTGGAAAAATTCTAATCCAAACACGCCCCACACGTCTTACACAACGAGTGATAGCACGACGCGCAGACTCGATTTGGCGCGCCGTAATTCTTTCTGGCTCTAACGCCTTAAGGCCAAAAGTACCGAATGCAACAGTTGTTCCTTTACAAGCAACGCCGCTGATTCTTCCTTTGAAGGCCTTTCTAAATTTTGTCTTTTTTGGTGACAACATTCTTTATTACTCCTTGTTATGCATTAACTTTATAAGAGTGTTTTTCACCCGTATAAACCCAAACTTTAATGCCGATTGCACCATAAGTCGTGTGGGCTGTGTCGGTTGCGTAGCCTATTGACGACCTTAAGGTATGCAGTCTTAATTTTCCTTCTTTATACCACTCAGTTCTCGCGATTTCAGCGCCACCAAGTCTTCCCGCAACGGCAACTTTAATGCCTTGCGCGCCGGACTTCATAGCAGCCATCATACCGCGTCTCATAGCACGTCTGAATGAAACGCGCTTTTCGAGTTGGATGGCAATATTGTGAGCAATAATTTCAGCGTTTTGATCTGGCTTTTTGACTTCAATCACATCAACCATAAGTTTGTTAGAAACATATGGAGACAAAACTTCTTTCAAGCGATCAATCTCGACGCCCTTTTTACCAATTAACACACCGCTTTTTGCAGCGTGGATTTGGACTTTAGTTTGGTCTTCTCTTCTATCAATAATGACCTTGGAAACAGCTGCATTTCTGAAGTGCTTCTTAATGGCCTGTCTGATCTGGTAGTCAGACTTTAAATTGTTTCTGTAACCAGCTTTAGTTGCAAACCAGTTAGAAGACCAAATTTCATTTACACCAATACGAAATACGATTGGATTTACCTTTTGACCCATTTATGCAACCTCCCCTTTGCCATCACTCAATACAACGAATACGTTTGAGTATTGCTTCATAATAAAGTTACCACGGCCTTTGGCTCTTGGTTGCATTCTCTTGAGAGACATAGATTTACCAACGTAAAGTTCTGTCACATCAAGCATGTCGATGTCTAATCCGAAATTGTTTTCAGCGTTAGCAACTGCAGACATAATAAGTTTTCTGATGTCTACAGAGATTCTTTTTGAAGAATATTTCAAAACTTCAATCGCATGAAGGGCTTTCATCCCTCTAACCATTTTTGCAACTTGGTTAGCTTTTGTTGGAGAAGTACGTAATTTTCTCAATGAAGCTTTCACTAACATTACTTCTTACCTTTCTTATCTGCCGCATGGCCGTGGAAAGTTCTTGTTAATGAAAATTCACCGAACTTACAACCAACCATCTCTTCTACAACAAACACAGGGGTAAATACTTTACCATTGTGTACTGCAAAGTTTATACCAACAAATTCTGGTATAATTGTGGAACTTCTAGACCAAGTTTTAATAACTTCTCTTTTGCCAGACTCTTTTACTCGCTTAACTTTCTTAATGAGTGAAGGGTCTACAAATGGTCCTTTCCATACTGAACGTGCCATTATCTACTCCTTACTTCTTATTTCTTTTACGAATGATCATATGATCAGTTCTCTTGTTAGAACGAGTCTTGTAACCTTTAGTCGGCAAGCCCCATGGAGACACGGGGTGTCTACCTCCTGAAGTCTTACCTTCACCGCCACCATGTGGGTGGTCAACTGGGTTCATGGCAACACCACGGACACTTGGTCTAATTCCCTTCCAACGAGATCTACCAGCCTTTGCATCTGACTTGTTCTTGTGATCATGGTTTGACAAAATACCGACTGTTGCATAACAGTTGATGTTTACAAAACGCATTTCACCAGAAGCGAGTCTGATTGTTGCATTGGTTGCATCTTTCGCCATAAGCGTTGCGTAAGCACCAGCAGAACGAGCGATTTGACCACCTTTACCGATTTTGAATTCGATGTTGTGGATTTCAGTACCAACAGGGAGATGCTTAAGTGGCATTGCGTTACCCACATTTGGTTCAATTCTTGAATCAGATGCTTTAATAACGTCGCCAGCTTTTAATCCTTGTGGAGCCAAAATATATGCGAGCTCTTCGTTTGGATACTTAATCAATGCGATATAAGTTGTTCTGTTTGGATCGTATTCGATACCCATAACAGTACCTTCGACTTCTCTAGTAGATCTTTTGAAATCGATAAGTCTATAAAGTTTTTTGTGACCTGCACTGCGGTGTCTAGATGTAATGTGACCATTGTTGTTACGGCCATATGATCTTGTGATCGCAACTGTCAATTTCTTGACTGGTCTTGATTTAGACAACTCGCTACGGTCTACGTTAACGTAGCCTCTTCTACCTGCAGATGTTGGTTTGCTAAATTTTAACATGTTACACGCTCGCTTCTTGGTTGATTACTTGACCTGGCTTTAGCGTGACATATGCTTTTTTAACATCTGACCTAACACCTTTTCTACCGCGAGAAAATTTGATTTTACCAGGAATCTTTAATGTATTTACTTTAGTTACATTAACTTCAAATAGCGCTTCAACAGTGCTTTTGATTTCAGTTTTAGTTGCTTTGTGATCAACTTTGAAAACATAAACCTTAGCTTCACCAGCTTGAAGGCCCATAGATTTTTCAGTGATCAAAAACTTCTTGAGTATATTTGTTTTAACCATTGCTTGCTACCCTCTTAATAAACGCTTCAGCCGTAGCTCTTGTCATAACAAGTGCTTCGTGTCTGATAATGTCGTATACGTTCAAGCCTTCAGCAGGAATAACGTCAGCACCAATAATGTTGCGCACACCGAGCAAAAGATTGTCATTTTGTTGATCAACAAAAAGCACCTTGTTCGTGTTAAAGAGCGCACTGATATTAGCTTTGAGATCCCGCGTCTTGAATGTATCAACATTAAGATCTTCAAAAATATAAATTTTGCTATCTTGCAATTTAGATGCAACAGCGTGTTTAAGAGCAAGCTTACGCACTTTCTTTTGTAAACTGTATCCATGATCTCTCGGCGTTGGTCCGAAAATCACAGAACCGCCTCTAAAGTGTGGGCCGCGCTTTGAACCTTGACGGGCGCCACCTGTACCTTTTTGGCGATAAATCTTTTTGCCGCTTCCTCTGACTTCAGCTTCTTCTTTGGTATCATGCGTACCCGCACGACGTTTAGCCAGTTGCCAGTTAATCACTCTCGCGACGAGGTCAGCGCGCAATTTTAAATCTTTAAGTTCATTGATAGGTGCTAAACTAGAAACATCTACCGTCTTCCATGAAAGCTTTACGTTGCTTGCAGTTACAGCCTTTGCAGCTTTCTTTGCAGGAGCTTTTTCTTCTTTAGTAGTCTCTACTTTCTCTGCTTTTGCTTTTGGAGCTTTTGCAGGTGCAGCATCTTTTGCGACTGTCTTTTTAGCAGGAGTCTTTTTGGCTTTTACTGCTTCTTCTTTATTTAAATCTTTTTCAGTCATTTATTTGCCACCTTTTTTAATTGCTTTTTTAACAATCACAAGTCCGCCTTTTGCACCAGGTACTGCACCTTTTACAAACAGAATATTGTTTTCTCTGTCGATGTCAACAACAACGAGATTTTGGATCGTACGTTGCGCGTCACCATAGTGACCATGCATCTTCTTACCTTTGAAAACCTTACCTGGATCTTGACATTGACCTGTCGAACCAAGCTTACGCTCACCTAGTGAACAACCATGTGATACGCGGTTTCTGCGGAAATTGTGACGCTTAATGGCACCGGCAAATCCGCGACCTTTTGTTTGTGACGTTACATCCACAAACTTAATGTCTGTAAAAAATTCTGCGTTCAACGCTTGACCAAGTTCGAGGCCTTCGTTGTCGCTTTTGAATTCTTTAACATGCTTTACAAAAGGTAAGTTGTTTTTTTGATGAAAAACCTTTTGCGCTTTGTTAACATTTTTTTCTTTTGCCGCTCCAGTACCGAGAACAACTTTGTTCTCTTTTTTGCCCAAAATAACGTTGTCATTTATTTTAAGCAATGTCACGGGTATGTGTTTACCATTCTCATCAAACTTTTGGGACATACCTAGTTTTACGGCCATCAACCCATTTGACATTTGCTATGCTCCTTTTTCTTGTAGTGAAATTTTTACGTTTACGCCAGAGGGTAATTGCAAATTCATCAAAGAATCTACAACTTGACTGTCTGGAGCGTTGATTTTAATCAAGCGCTTAAACGTACGGATCTCAAATTGATCACGCGACTTCTTGTCGATGTGTGGTGACCTGTTGACCGTATATTTACGTATCTTGGTTGGCATTGGGTGTGGACCCGATACCACGCCTCCCGCTCTCTTTGCGGTCTGGACGATTTCTTCAGAGGATTTATTCAAAAGCTTATGATCATAAGCTTGCAAATTAATCTTGATAGAGGATTTTCCTGCTTCCAAC
>Ga0256362_1000059_pt1 | contig 12620 bp, 7 predicted proteins | sample MistaT_6_FD_189978 | JGI IMG/M metagenome (GOLD analysis project Ga0256362, IMG submission 189978) | Metatranscriptome of freshwater microbial communities from Mississippi River, Louisiana, United States - Miss_Atlam_RepA_8d (Metagenome... | ecosystem: Environmental > Aquatic > Freshwater > River...
GATGACTGCCAATATGAGTAGCGTTTTGAAAGGTGTGGTAAAATCCACTCAACATTTCGAGTTGGGCCGACGCCCACGCCAACCTGCCTACCCGGGCAAGGTGGATCGCGAAAGCGAATGTGGCTCCTCCTGGAGCAACCAAGCGGGACGCGTCGGCCCTCCAGATCGGAGGGCTTTTTTGGACAAAGAAGATGAGCAGTCTCAAAAAATTCGCTGTCGCCACGCCCCGGCCTCTCCCCGTGATCGTCTTGGCAGACACAAGTGGCAGCATGGGGGAGAACGGCAAGATCGAAGCGCTAAATGCTGCGATGAAGGACATGGTCTCGACTTTCGCCAAGGAAAGTCGTTTGCGCGCCGAGATCCAGGTGGGCCTGATCACCTTTGGTGGCAAGGCGCAGATGCACTTGCCATTGGTTGCGGCACATGGCGTCGCAGGGTTCTCGGAATTTAAGGCTGACGGTGTCACGCCGATGGGTGCGGCATTTGATCTCGCGCGTCAGTTGCTGGAGGACAAGGATCGCATCCCCTCCAGAGCCTATCGCCCCGTCTTGATTCTGTTGTCTGATGGACAACCGACCGACGACTGGGAGGCTCCTTTCAAGGCTCTTTGCGACTCCGAGCGGGCACAGAAGGCGACCCGGCTAGCTATGGCGATTGGGCCGGATGCCGATGAAGCAATGCTGAAGGATTTTGCAAACGACGCAGAGGCTCCCATTTTTAAAGCCCACAACGCCCGGGACATCCACCGCTTCTTCCGTGCAGTGACCATGAGTGTGACCACTCGCACGGCAAGCCAAAATCCAGACATCTCAACCGCATTCGTTGTCCCGCCGCCGGATGACGACGCACTGGACCTCGACTTCCAATGAGGTTTATTGCCTGCGGCGCGAGCGTCATTGGCCCCCGACACCGGGATCTGGGCGAGCCTAATCAGGACGCGATGGTTCTGGCGGGTTGCCGAGGTGGCTGGATTGCGGCTGTGGCAGACGGATTGGGATCGAGAGCACGTAGTGATCTGGGGGCACGTAGTGCCTGCCAAGTTACCCGGCGGATCTTGCGCGCTACATCAAGCAGCTTCGATCTACCCGCAACCCTGCCCTTGATTCATCAGCAATGGCTTGAAGCGATCGTTCCGACAACTCCTAGAGACGCCGCGACCACGCTGCTGTTCGGCCGCGTGACAGATCAAGGCGAGGTCCATGCAGCCCAATTGGGTGATGGTCTTCTGCTGGTGAAATGCGCTGGCGAGTTCCGTCGCGTCACGCCAGAGCGCACAGCCTATGGCAATCAGACCTGGGCACTTGAGTCCACGCACCTGCAGGACAAATGGAGCTGTACGAAAGGCCGATTCACCGAGCCTGGTGATGGTGTTGTCTTGATGACAGATGGCGTGGCCGATGACCTCGAACCTGCACATCTTGCCGACTTCTTTGATGCGCTTTACCAAGACTTAAGCGCTCGAAATCGGCGCAGAGGCAGACGCTGGTTGCAGTCTGAACTGAATGACTGGGCGACACCCTTACACAGCGACGACAAAACACTTGTGGCCATTTTTAGGACTTCTGAATGAGCGCAGCAACACCAGAGGCACCAAAGAAAAACAGGACGGTGCTAGACCAACACGGTCAGTCCTATGAACTGACAGGGCGTATCGGCGAAGGCGGTCAGGGGATCGTTTGCACGACCAACTACCCCAATGTACTCGTCAAAGTCTCTCGCGCAACCACAGAAGAAAAGCGAAACAGTTGGACGAGCAAGATTCGCGCACTTATGCGTCAGCCACTTGAGGGCCTTCCCATCGCACATCCGCAAGCCCTCATCACGCAGCCGCAGCCCGGTTACGTCATGGAACTGATGGATGGTCTGGTCCCAATGACTGAACTGATGCAGGTCGCGACGGACGCCTTGATGTCAGATGAAGGCCTCTCGGGCTATGTGAAGACAGGCGGTCTGTTGCGCCGGTTGAAGATGCTCGCGCGACTGGCTAGGGTCCTGGCTGACTTGCATGGCCGAGGACTCGCTTATGGCGATCTTTCTCCTGCAAATGTCTTCGTATCGCAGTCACTAGAGTACGCCGAAGTCTGGTTAATCGACGCCGACAACGTTGCGAGTCAGTCGCATGACGGTCAGCAAGGTGTATTCACCCCCGATTACGGGGCTCCAGAGATTCTGAGGGGAGAGTCCGGCATCAATACACTGACCGACAGCTGGAGTTTTGCGGTCATGGCGTATCGCATCCTCACGCTGGTTCACCCCCTCAAGGGGGACGTTGTGCTTGAGGGTGAACCCGAGCGTGAAGAGGCAGCCCTCCGCGGCGAACTCCCTTGGGTAGATCACCCGGTTGATCGCAGCAATGTCTTGTCGATAGGTCTGCCTCGCGAAATCACGCTCAATGCGCCACTGCGTGCGCTGTTTGAACGATGCTTCAATGCCGGGCTGAACAATCCGGGTGAGCGACCAAGTCTCAATGAGTGGGCAGATGCCTTCGAGGCTGCCACAGGCCATTGCGATCAATGCGAGTCTTGTGGCAGCACTTTTTTTTACACATCTAAGCACATCTGTCCATTTTGCGATCACACCCAGGGCACGAATCGCACGATCCTCTTGCAGGAGTATCGCTATATGCCACCGGACCTGCTCCGGGAGGGCTTACCGGAAGACGTTCCAGAGTCGTTGATTCGAAAAGAGTGCTGGACTCGCACAGGCAAGGCGATGGTTTTGACTATGAGCCCTGCCGAGTTAAAAACTTTGCCTTTAGGAACGTCTCTGTACGCGGACGCACGTCCGCTATGCACTGTCGAGCTTGCAAAGGATGGCTTGTGGATAGAGCCATCAGCCGGTACGCAAGTTTCCTTGCAAAGAGCATCTGACGACAAAGTCGTCCCGGTTGTGCGTCGGCAGCGGCTCAAGTCAGACAGCCGTTCAGGAGTGTCTTTTTGGCTCCACCTAGGTGCAGTAGAAGAAGAGCACGTCGTTTGGCGTTTCAACTGGTGAGGCAACGATGAAACTCTGCGACTTTCCTCTTCTGTCGGGTGAACTTGCCCAGTTCACATGTGACGACCTGGGAGCCGATTGGCAGATCGGTGAGGCCGTGTCAGTACAGGCACACGGTAATGACTATCTTCTCCGACAGGGCGACGCCGTTTGCGTCGGCAAAGTAGAAGGACGCCAAGATCGAACTGCGCTTCAGGTCCAACGAGGTCTGACGTTGTGGGTGTTAAGGCATCGGCATGGGGAGGTTCTCCACCTTCAATCCTTGGATTTGGTCGAGCAGATCCAGTTGGATATGGCGATTTCTGTTGATGAGGCCATTGCGGAGCAATTGGCCAGCAGGGGTGAGATTTCTGCTCCCGACGTACCCACTGCAGTTGGTTGGTTGAATGAGCAATTCATCTCAGCCGAAAAAGCACCGAATTCAGAAATGGATCGTGTTTTTCTTGGCCGCTTCGACAACCCTTCCGATGAGAGTTTCGTTCTGTTTGGTGCAGGCTGGCGCGGCAACGTCAAACGAGATGCTGGCGTGCTCAAACTGATGAGCGTCACTCGTCTCAAGGGGGCTACAGCACGTGTAGCCATGGCCGTTGGCAAGATCTCTTTCCAAGATGCCAGTGTCGCCGTGCGTCTCCAGAGTACAGAACAACGCGCACTTCTGGATGCCGCGCTGCGCGACAACGGCAGCTACCTACGTTTATGGCAAGAGTATGGTGCGCTCGAATGGGAGCAGGCTCGAGATTGCGCGAGGGAACTGGGTTCTCTTCGTTTCAAGAGTGCGGAACTCGTCGAAGGTGAACTGTGGGCCTGGTTTCTAAAAGTTGATGCGGATCACCTGAAGGATTTCCGGAAGCGATGGAAAGCTTTGGGGCTGGCGAACACGACGCAAGTCGAGCTTGGGGATCGGGAGCTTGATCTTGATTCCGAGGTTGAAGACGCGCCGAGCAGAGCTGACCGAGCACGCTGTCGCCCCGTTCGTGGTGTATTGCGATTCGAGCGAGAGGGCGTGGTCTTGGTTCCCAGCCAGGACCGGCGCTCAGAACGCCCCCCAACCAAGGGATTCATCTACTACTCACTATCAGGTGATGAAGCCGTACAGACCCGTCGTGCGCGCGCAAGGCAATCTATTAATGAAGGGCGGCGACTGCCGCAGCTGAGCTACTTGCTGGAAGGGGTGGCTCCGCCAAGCGCCCGGCGACGTCAACTCGTTGGCCTATCTAGTTATGCCAAAGCTTGTTTCAAGGGACTTCCAACCGAGCGCCAAAAGCTAGCCTTAGATGTGGCCATCAATACCCCGGACATTGCACTGATCGTCGGCCCTCCAGGTACTGGGAAAACCCAAGTCATAGCTGCGCTACAGCGTCGCCTAGCAGAAACTCTGGGCGAAAATTCATTGCAGCATCAGGTGCTGATCAGCAGTTACCAGCACGATGCGGTCGATAACGCCCTGAATCGTGCAGAAGTCTTTGGCTTGCCTGCCGTTCGAATTGGCGGTCGAGGGCGCCGTGACGAAGGCGGTGTCGACCCCGTTGGTGTTTGGTGTGAACGCAAACAGAAAGAAATCTCTGTTCGACTCGACGCGATTCGGCTGAATGAGCCGCTGACTCAACCATTGGAAGAGCTAGATCGACGTATCACAGCATTGAGACTCGCGAGCATGTCGGCACAGGAACGCCAAACACAGTTCGAGCAAATTGATGTCCTTTTGCGTCAGCTGTTCGATCTAGACGTTCGTCTCCCGGCCCAAATTAAGGACCGATGGGATGAGTTTCTTGCCCAGCAAAAGAGAGTCGAAACCCAGCGTCAGGCAAATGAGCCTGCTGGGCTTATGCGCTTGCTGAGGGCTCTGCGCACCAGTTCTATCGGGTTCGCCGACGACGGGCCGGACAGAGCTCATCAGCTTGAGCGCACGCTGCGACGTAACAAAGTCAACCTTCAAGATTCGGAATGGGGCTTGCTCCAGCGACTTTCAACGGTTGCCGATGCCACTGAAGCAGATCTTGCTGAATTGGCTGCGTTTAAGCTGTCCATGCTGGATCGGTTGAGCCCCGATTACAGGCCCCCACAGCTAAAGCAAGCGCTGAGCGGCGAAGCACTTGGTCTTTTGGCCGACATCGAGCACGCAATCGACGCGCCTTTGCGTCAATCTCGCCGTGGCATCTCTGCGGTAGTGGCCTCGTACCACGCGGCACTGTCCCAAGCCCCCAATGAGGCAGCGAGAGCGGTCCGCGAGTACGCCAGCATTGTCGGTGCGACCTGCCAGCAGTCAGCTGGTAAGGCGATGAGTAGTTTGAAAGAGTTGAGCGACCTAGATGCATCAGAAGGAATTGAGTTCGACACGGTTGTCATCGACGAAGCCGCCAGGGCAAACCCTCTAGACCTTTTCGTTCCTATGGCGATGGCGCGGCGTCGCATCATCCTGGTCGGCGACCATCGACAACTACCTCACCTTGTTCAGCGAGAGTTGGAAGACGAACTCATTTCGAGACAAAGCCTGACTGAGGCTCAAGCGAAGGCGTATGAGCAGAGTCTTTTTGAGCGGCTGGTGAAGCAGCTTAGGGAGCAAGAGAAAGTCGACAACATCAAGCGCGTCGTGATGCTCGATACGCAGTACAGAATGCATCCGACACTGGGCGACTTCATCAGCAAACAGTTCTATGAATCTGAGGGATTGGACGTCTTGCACTCAGGGCGACCTGCGGAGGATTTCGCTCACACGATTCCTGGCTACCAAGGCAAATGTGCGGCTTGGTTGGATGTGCCTCTGCAGGACGGGAAAGAAAGATTCCTAAAACCCGGTTATGAAAGACGGGCGGAGGCAATTTCTATTGCGAAAGAGGTTAAGCGGATTGCAGATTCTTGTGGGCCGTCGCTGAGCATTGGGGTCATCAGTTTCTACCGCGCCCAGTGTGACCTGATACTTAATGCAATGGCTGACGAGGGCTTGGCCGAGGAAGAGGATGGGGAAATCCGGATCGCGCGCTCCTACCGGCAGACTGAATCAGGTGATGAGCGCCTGCGCGTCGGCACGGTTGACGCGTTTCAAGGCAAAGAGTTTGACGTCGTATTCCTGTCCGTAGTGCGAGCTAACGACGTGGTGGTTCCCGATCAGAAGGAAGGGGAAGCGCGCGAACGATTGCTAAACGGCAAGTATGGGCACTTGCGGTTGGCCAATCGCATGAACGTGGCGATGAGTCGCCAGAGGAAGCTCCTCGTCGCCGTCGGTGCCAAACACATGGCCGAAGGGCCCGAGTCCGAGGAAGGGGTCCCGGCTCTGGCTGCATTCCTCAAGCTTTGCAGAGAGGAGATGGCGCATGGCCGCTGACCGCTATCTTCGCTTCGATGTCCGTCGCCCACCGGGTGGGCGTCCGCTTTTATGGCCTGTCCGCGTTTGGAAGGTCCTTTATCCAACAAATCGTGTCCTCAAGTTGAACCTGTTCCAGCAGGCGATCCTTGGACTTGCAAGGGCCAGATGCCAGGACAGTTCGGAAATGGCTGAGTTGCTGGGGCTGGATCGAGAACTGGTGTCATTCATCATTGCAACCCAACTGATCCCTAACGGCTGGATGACCACCTTGGGATCAGTCACCTCTCAAGGTGAACGCGTCCTCGAAGAGGCTCAGGATGCCAGCGACGAAGTCCGCATGGGGTACGCATATCAGGATGCGATTTCGGGGAACTGGCTGCCGCGATTCACTGAAGAACTTCCAGAGATCGAAGCGAAGCGAGTCGATGAACGTGGTTACCCAGTGTTCCTGCGAGACCTCGATTCCGGAAAGGAGGATCGCCCCTTCCGCCTCAATCACTTCCGAGAGGACGCACTGGACACAGCGGCACTCTTTGATGCGTTTCAGCGCTATCGTACGGATCACGACCAAGCCAAACAGCGTGATGAGGAGCTTTCGGCACGTGTCCGCATTGAGAGCCTGAGCTTTGTCGAAGATTCGGCGCAGCCGATGTGGTTATGGACATGGATTTTTCCCGACGAGGCTGGGCCACAACCCTGGTTGGTTGCCGATCCATTCGGGTTGCAGCAGGCTGCGTCGTGGTTGCGCAAACCCCTGCAGGAAGTCTTGCCGCGAAACGATGGACTTAAAAGATACATCGCTGACGCGGTAGGCGAGTCGAGATCGAACGATTTGTCGGCAGAGGAGTGGCTCCGATCCCTGGAGAATCAGACCGACTTGACACTGCTTGCAGACTACAACTGGTCGCGGAAGGTGCCGATTGTTGAGGGATATCTCGCCAGCGTTCTGAGACGACGAGCCGTACTTGCTAGTCAGGAGAGATCCTGGCAGGAGGATGTGACTAGCCTTCTTATTGAGACTCACAACCTGGCAGAAAGCGTGCTGCAGTGGCTGTTGAAAGCGTACCCCTCGGACATTCGTAGATTGCCGCACTGGAAAGACCAGAGGGATTGGAAAGATGGGGAAGCCCAATATTACCTCCAGTTCTTCAACCTTCCTTGCCTAACCGATGACGTAATCAAGCGTTTGTCTGAGCAGCGCCTGGATCAGGTGCGCACAGCGGTGAAGCGCGGTAGCAGTTCGCTCAAGGCGTTGTTGTTTGCAGGACTTCTAGGGACCGTGGATCAAGCATCACACCCCTTCCTCAAGTTATCCGACGATGAACTTCAACTGACTCGTCTGCTTGATATGGCTGATGCTCGCAACAAAAAAGCCGGGCATTCAGGTAGCGAGAGAATCGATAGAGAAGAAGCTATGAAACACGCTGACTTTGTCATCGAATGGATTCAAATTTTTAAGGGCTGGTATTGAAATGGCAAAACACAATAAGGGGAACAAAGCCCCAGTCGCGCAAAACGCAAATACTGCACAAAGTGCGGTCGCATCGGCATGGCAGAAAGCAACTGCTGGAATTGGCTCCCTTGCATCGCTGGTGCAAGGCGATGCTTCCGCTGTGGCACTCCCTGACTTGGAGAAAGATCAGGTCAGCGAGTTGGATAAGGTAGAGCCCGAGAAAAAACTTGAGCTCGAGAGGTTGCTTGCGGATATCTCTGATGTCGCAAAGAGAGTTCGTGATCTACATGAAGACGCGCAGAAGCGCACAGAGGACCTGGCTCGCAAGGAGGAGGCATTCTCCCGCCGAAGTGATGAGAACAAGAAGCGAACCGAAGAGATCCACAAACTCGACGAAGAGTTGAAGCAAAGACAAGTTGAGATAAAAAAGTCCGAATCAAGTTTGGCTGATAAGGAGCGTGAACTTGAGAAGCGAGAACTGGATGCGCGTTCCGGTTTTGCCGCCCAAAACGTGGCCGCACTCAGTGAACTCAAGAAAGAAATCGTGGAACTTGAGTCTAAGAAGACTGAGATTCAACTTGGCATCCTCCAAGCGGAGCAGAAGGCGCTTGACGACGAGTCCGCGCGCGCATTAGCGCTGATGGAGCGTGAAGCGGAGATTGCAAACAAGGAGAGAGGTCTACAGCAGCAACAACGGCGACTAGATGCGGAGTGGAAAGAGCTAGAACGCGAACGAGCACAGATCCGAGAAGATGCGCTACGGGAAGCGGAGCAGGAAATTGCTGGTTGGAAGACCGCTCATCAAAGAGCCAGGGATAGCCGTCAAAAGGTTTATGACGAGCTAGAGTCAACCAGGCAGGAAATTGAACAATACCGCGAGTTATCCGAAGTATTGGCGCGGTCTGCACGCGAGATCCTTGACGAGTTGGCTGCCCACAAGCGTCGAGTGACACAACTAGAGAACCAACTCGCAAGCAGTGAAGATGATCAGTTGCGAGCAGAGAATGAGGCGCTGCGAAAACTCCGTGATGAGCAAAAGGCTCAACTCGACGAGGTACATTTAGATTTGGCTGATGCAAAAGCTCAGCTTCATCGCCTCCGCCTCGGCGTGAGTGACAAAGAGAACCTGGAAAGAGAAAAGCGCGCCCTGGAAAAGAACAATCAGATCTTGAGTGCAAGGCTCAATGACTTGGGCAAAACGGTAGATGACCTAACCCAGTCACAGCAATCTGAGAAGCCGTTCCCTCAAATGGCATGGATGGACTCGGCGTCCACTGCCGATTGGATCAAGGATCGCAAGGCCAAGGAGTTGTGCCTGCCGGAGCAAGACGTTCCTGATCTGAAAAAATTCTCAGTTGAATTGCAGCACCGGATCGCTCAAGCGGAGGAAGGCGCGATACTGCATTTCCGCCTCGAAGATATTCAGTTGCTTATTGCCGGGTTGGCCATGAGCCAGCTTCACATCTTTCAGGGAATCAGCGGCACAGGCAAAACAAGCTTGGCGAAGGCATTTGCAAAGGCTGTCGGGGGACATTGCACTGATATCGCCGTCCAGGCTGGCTGGCGAGACCGTGATGACCTACTGGGGCACTACAACGCTTTCGAAAAGCGCTTCTATGAGCGCGACTGCCTGCAAGGTCTCTACCGTGCGCAAACTGCCGCTTACAAGGACCGGTGCAACATCATCTTGCTGGACGAGATGAACCTGTCGCGCCCGGAGCAGTATTTTGCTGAATTCCTCTCGGCGCTCGAAAAGAATGACCCAAGAGATCGACTCATCAGTTTGTCGGAGAGCCAGTTGCCGAACGCCCCAGCGCTGCTGGTCGAGGGGCGAAGGATTCGGGTTCCCCACAACGTCTGGTTTGTAGGCACTGCTAACCACGATGAAACAACGAACGAGTTCGCTGACAAAACCTACGACCGTGCTCATGTCATGACGCTTCCCCGCCACGAAGCGGGATTCAAGGTGGAGCCAAAGCCGAAGGCCAGCTTTAGCTATGGATCTTTGATGGAGCGATTCGATGCTGCTGTGACACAAAACGCTGATGAGGTTTCAGAGTTGTTGGCGGAGTTGACCACGGGCCCGCTCACGAGCATCTTGCAGGATCGCTTTGACTTGGGTTGGGGCAATCGACTCGAACGTCAGGCCATGCGATTTGTCCCTGTTTACATGGCTGCCGGCGGTCGCAAAGAAGATGCTCTGGACCATTTGCTTGCCAGCAGAGTATTCAGGCGCGGGAAGGTCACTGGTAGATACGATGCGACCATCGATGATCTTGCCGCCATCGAACAAGCGCTGACCACAGTATGGAAGGGGTGGAAATCGGAGCCTCGCCGTTCCATTGCCTTGTTGGCTGAAGACCGTCGCCGCAAGGAACGTGGGGCATGATATTTCTGGACCGTCTTACGGGTAGCAAACTCAGCCGCCTACCCGACGCGCTTCTGCCGGGGCGGTATTGCTTGCTTGAGCCACTCGTGGTCAATGGACACAGCCGCTTGCAGCCCGGCGATCTGCTCTCGGATGACGGATCGGGCGTCCTCCGGATTCAAGACACTGAATCCCAGTTGCTCGCTATCGATCAGTCTGACGACGATCAGGCGGACTCCGATCTGTCTGCAGAGGCGATTATTTCCATTGCCGGAAAAATCGCTCACGCACATGATGCAAATGTCTCGCCCATGCTGCCCGCTGAGATGGCCGCCCAATGCGCGCTCGAAGAACTCGAGCGCGACTTGGCGGCGGTACTCAGAGATGGTCATCTGCATTCAATATCTGACCGCCCCCGCAGAGACCTTCGATATGACGACTTGGTTGCGCCAGTGGCGCGAGCTCGACGCCTCGCGACTTCGGCATTAAGTCACCTGGCATCACACTCTGATTGCTGGCAGCAGCGTACGCTCAGTGGTGTTCAACCGCGCAAGGTTCTTGCACGTTTCAGCGAGGACGACTATGCCATCTATGAGAACAGACTCTACAAGCGGCTACTAGATCGCCTTGATCGACACCTTGCTAGGAGATTGGCTCGCATACGGGGAGTCAATTCACGACTGGAGCGAGCTTTGGAGTTCCAGGACTCTGCGCAGACGCATTTTCGACTTCGCCAGGATATCTGTCGCCTTTGGGGGGAGTCATATCTTGATGACAAGACCGGGATGCAGTTGGAGGCAGGAAAGCGTGCACTCAGCGACTTGGAGTCCCAGTTGCGTGCAATCAGAGGGTTGAAGCAAAGGGGGCTTTATTCGCTGGTGCCTCCTGCATCTGTGGTTCCTGCCCAAGTTCACCGGACAAACATTCTCAACCACGACCCGCACTATCGTCATCTGCCCCCGCTTTGGGAGAAGTTGAAAGATGATCGAGAAGACCGGCTCTTACCCCCGGAAGAGCGCTTGGCGCGGCAACTGCAATTGCAACTGGCTTACGTCAGTTACGTTGGACTTGTGATCAGGCGGGCGCTTGAACGGTATGGTCTGCGCAAGGTTGATGGAAATTTCGTCTTCAGTTGGGCGGGACGGCGTTTCGTACTACGGCGTGATGTACATGATTGGGTCGTAACTCAGTCTGAGGGATCTACCCTGAGGATCGTCCCGATTGCCTGGTTCGGCGCGTCAGTAAATATCAGTGAGAATCTGGAGCCTGATCGCATCGTGTGTTGGCCAGGCGGGCCAACCAGTGTCGCATCGCCGCAGAGTCTTCCTGTCTCTCCGCTGGACCTTTATGTCGTGGAGAAGGTGGGGAAGTTGATCGATGAGTGGATGTTGCGGCAATTGCTCCAAGGTCATGGCCGAAAATTGGGGCCGTTGCCCACACCGGCCAAAAGGCTAACCGAGGCTTGGCCAGAACAGTTTGAATCTATTTCGTCTACCCATGTCAGGCTCCTCGCGCCAGTCGATGCTCAGAAAGCAGCCGAACTGAAGGCTTCACTCAAAGGCTCAGCTAATTCGCAAGTTGAGGATGCCGTCTGGGACGCCATCGAACAGATCGCAACTCTTGCTGAGCTTTGTGGCCATCAGGCGCGATTCGTGCGAGGGCAGCAGCAGGACTTCTACTGCCAATGCGGAACGTGCCAGGCAACTTGGTCGCTCAAGACAACAGGGAAAAGGCGACACTTTTCTATGCGGCCGAAGGGGGCATCTGCCATACCAGAAGATGACGGCTTTCTTTGGTCTGGGAGGGATTGGCTGGAGTTCGATTTGGATTCAGAACAGTGACGGTGGCCAAATCGTCGAATCCACGCCCTCAAGGCCAAGGTGTTACTATCTGGCTCTGAAAGAGGACGCGGGTTCGGTTCCGTGTTCCGCCACCAAATTGAAGGGTTCGGATAGTCTCCGGGCCCTTTTTCTTGCCTGAAATCCCCGCACCACGCGGGGTTCCGACCATCTGTGCTGCGGGTGACCACAGGCCGAAACGCCCGAAATCGGCCACTTTCTCGGCCAGAGCCGTCTCTGTTCTCCGTTTGGCCTGCGGGTAGGCGCAGTTATGTCTCTCGCAAAATCAACAACTTACGCGCGGCGGTTCATCGTCAACCAAGCCCAGCGGTCATCAGCGCAACTAGACAATGTGCGTCGCTTGTACTAACATGGCGGCAATTGATCTAACAAAAGAGGTGCTGCCATGACTGCCGTTGCATCGTCGCCTTCCGCCCGCTCCGCCCGACTTGGGCTGCGCGCCACCCCCGAACAAGAGGTGGTGCTGCGCCGTGCCGCCGAGGTGGCCCACAAGTCGCTGACCGACTTCATTCTCGACAGCGCGTGCCTGGCCGCCGAGCAGACCCTGCTCGATCAGCGGTTGTTCATGGTCTCTGGCAGCCAGTACCAGGCCCTGATGGATCTGCTGGATCGCCCCGAACAGGCCAATGAGGGTTTGCGTGA
>Ga0256362_1000071_pt1 | contig 12019 bp, 8 predicted proteins | sample MistaT_6_FD_189978 | JGI IMG/M metagenome (GOLD analysis project Ga0256362, IMG submission 189978) | Metatranscriptome of freshwater microbial communities from Mississippi River, Louisiana, United States - Miss_Atlam_RepA_8d (Metagenome... | ecosystem: Environmental > Aquatic > Freshwater > River...
GAAGCTGTAGCCAAGGGGACGCTTGACGGTGGTCACGGTGTGGTGGCTTACCACTACGGCAAAAACTCGGCCCTGGCCCTCTGGGGTTCCGGCCCTTCTTTCGGCATGGATCCGAACATGCTGCTGGCCTGGCACAACTACGGCGGCGGCAAGGCTCTGCTCGAAGAGATTTACAAGAGCCTGAACATGGATGTGGTGTCCTACCTGTACGGACCCATGCCCACACAACCGTTTGGCTGGTTCAAAAAACCGATCACCAAAGTGGCGGACATGAAGGGCGTCAAGTTCCGTACCGTGGGTCTGGCCGTCGACATGTACACCGACATGGGTGCTGCCGTGAACCCGCTGCCCGGCGGTGAAATCGTGCCGGCCCTGGACCGCGGCCTCATTGATGGTGCCGAGTTCAATAATGCTTCTTCCGACAAGCTGCTGGGCTTCCCCGACGTGGTCAAGAACTGCATGTTGCAGAGCTTCCACCAGAGCGGTGAACAGTTCGAAATCCTGTTCAACAAGGGCAAGCTCAATGCTTTGCCGACCGAACTCAAGTCCATTGTTGACTATGCCGTGCAGGCCGCCAGTGCCGATATGAGCTGGAAGGCCATTGAGCGCAACTCCAAGGACTACGAGGAACTCAAGAAAGCCGGTGTCAAGTTCTACAAGACGCCTGATGCTGTCCTGAAGGCCCAGCTGACCGCATGGGACAAGATCATGGACAAGAAGGGCGGCGAGAATCCGCTGTTCAAAAAGGTTCTGGATTCGCAACGCGCCTTTGCCCAGCGTGCTGGTCAGTGGCAAAACGATTACACCGTCGATTTCAAGATGGCCTACAGCCACTACTTTGGCAAGGCCAAAAAAGGCTGATCAAGTCAGCATGTCATGAATGGTGGGGCGCCCTGGCGCCCCCCTTTTTTTGTGGGAAGTTGTCATGCAAAAAATGCTTTTGACCGTGGACCGTGTGTCCACCTGGTTTGGCAAATTTACATCCTGGTCAGTGGTGCTTCTGACGCTGCTGATCAGCTGGGAGGTGTTTTCGCGATACGTGCTCAACAAGCCGCATGCCTGGGTGCTGGATGCGCAGATCATGCTCTACGGTGTGCTGTTCATGATGGCTGGTGCCTATACCCTGGCCAAAAACGGTCATGTGCGCGGCGATGTGCTCTACGGTTTTTTCCAGCCGCGCACGCAGGCCACGATCGACCTGATCCTTTACATCGTGTTTTTTCTGCCGGGCATCGTCGCGCTCACCTGGGCCGGCTGGGACTTCGCGAACGCGTCGCTGGCCATCCGCGAACAGACGTTCAACGCCGACCCGCTGCCGGTCTATCCCTTCAAGTTTGTGGTGCCGATTGCCGGCTTCATCTTGCTGCTGCAGGGCGTGGTGGAAATTGTTCGCTGTGTGATCTGCCTGCAGACCGGCGAGTGGCCCTCACGTGAAGAGGATGTGGAGGAGGTTGACGTCGACAAGCTCAAGGAAATGGTGCACGTCAAAGACAGTGATATCGAGGCATTGGACAAATACGTGACGGGCAAGGGAGGTGCAGCATGAAGATTCGCAAGGAACTCTGGTTTGGTTTCATCCTGATGGGCATCATCGGGCTGGCTGCGCTGACCATGGTGCTCAGCGTCGACAAAATGACCAACGGCCACTACGGCCTGCTCATGCTGTCGCTGGTGGTGGTGGCCATCATGCTGGGCTTTCCGACGGCCTTTACCCTCATGGGCATGGGCATGCTGTTCACCTTTTTTGCCTACCATTCCGGTGACCAAAGTGCCAGCGGCGCGATCCGCCAGACACTGGACCTGATGGTGCAGCGTGCGTTTTCGGTCATGGGCAACGATGTGCTCATTTCGATTCCGCTGTTCGTGTTCATGGGTTATCTGGTTGAGCGCGCCAACCTGATTGACAAGCTGTTCCGCAGTCTGCACCTGGCCCTTGCCCGTGTCCCCGGCTCGCTCGCAGTCGCCACGCTGGTCACCTGTGCCGTGTTTGCCACAGCCACCGGCATCGTGGGTGCGGTGGTCACGCTCATGGGCTTGCTGGCCTTTCCGCAAATGCTCAAGGCCGGGTATGACGTGCGCATGTCTGCCGGCGCCATCACGGCCGGTGGCTGCCTGGGCATCCTGATTCCGCCCAGTGTGCTGCTGATCGTCTATGGTGCGACCGCTGGAGTGTCGGTGGTGCAGCTGTATGCGGGCGCTTTCTTCCCTGGTCTGATGCTGGCTGGCCTGTATATCGTCTACGTCATCATCTTGGCCAAGATCAGGCCGGACATGGCGCCGCCCCTTTCCTTGGAACAACGCACAGTTCATTTGCCAGAGCCGTTGCGCAACATCGGAGCCGAACCAGCCAAGCGCGCCCTGACGGGTCTGCTCAACGCCCTCAAGGGGCAGCGCAATGCCGGCGTGTCCAGCCGGTATTTGCTGGGCCAGCTGGCCATCGTGCTCGCGCCAGCGGTGTTGTTCGCGATGGTGGCTGTGACCAGCTACCAGAGTGTGACCCGTGTGGCGCCTGCCGAAGAGGTGGTGGAACTGCAGGAGATGGGAAGCGAAGAGAAGTCGTCCGATGCAGACGAGGGTGGCCTGGCTGAACCTGAGGGTGCTGAGCAGGAGGGAGGGTTGCAGGAGCCTCCGGGCAGCGAGGCCGATGAGGCCTCGGCGCCACAGCCTGCGGTTGCCCAGTCCACTGCGGATGCGGCGGCCGCCTCTGCTGCAAGCGACGCGCCGGCAGCCACCGCTCAGCCAGCGCCTGCGGGCTACTGGATTGGCTTGGGTGCAGGGGCTGCTGCAATGCTGGCCTTCTATGCGGTCCTCAGCTATGCCCGTCTTGAAGTCTTCAAGATGTTGCTGTCGAGCTTTTTCCCGTTGCTGGTGTTGATTCTGGCTGTGCTGGGATCGATCGTTTTCGGTTTGGCCACGCCGACCGAGGCAGCTGCAGTCGGTGCGCTCGGTGGGTTCCTGCTGGCAGCGGCCTACAGGCAGCTGACCTTCAATGTCGTCAAGGAGTCGGTGTTCCTCACGGCCAAAACCAGCGCCATGGTGTGCTGGCTGTTCGTGGGCTCAGCCATTTTCTCGGCCGCGTTTGCCTTGCTGGGTGGGCAGGAGCTGGTCGAGCAGTGGGTGTTGGGGATGAACCTGACCAAGACCGAATTCCTCATCCTCAGCCAGGTGATCATTTTCATCTTGGGCTGGCCTTTGGAGTGGACCGAGATCATTGTGATCTTCATGCCGATCTTCATCCCGCTTCTGGACAATTTCGGTGTCGATCCGTTGTTCTTTGGCTTGCTGGTGGCGCTGAACTTGCAGACGGCCTTCTTGAGTCCGCCTGTGGCCATGAGCGCCTTCTACCTCAAAGGCGTCAGCCCGCCGCATGTGACGCTCAACCAGATCTTTGCCGGCATGTTGCCCTTCATGGGTATCCAGGTGGTGGCCATTGTGCTGCTGTACATCTGGCCCCAAATCGGTCTGTGGTTGCCGCAGGTGCTCTACAAGTGATCCATCTCTGAGTTGAGGCGCGCAGGTCGAGCGCGTCCTCGATCGGGCCGCAGTCCCTGTGACTGCGGCCCGTTTTTGTTTCTGGCATATCTATTGCTGTATGTTGCCCGTGGGACATGCCAGCCGCACCAGAATGGGTATTGTCCCGGGTGTGGTGCACCACGTTTGAGACTTATAGTGCTATGCAATTCCATGACCCATGCATCAGACAGGAGTTAATCATGCAACGTCGATCTCTGTTTGCCTTGGCGGTGCTGACCGCATCACTGCTCGCGCCTGTGGCTGTCCAGGCTCAAGCGGGCAAGACCCTCAAGGTCGTGCCGCACTCGAACATCACCATCCTGGACCCGATCTGGACCACGGCCTTCGTGACCCGCAACCACGGCTACATGATCTATGACACCCTGTTCGGCACCGATCTGGCCGGCAAGGTCAAGCCGCAGATGGTCGACAAGTGGAGCGTGAGCAAGGACAGCCTGACCTGGACCTTCACCCTGCGCGATGGACTGGAGTTCCACGACGGCAAGCCGGTCACCAGCGAGGACGTGGTCGCCTCCCTCAAGCGCTGGGCCAGCCGCGACAGCTTTGGTGGCGTCATGGCCCGCAGTGTCGAGAGCTACGCCACCCCCGATGCCAAGACCTTTGTCATCAAGCTCAACAAGCCTTTTGGCGTGATGCTCGATGCGCTGGGCAAGCCCTCATCCAATGTGCCCTTCATCATGCCGGCACGCATCGCCGCGACGCCGGGCAGCGAACAGATCAAGGAGCACATCGGCTCGGGCCCCTACAAGTTCGTGCCCGCCGAATACAAGCCGGGCGAGCGTCTGGTGTATGTGAAGAACGAGAAATACAAGCCGCGCAGCGAGGCCCCCGATGGCACCACGGGTGGCAAGAACGTCTACCTGGACCGCGTGGAGTGGGTCATCATCCGTGACCCGCAGACGCAGTTCAATGCGCTGGTGGCCGGTGAGGTCGACATCGTCGAACAGCCGACCTTTGAGCAGTACGCCTCGCTCAAGGCCCAGAAAGACATCCAGATCGTGGACGCCCAGCCAGCAGGCTTGCAGTACATCCTGCGCTTCAACCACCTGCATGCGCCCTTCAACAACGTGAAGATCCGCCAGGCGGCCATGGTGGCGCTGGGCCAGGAGGCGCACCTTAAGACGCAGGTGGGCGCACCGGGCATGTACACCTTCTGCAAGAGCATGTACCCCTGCGGTACGCCGCTGGCCAGCGACAAGACTGGCATTTACACCGGCATGGCCGACCCCAAGAAGGCGGCGCAGATGCTCAAGGATGCCGGCTACGACGGCACGCCCGTGGTGCTGATGCGACCGACCGACCTGGCCGCGATTGCCAAGCTGCCGCTGGTGGCCAAGCAACAACTTGAAGCCGCCGGCTTCAAGGTGGACATGCAGCAGATGGACTGGGCCACGCTGGTGGCCCGCCGCGCCAAAAAGGATGCGCCGGCCCAGGGCGGCTGGAATGCCTTCATGACCGCCTGGACGGCCGGTGACATCCTCAACCCGCTGACCATGGCCATGATGAACGCCGCTGGCGACAAAGGCTGGTTCGGCTGGCAGGACGACAAGGAGATCGAAGACCTCAAGGTCAAGTTCGCCCAATCCAGCACCGACGCCCAGAAAAAGCAGATCGCCGAGCAGATCCAGCTGCGCGCCATGGAAACCGCCTCGCATGTGCCGCTGGGCCAGTACTTCAATCCAGCTGCCCTGCGCAAGAACATCAGCGGCCTCGTGCCCGGCGGTGCGCAGGTGTACTGGAACATCAAGAAGAACTGAAAACCTGACCTGAAAGGCGGCTGAAGTCCATGCTGCGCTTTTTGATGCAGCGCCTGCTGGCGCTGATCCCCGTGCTGTTCGTCGTCGCGGTGGTGGTCTTCCTGATCCTGCGGCTCACGCCCGGTGATCCGGCGGCCGTCATTGCCGGCAACAACGCCACCAATGAAGACATCGATCGCATCCGGGAACAGCTCGGCTTGACCAAGCCCCTCATCACCCAGTTCATGATCTGGCTGGGCAATGTGGTGCAGGGCGATCTGGGCTATTCCTTCTATCTGAACAAGCCGGTCACCGAACTGATTGCCCAGCGCATCGAGCCCACGCTGTCGCTGGCGGCGGGCACCATGGTGCTGGCGGTGTTGGTGGCGGTGCCGCTGGGCACGCTGGCCGCCTGGCGCATGGGCGGCTGGCTGGACCGCATCCTCTCGGGCTTTGCAGTGGCTGGTTTTTCGGTGCCGGTGTTCGTGATTGGCTATGTGCTGATCTGGGTGTTTGCCATCGAGCTGCAATGGTTGCCCGTACAGGGCTATCGGCGCCTGTTCGGTGACGCCTCGCAAGGCATCGGCGCCTGGGCTGCCCAACTGGTGCTGCCCTGGTGCACGCTGGCCACCATCTATGTGGCGCTGATCGCCCGGGTCACGCGCGCCAGCGTGTCCGAGGCGCTGACCGAAGACTACATCCGCACGGCACGCGCCAAGGGCATCACTGAACAGATGGTGTTGCTGCGCCATGCGCTGGCCAATGCGGCGGTGCCCATCGTGACCGTGATCGGCATCGGTATCGCCCTGCTGATTGGCGGCGTGGTGGTGACCGAGACGGTGTATTCCATTCCGGGCCTGGGCTCGCTCACCGTGGACGCGGTGCTCAACCGCGACTTCCCGGTGATCCAGGGCGTGGTGCTGTTCTTCAGCCTGCTGTACGTTCTGATCAACCTGCTGGTGGACCTGAGCTACCTCTGGCTGGATCCGAGGATTCGTTACTGATGAAGTCTGTCGTTCGAAAACTCCTGGCGCACAGCGCCATCCGCTTTGGTGCCTCGGTGCTGGGCGTGCTGATCGCGCTGGCGTTGCTGGCGCCCTGGCTGGGCACGGTCGATCCGGCAGCCATGGACTCGGCCAACATCAACACCCAGGCCGGTGCGCACGGCACCTTCTCGCTGCTGGACGGCACCAGCCTGGCGCACACCTTCTGGATGGGCACCGACAATTTTGGACGCGACATCTACAGCCGCGTGCTCTATGGCACCCGCGTGTCGCTGGTGGTGGGGCTGTTCACAGCCATCGTGGCTTTGCTGGTGGGGGGGCTGCTGGGCATGCTGGCTGGTTACTTTCGCACGCTCGACGCGGTGCTGATGCGCTTCATGGACGGCTTGATGGCGATTCCTGCGATCCTGCTGGCGATTGCGCTGGTCGCAGCCATGGGGGCCAAGTTGTGGACCGTGATCGTGGCGATTGCCATTCCCGAGATTCCGCGCGTGACGCGTCTGGTGCGCTCGCTGGTGCTCACGTTGCGTGAGGAACCCTTTGTGGAAGCGGCCAAGGCATTGGCCACGCCCACACCGGTGATCCTGCTGCGCCACATCCTGCCCAACGCCATGGCGCCGCTGATCGTGCAGGGCACCTTCATTGCTGCCAGTGCGGTGCTGACCGAAGCCATTCTGAGTTTCCTGGGCCTGGGCTTGCCGGCCGACATCCCGACCTGGGGCAACATCATGGCCGAGGGCCGTGTGCAGTTCACCCAGTACCCGGGCAATGTGCTGTTTCCCGCGCTGTTTCTGGTGCCCACGGTACTGGCCATCAATTTGCTGGGCGACGGCCTGCGCGATGTGCTCGATCCCAAGTTTGCGAAGCGGGGCGCCTGATGTCTGAAGCGATCCTCTCGATCCACGGCCTGTCGGTGGCCTTGCCCGCCGGGGGTGACCGCATGCATGCGGTGCAGGGCATTTCCCTGCGCATCGCCGCCGGCAAGACCTTGTGCGTGGTGGGTGAGTCCGGCTCCGGCAAATCGGTCATGGCCACCACCGTGATGGGCCTGCTCGACAAGGCCTTGCGGCCTGACGCGGGCGAGGTGTTGCTGCAGGGCGAGTCTCTGCTCAAGGCTGCGCCTGCGCGCCTGCGCGAACTGCGCGGTCGCACCATGGGCATGGTGTTCCAGGAGCCGATGACAGCCCTCAACCCGGTGATGACCTGCGGTGACCAGGTCGATGAATTGCTGGCCACGCACACCGATTGGCCCGCCGCCAAGCGCCGCGCCGAGATCCTGCAGGTGTTCGAGCGGGTCAGGCTGCCTGAGCCCGAACGCATGCTGCGCAGCTACCCGCACCAGCTCAGCGGCGGCCAACGCCAGCGCATCGTGATCGCGATGGCGGTCATCCTCAAGCCGGCGCTCCTGATCTGCGACGAACCGACCACGGCGCTGGACGTCACCACCCAAAAGGAAATCCTGCGCCTGATCGCAGACCTTCAGCGCGAGCAGGGCAGTGCGGTGCTGTTCATCACCCACGACATGGGGGTGGTGGCCGAAATCGCTGACGAGGTGCTGCGCCGCCCGCGCGAAACCTATACCCGCCAGCTGCTGGCTGCGGTGCCCGGCATGACGCCGCCTGCGCCCCGGCTCGAACCGGCGGGGGCAGCCCTGCTCGCAGGTCAGGGCGTGGGCAAGACCTACATCGCCCGTGACTGGCTGGGCCGCGCGCGCCCGACCCAGGCGCTGCGTGATGCGGCGGTGGCCGTGCGCGCCGGCGAGACCGTGGGCATCGTGGGCGAATCGGGTTCGGGCAAATCCACTTTTGCGCGCTGCCTGATCCGGCTGATCGATCCGACCGAGGGCCGGATCCATTGGGGCGCTGACGAAGTAGCCACCCTGCCCGAGGGGCGCCTGCGTCCACTGCGCCACCGGGTGCAGGTGGTGTTCCAGGATCCGAACCGCTCGCTCAACCCGCGCCGCACGGTGGGCCAGTCCCTGGTCGAAGGCGCGATGAATTTCGGTCAGAGCCAGGCCGAGGCCGAAGCGCTGGCGGCCGAACTGATGCAGCAGGTGCGCCTGCCGGTCGACGCGCTGCAGCGTTACCCGAGCCAGTTCAGTGGTGGCCAGCGCCAGCGCCTGGCGATTGCCCGCGCACTGGCCTGCAAACCGCAGGTGCTGGTGGCCGACGAGGCCGTGAGCGCGCTGGATGTGAGCGTGCAGGCGCAGATTCTCAAGCTGCTGCGCGAGGCGCAGGACCGACTGGGCCTTGGCCTGCTGTTCATCACCCATGACCTGCGCGTGGCGGCGCAGCTGTGTGACCGCGTCATCGTCATGCACCAGGGCCGCATCGTCGAGCAGGGGCCGACTGCCGAGCTGTATGCCCGGCCGCAGCACGCCTATACCCGCAGCCTGTTCGACGCGGCGCCGGCCGCTTTGCCTGCAATGGAGGATGCCCCCGCATGATGCGCATCCTGATCGCTGGCTACCAGCACGAAACCAACACCTTCGCCCCCAGCCTGGCGGACTGGGCCGCGTTCCAGACCGGCGAGAGCTTTCCTGCCTATGTGCGTGGTCAGGCGATGATCGACCAGCTCACGGGCGTCAACATCCCGGTGGGTGGTTTCATTGACGCGGCAAAGCGCGAAGGCTGGCAACTGGTGCCTTCGGCCTGGGCCGGTGCCACACCGTCGTCCTACGTCACGCGTGATGCTTTTGAACGCATCAGTGCCGCCATCCTGGAAGATGTGCGTGCCGCCATGGTGCAAGGGCTGGACGGTGTTTACCTCGACCTGCACGGCGCTGCCGTGGCCGAGCATGCCGACGACAGCGAAGGCGAGCTGATCGCCCGCATCCGTGCACTGGTGGGGCTGCGCGTGCCCATTGTGGCCAGTCGACCTGCACGCCAACGTGACGCAGCGCATGCTGGCGCAATCCGATGGCCTGGTGGCGTACCGGACCTACCCGCACATCGACATGGCCGACACCGGCGAGCGCGCTGCACGCTTGCTGCGCGAGCGCCTGCGCAATGGGCGCAAGGCCGAAATGCAGGCACAACGGTTGCCTTTCCTGATTCCCCTCAATGCGCAAAGCACCTGGATGTCGCCAGCCCGCGAGGTGTATGAAGCGCTCTCCGACATCGAAGCGCAGACCGGTTGCATGTTGAGTTTCTGCATGGGATTTCCGGCCTCGGACTTTGCCGAGTGCGGTCCGGTGGTCTGGGGACACGGTGGCTCTGCGCAGCAGGCCGTAGAGCGCCTGTATGCGCGTGCCGGCGAGCCGCGGCAGTGGCGGCCTGACTTTCTGCCTGCGCACGAGGCGGTGCAGCAGGCGCTGGCGGTGGCCGAGAACCAGTCCGCTCCGGTGGTGATCGCCGACACGCAGGACAACCCTGGCGCGGGCGGTGACAGCAACACCACCGGCATGTTGCACGCGCTGCTGCAGCAAGGTGCCGGACGCCAATGGCCGGGACAGGTGGCACTGGGCCTGCTGTACGACCCCGAGGCCGCACGCAAGGCGCACGAGGCCGGCGTGGGTGCGGTGCTCGAACTCGCGCTGGGCCAGGCTGTTCCCACCTTCACAGGTCAGTCCAGCGACCCACCGCTGCAAGGGCGCTTTGTGGTGCATGCGCTCGGTGAGGACGTGTGCGAGATCAAGGGCCCGATGATGACCGGTGTGAAGGTGCGCATCGGACCGTGTGCCTGTCTGGAAATGGACGGCGTGTTGATCGCTGTGGCCAGCGGCAAGATGCAGATGCTTGACCGGGAACTCTTCCGTGCCGTGGGCATCCAGCCCGAGCAGATGAAGATTCTGGTGGTCAAGAGTTCCAACCATTTCCGCGCCGATTTCACCCCGATCGCCAGCCGGGTGCTCGTGGCCAAGGCGGCCGGACCGATGGCCGCCGACCCCGGCGACTTGCCCTGGAAAAAGCTCAGCCCACAGACCCGCACCCGCCCGTAGGAGACCCGCATGAACGCCACCGACCTGACCCAGCGCCCCGCCCACGAACTGTTACAGCTCTACCGCAGCGGACAGGCCAGTCCGGTGGAGGTCACCCAGGCGGTGCTCGCCCGCATCGAGCGGCTCAATCCCCAAATCAACGCGTTCTGCGTGGTGGACCCCGACGCTGCCCTGGCCAGTGCCCGCGCCAGCGAAGCGCGCTGGCAGGCACACCGCAGCAGTGGCGCACCGGTGGGAGAACTGGAGGGTGTGCCGACCACGATCAAGGACCTGATCCTCACGCGCGGCTGGCCCACCCTGCGCGGCAGCCGCACCATCGACCCGCAACAGGCCTGGGACGTGGACGCGCCCGCCACCGCGCGCCTGCGTGAAGCCGGTGCGGTGCTGCTGGGCAAGACCACCACCCCCGAGTTCGGCTGCAAGGGCGAGACCAATTCGCCGGCCACGGGCATCACACGCAACCCGTGGAACACCGCGCACACCCCCGGCGGCTCATCAGGCGGTGCGGCGGCAGCCGTGGCGGCTGGTCTGGGCCCGCTGGCGGTGGGCACCGACGGCGCCGGCAGCGTGCGCATTCCGGCCGCGTTCTGTGGCAATGTGGGTCTCAAGCCCAGTTTCGGCCGGGTGCCGGCTTACCCGCTCTCGCCCTTTGGCAGTGTGGCGCACCTGGGACCACACACCATGAGCGTGCGCGATGCGGCGCTGATGATGAACGTCCTCAAGAAGCCCGATGCCCGCGACTGGACCTCGCTGCCGCCAGAGTCCACCGACTACACCGTGGGGCTGGAAGACGGCATCCGCGGCCTGCGTATCGCCTATTCGCCGACGCTGGGTTACGCCAGGAATGTGCATCCCGAAATCACGGCAGCGGTGGATGCAGGGGTGCGCCAGCTGCAGGCACTGGGTGCGCATGTGGAGCAAGTGGATCCGGGTTTTGACGATCCGCTGGACATCACCACCGGTCTGTGGTTCCTGGGCGCACACACCGTCTGGAGTGGTCTCACGCCGGAGCAACAGGCCGTGACCGACCCCGACTTCCGCGCCGAGGCGGCTTTGGGCGCACAGCTGTCGGCTGCTCAGGTGCAGCAGCTGAACCTGCGCCGAGGGGCCCTGGGCTCGCACATGCGCCAGTTCATGCAGCGTTACGACCTGCTGGTCACCCCCAGCGTGGCGGTGCCGGCCTTCGAGGCGCGACCTGCCGGCACAGTGCCGATGGACCCGCAGGCCATGCTCGGCTGGACGCCGTTCAGCTACCCCTTCAACCTGACCCAGCAGCCGGCCATCACTGTGCCTTGCGGCCTGACTTCAAAGGGGCTGCCCATGGGTCTGCAGATCGTGGGGCCCATGTTTGGCGATGCCCTGGTGCTGCGCGCCGCGCGGGCCTTCGAGTCGGTGCACCCGGTGCCACGCCCGCGCATGGGCTGAGGGTTTCAGCCGGCCTTCAGACCGCTCGTGTCGATTGGTTCGAAGGCGCAGCGGCTGGGCACGTCCGGCGCGATCCAGATCTCGCGTGCGGTCGTGTTCATGATGATGCCGGCCACGCTTTCGACCCGGCCTTCTGGCGGCAATGCGGGATCCGGCGAGCGGCAGATCGAGAGGTGGCCGTCCGACTCGTCGCGCAGGAAAGTTTGCAGCGCGTCAAAGCCCAGTGGGACATTTCGGGCATGCCGCCCTGCGGTGTCCAGCCGAGGCTGGCTCGACAGCGTCTGGCCCATGGGGGCCTGTGCGCCCAGCAGGCTGTCACAGACGAAATGGTTGGTGTGCACCGCGACACCTTGCTCGGGGCGCAGTTCTGCCCAGCCTGC
>Ga0256362_1000074_pt1 | contig 11917 bp, 4 predicted proteins | sample MistaT_6_FD_189978 | JGI IMG/M metagenome (GOLD analysis project Ga0256362, IMG submission 189978) | Metatranscriptome of freshwater microbial communities from Mississippi River, Louisiana, United States - Miss_Atlam_RepA_8d (Metagenome... | ecosystem: Environmental > Aquatic > Freshwater > River...
ATCATGACAGCCTCAGCATTTGGGGCGGTTCATCGTCGCTATCAGCATTTAGAACGTCCCTATTGGAGGCCGCGCCTTCACGATGATGACGCGCAAGAGCGAAAGTTGTCGCCAGTTCCTGTGAAGGTACGGGTGCACCGAGGCTGGCGAGCGTTTCCAAAGTCAGCCGGCGCGCAGCGTTGGATCGTAGTGGCGGAGGCGAAAACACGTCATCTTCGTCGCTGTTCTCATCACCCATTGTAGTGGGGCGGGTGGCCGCCGGCTGCGGGACTCCAGGGCTCAGCAACGACGGCATGTCTTCCATGAAGGATTGTAAAAGAAGTGGCGCATCATCGTCGAGGCCACGTAAGCCAGCTCGCAGAGGCGGAATGTGGTCGCCGCCTGGTGACGCGTTGCGCTCCCGCACATCATCAGCCATGGCTGCATGGTTTGGTGGGCGTGGACGCACCACCACTCGAGGGGGAGAAAGCGGGTCGTTCTCAAGCAGCTGCGGCGATGTCCGCGGGACGGGTGCGCTGAGCGGAAAGTCTTGTGCGGAGCCCTGAAGGAGGACAGGCATCGGGGGCGAGAGCGGCGAGGAAGGCGAGGCATCGGACGGTGAGCTGTAGAAGGGGTTCTCAGTCTTGCGCGTCATCCCTGTGGATGACGCAGGAAACGTCACATGCGGCATTTCGTCAATGTCGTCCATATCGTCTACATCATCAGCCCACACTCCTCGATGCCGTGCTGCCGCTTGGGACATGTGGCGCGCGTTTCGGTTCGCGTGAACGGACGCGTCCAGAGGTATCTCCCCGATTCCGATACTTGCCACCGAGGGGCGCTGTGTCTGTCTGCCAAGTGCACGCCGCTGCAAGTGTTCATCCACGAACTCAGCCCCATCGTCGTGATCGTCGCTTGACTCAAGGTGGCTGCCGCGGGCGGTTGCGTGACGCAACGGATCGGCATCTGCAAGCACTGGACGGCGGCCTGCAGACATAGGATGCGCTGCACTGCTCCCAACCTGACGTCGGACGCTCCTAGCGATGGATATGGTGCGTTGCGGAGTTCGTGCAGTGGCAACCTGCGGTCGTCGAGAGGACGCTGAAGTACCTCGCGGGCCTGCAGCGGTGGATGGCGCCCAGGGCGAGTCTGCAAGGCTCACTGAGCGCGCAGAGCCCGCGAGACTTCCATCGGCTGCTGTCGGAGTGTGATGGTCTGTGATGCCTGCCATCGGAAATACATCAACGGCAACAGGGGGTGCAGCATCATCGTTGAAAAGTTCTCCGTCCACATGTTCTGGAGATAGCATTGCGCCAGACATGTTGGGATGGCCATGTTGGGAAAGTGAGCCGGACATGTTGTGCGATGAGGCTGGATTGAACAGCACAGGCATCACTTCCTCATCGAAAAAGCCGCTCATCGCAGCGGCCGCATTCCACTCCGATGAAAGTTGGCTTGCAAAGGACAACTCGTGCGCGTTCATCACGTGCGGTGTGAACGGATGGACCGACATGGCTCGAGACTGTCCGAAGACAGGCACGCTGTCCGCGCGAGCAAGGTCCCCAAATGAGCGATCGCTATGTGAGAAGGGCAGGGGTGGTGGGAGGTCGTCATCGAGGTCCTCAATAGGTGGTAAATCCGATGTCTCCTGCCACTTTTCCAGTTCGTTGATTTCGTCAAAGGCATCCGGGAACGCCTTGGGCATGTGATCGGCGTCCCATGGCAGATTGAGGGGTACAGACCCGCTCGCCAGTAGTGGATTAATCGAAGCAGGCGAGGAGTGTGGCTCATGCCAATCATCGGCATGGCCGTCATCGCCAAATGGATCTTTGGACTCGACGACTAGAAGGCCGTCGTTGGGCTGCAAACGCTCATTGGTTTCGTTATCCCACAAGTCGAACACGTGACTTTCGTTACTTACGCTACTGAGCTCCATCGCAGAAGCCATGGAAAGTTTTCCTTGACTGGACATATCGTCGGAGTCGTCGTCTGCGCTGTCGGATTCATGTGTCACGAAGGATGTTTCGCTCGCGGGCTCGCGTCCGCCTTCTACATCGCCCATCTCATCGCTGCTGGAAGAAGTGTCTTTGGCAGACTGCATGTCGAGGGCATCGGGGGAGGCATCTGCACGAAGGTCGTTCTCCGTGGGCACCTCCTTCGGGCTGGTGCTGGGTTCGGGCAGCGGCACCATCTCCGACGGTTTTTCACCTGGCAGGGTGATGGAAACAGAACGACGCCGGGGCTGTACGCTCCCCTTCAGGAGGCGTGACGGGTCGCGCTGCGAGACCATCATGAAGTCCACATCGGCGCTGTTAACCTCTTCTCCGAGACCTGTCTGGTCTCCGTCGTCTGTAGTGATCAATATTTGCGGCTCGAGCGGTGAACGAGCAGACACAACAGCGCCTTCGGCACCCAGGCGGATCAGCGAAGATCGGCGTCGTGCGCGACTCAGCCGGCGTAGGTCGCCGGTGAGCTTGCGCATATCTTCCGTCATGCGACGTACAACGCGACTGGACTTACGTTGCTTGTCATCATTATCGGGATTGAGGTCGTCACCAAAGAACTTGGAGCCGCGGCGCTTCTTGTCCTTCTTATACAAGAAAAAGTCCATTGCCGCTTTGATTGTGCTCTTGCGGCGATTGACAATTTCCTTGTCGCTAAGGTCCGTGTGGCCTTCACGGCGCAGCTGCGCTTCAGCCTCCGCCTTCTCGGCTGCCTCATCCATTTCCACGCGGCGCTTGATATCTATGTGTGCGGGAGGCATGATGCGCCAGGCAGGACACAACTTTTTCTGGATATTGTACACGCGCTGTGAAATCGCAGGCCCAATGGTGTAATACAGAGTAGTGAGCGTATTCCAGCTTTCCCGAAGCAGGACGGAGCTCATGATAGCCATCGTCAGCGCGTTCACGGCCATGATAAGCAAACCGAATGGTGTGCGCATGTTCTCATTGAGGAGAATCATGTACGAGCCGTTCAGCGTGATGTACAAGCAGGTCAGTGACAGGCATTCCACACGTTGAAGCATGGGATTCTGGAACGGATGGTTCCACACGGTCAACACCAAAAGGACGCCGATTAGATACAGCGCGTACACAATTTGCAGCTGCGGTGTCTTTATGAGGACCGAAATGCTGACAAAGAGGAACTTTCGGGTAAGCACAACGGATTCCCACCACCACGTGCTACCCAAGGACGTTGCAGGAACGTAGCCAGACAACATGAAAGATAACCACTGCAGTACGGTCGCCTCATCTTTGAGCTTCCGCAACAACTTGACGGCCACGATGCCCCCCAGAGGTACACCAAATCCGTAAATGAACAACAGCATGAGGGCAGCCCGAACAAAGAGTTTGTACAGACCCGAATCGCACGACAGCGACCGATCAGCATGAAGGACCTCAATGACGGTGTGCACACCATTAGGAACCGGCGGCCCGAGGTCCATTTGGTCACATTGCGTCATCAGCAGACAATACTGTACGATCGTCGGATGAAACATGAATAGTACGATGAGCAGGGTCAACGTCAGCACTCGGGCTCCCGTCACCGGGGGCTCAGGGAGCAGTTCTTCTTCCGAAGACTCGCTGTCAGACGTCATGTCACCATCCATGGACGAAAAGCTCATGAAAGAACGACGAAGTTTCTGAAAGCTTTGAAGGGTTTGTCCGGCAAACTCCATTTCGGCTTCGTGTTCCTTCTCTGCGCGTTCAATGGCCTCACCGTGTTCACAAGGCGACTGCCTATCGATGGCCTCAGGAAGCGGGACAAGCTCACTGAAAAAGACACCGTCAACGGGAGGAGCACGCTGTAGAGCGCCGTCACCTAAATTCAACTTGAACAACTCGGCGAATTCCGAAACTGCTCCTGGTGCAATCTTCTTTGGCTCACTTTGCACAGCGACTGCATCTGCCAGGTCTTCAGCAGGCTGAGGTGGCACGCCGGCTGGCGCGATTGCGGGAGACTTATTGGTGCCCATGGAGGATCCCATGCCGCGCCGAGCACTGGGCCCTTGCCTAACCGCATCAATATCACCTCGTGTCACAAGATCGGCATGACTGACAGGGATACCGGGATCAAGCAAGAGATCGATGTCGCGAAGTTTCGGCAGACGTGCCCAGGTCACCGCCTCTCGGCGAGAGTCCTCAATGTGACGCAGCGCCTCTGCTAACGTTTCTGGGGAGTCTGTCTTGCGAATATGTTCCATGCGCTCCTTCCGCGTTCGATGCTCCTCCATGACCTCGGGTGACTGAAGATGCAGCTCGTCTCTTGTCGCGAACACAACGTCTTCGTCTGACACAGATGACACTTCCGCGTCTGCAATCCCGATGCTTGTTAGCTTGTGCGTTTCCACGTCGACATCGTGGATTTGTTGCCAGAGGAGGAACGTGCTTTCCGTAATCAAGGTCTTGCCCCACCCACAGCGCTTGCCTTCCTCTTGCACTGCCTGCAGCTGCTCAACTAGCGATTGGCGCTGCACTTCAAGTTGGCGGAGACGAACAGCGTTCTGAGTCTTCTTGTCGAGCAAAGAAATTTCAGCAATCGCCAATTGGTCACTTAATACTGGGCGCTGATCATTCGTGAAATTCTTTTCTTTGCCGTTGAATTGCGTGTCATTTTCGTCGTCGGAATTGGCGTCAACTCCACGCAGTTGCCTTACTTCGCGCATTTGCTGAAGCAAAATATGATGTTCATTGCGCATACTGTCCAAGAACTTGTGCACAAAGTATAACAAGGACAGAAAAAGAACCGCTGTAGGGAGCACGACGACACCGGTCCAATATTGGTAGAAGGATCCGTTCAGTGCGCAATCAAAGTCATTGAACACGAGGGGGTCACTTTGACTGCTCTGCTTCTGCGAGCTGAACATTTTCATCACGAAGGACGGGAAGGGGACAGCAAAGTTGATGACGGTGCTCGACATCTGCAAGTAGTTGAGGATGAGCTTGATGAGGGCGTTAAGAGGTTTGGAACCTTGAGATTTGAGCGAAGACTTCACCATGAACCCAATCAAGCACATGAAGGCAATCGATATAAACAGCACAGCAAAGGCCGATCGTGCCTTCGGGGGACACTTTGCGCACACAGAGGCCGACGCCTTTCCATAACCGGGATCGCAGGAGGAGCATCGCGGTCCGAAGCTGCCCTTGCGACACTGGCCGTCAATGCATGACCCGGCGGCTCCAAAAGGCTGCCCACACGGGAACAGAGTTGTAGAATACTTGTTCGGTCTCCAGTAGCCCGGCTTCACGGAGTACTCGACAGTGCCGTTGCACACGGCCCCTTCCGGGCAAGTAATGCAGTTCAGCGTACCTGCGACCGCTAGCTCCAGGTTGGCACCCATGCAAGGGGCGATGTTGATGCGCCGTGAAATCCCCATGCGCACGTGAGGTGCCTCCGGAGCGTAGAAGAGAATCGGGTATGAGAACCCGTAGTATCCGCGGACGGCAATACCATTGAAGGCAAAATTACCCGATCGCTGAGATGCTGACGTTGACACGTTTTTACCGTTAAAGAATTGAACAGACGTAACCAGCGACACACGGGTAACACGGTCAGAGCGAGTGGGATTGACAATCCAGTTTGATGCAGCATCGACAACTTGCACAATCGGTTGCTTGCCGAGAATGGGCAGCTCGTTGAAGGTCACGTTCGATGGTTCTTCCACCACGTGAATGGCAAACGGCTCGCCAGGTTCGACTGCAAAGATGACAAATGTCTCGAGTACGCCAGTCTGGATCCTTATGACACCCATACCGACGCGCGGTTCGATCACGGCTATTCCAGCAACATCCACCCGTCCCTCCGCGAAGGCGAGAACATCGTCAGCCTCCATGAGGGCCTTTGGCAGAAGGGGGTTCTCCTCCACAACACCTGTAATGCCGTTCGTGTACCGAACAAAGCGGGTGCGCACGGTGCGCACGTCGCCGTCATATGGACCCAACGGGTTTCCGAATTGATCCACCACGGCAATTTTTGAAGTTTTGAGCATCACGGCCTGGCCGCTCGGGTAAAGGACTGTCTCCTGTGGACTCTCCACAACAAGTCGAGCGGGCGGCCCGGCGATATTGAAGGACACGGGAACTGTGGTGAACACATGTCCGTCGTGAGAGTACCGAATGAATGCGGGGGGAAAAGTGCCGCGTGCGACAGGTGGTTGCACACATGTTGCGCGATACGACGTATCGACGAGGGCTGGCGCCTCAGCGATTACTCCGATGGCGTCTTCCCAGCGACACGTGGCACCGGTGGAATCCATGAAGCCCACACCAGCAAGTTCCACGGAAACGTTTCCGAGGTAAGTGCCGTAGTTAATATCAGCTCGACCGATCACGTTTGCGGAATTCAACGTGACTGTGTCTTTTCGGAACACGATGCGCTGGTTCTGAGTGAAGTCACGCCCATCCAGTGAGACTTCCACCATTGTAGACGGGCAGGCCTGCTCGTCGGCATACCTCGATATTTCACATACGACAGTATTCTTGTCCACGAAGGTGGCTGGTGCGTATGTGAGGTTCGGAGGGTTGCCGAACTGACATGACAACGAAGGGGTATCAATAAAATTGTCGCCAGTGATTACAATGGGTGTGGTGCCGTAGGCGTCCACAACCGAAGGTGAAAGGCGTGCCACGGCCCACAACGTTAGCTTCATCACCGAGAGAGACTTCGGTTGCGCAACGGAAACAAGAAGAGTGCCAGAATGTTCGTCTAAATTGAATTCGCGCGCGATCTCGCGATCGCTGTAGCCAACGACGTTAAGGCCGATAGTTCCTCTTAGCTTCAGCATTGACTGCGCAGGCTCAGCCAAAAGCTTGTAGATAGTCGAGGGTTTGTTGTCTACAAACGCCGAGAGATAAACGAATCCTCCAGTTGCTGAGGCAACTGTCGCGGAAACAGTGACCACGTTGAGCCGAGTGAGCCCCAGAAAGACCCATGTAGAGGCCACGAAGTGCAACCCAGTTTCATTATATCGTAGAAGCACACTAATAATTCCAACTTCTTGCCGAATGAAAATGACAACATGATCGCTGTCAAAGGCCTGCGCGGCGATGGCAGACAGACACGCGCCGCGACACTCCGAGATGAGGGAATTTGCGTGAATGAAAGCTGTGGTATCGATACTATCCGTGTGAAGATTGTAGTACACTGCGGCCCACCCTTTCAGACTACCGATACCCAAAAGCATCAAACCAGGCACGTTTCCAAGCGAAACCTGACTCACACCAAGCATCGTACTCAAGGCATCAGGTCCTCGACTGAAAAAAACTCCTCCACCAGGATTCTTTGCGGTGAAGCAGTAGATATGGGTGGATTTGTACACCGCACACGTACCATTTTCCCCATCGAGAAGATTCGGGAACGGAAACGACTTGACAATGTAGTTCTGCGTCGCTACACCTGATTGCTGGAGCAGTCGTCGCCCACCAATCGATGTGTTGCCGACTACGATCCCATCTTTGTCTTCAACACGGAGGCCACGTGGCGCCACACGGCGACGACTGCTTCCTGCGATCTTGCGCTTGGTACTGCTTGTGGATACGGAAAATGATGGTGAGGAAGTTACAGAAGTCGTTCGCGATTCAAAAACTACACCAAGTTCCGGCGGTGTTGCAAGCGTCATGTTGACGGTTTCATTGAAGTTGGGTCGAGATCTTGACACGCCGATCATGTTGCAACCGCATTCTAATGGAGACTGGAGCAAAAAGAAAATAATATCTTCGAGCAGAATGAAGTCGACGGCAGGGACAGGAAGCGTCCGATAGGCGACTAGCTCCGACAATGACTCATTCGTGTAGATCAATACCGGTGAACCAACCACATAAACATATGAAGTAAATTGTGTGTCCACAAATGTCAACCCCGTCGTTTGATCGATTACGACGGGGAGTTGAAGAACGGTGGTGCTCGCGGTATCAACTCTGGTGATCTGCACATTGAGCACATTGCAAATTTCTCCGACGTAGTCATCCTGGCAGATGTCACAAGTTGTGCCCTGCCAATAACCGTCTTCATCGTTGGCAAAACAAATACATTCTCCAGTCGCCTGTTTACAGTCGCCATGTCCACTGCACCGACATGGCAGGGCACATTGCGAACCCCAGTAAAATCGCTTGCACGTGACACACCCGGTGCTGGGCATGACCCAGTGTTGAAGCACGTCGTCTCGACAAACACACGTGCCCTCTTTGGTGCACATGGCATGTACCAAGAGGTCACGTTCGCGACAGAGGTCCGGAGTGCAAAAGACCTGGCAGCTTTCCCCATACCAAGTGTCGTCACATTTGCAGGTTCCTGTGTCATATTTCTCACCATAGGTGCACACGCCATGACCTTCGCAAGGTTGACCCAACTTGTTCATACCGGGGCATATGTGGTCACACGAAGAACCACTCCAGTACTTCTTGCACATGCATGTTGAATTCGAAGTGACACCATTGTGACAGACGGAGTTACAGTCGTTGCGCAGGTCCCAGTTACCAGGTACGCATCCGAGGCAATCACGTCCCGAGAAGTTTCCGTAGCATTTGCAAGTGACATTTTCCTGATGACAGAATCCACGGTTGTTGCACGGGAACTCGGCACCGCCAGGGCATGCCTTGCTGCAATTCGCAGTTCCCCATCCACGCGCACAGTCGCAAGTCCCGTCCCCATTCCTGCCGTCAAAGCACACACCATGGCCTGCACATATGTTGTCCGCACCGCCTGGGCACTCGATCTCGCAAGTTACGCTGGCGTAACCAGGATCACACGTGCACAAATTGTGTACATTATCGCAGGCACCATGATCAAAGCAGGGGAGCTCGGCAGGTCCAGGACACCATAACTCACAGTTGACCCCAGAAAAACCAGCCAGGCAAATGCAAGAACCGTCATTTAGACGACCTTCGCGACACACTCCATGCGTGCTGCAAATACTGTTGGCAGCTAAACCAGGGCACTCAATCTCGCAGTTGATGCCAGCCAATCCAGCAGATGGACAGAATTCCTTGCCATCGCAAACCGTTACATCGCATGATCGTCCACAATATCCAAATTGACATTGGCACAGACCCTCGAAGCATGCCCCGTGACCAGTGCACGGCTCATCCTGACCGGTGATAGTGCTGAACCCCAAGGGGCACGCGATTCGGCATGAAGAACTGGCGTAGTACCGATCACAAACGCTGCAATTCGGACCTGCCCAAAAGCCTTGCTTGGGATTCATGAAACATGTGCACGTTCCGTTGCGCTCGCAGACGCCGTGAAACATGCAAGGGGAGCGCACGCCACCAGGGCATTCCATATCGCATGTGTATCCCGCATACCCTCTCGTACACACACACCCGGTGCCGTTGCGACCATGTGAACACACGCCACGCAACGCGTTACAGTTGCATTGACTATCGCACTGCATGCCGTAACTATTGAAATCGCAGTCGCTGCACATGAAATCGCTCCAACCAGGAAGGCAATTGCATGCAGCCACGAACCCGTCAAAATAACAAGCGCCATGAGAACTGCACACATTGTCGTTTTCATCCACAATACAAGATAGCGAACAATCCTCTGAAGTGTGGTGGTCATCGCATTCGCATAGACCTGCACCTAGTTGGCCGTGGAGACAGACGCCAGTGGAATGGCAAGATTCCAGCAGTGGGTCATCGAAGGAAACTCCAGGACAGGGTTTGAAACATCCAAGCCCAAAGAAACTCTTGTGACAATCAAGGCACAGTTCCCCACCCCAGTATCCCCTGTCCCCATCTGCATAGCACTGACAAGTACCTTTTCCCAGTTGGCCAAACAGACAGACTCCGTGACCACCACAATACAGCCCGTCTTTTGTCTTTGGACACTCCGTTTGACATTCCTCACCGAAGTAAATCGATGCGCAGTTAGAACACGCGCTGTCCCCCCAGTAACCTGTTGACATCGTGTTGTTGCATGTGCACAGTCCTGAACCTGAGCGACCCATTGAGCAGACTCCGTGAGAGCTGCACGGATCACAGAAGCCACCCGGGCACACACCTGTACAACTGTAGCCAAAATATCCATACTTGCATTCTTCGCATGCTGCCCCTGCCCATGTGCCAGTCTGCGATGACACCCCACACACACATGTGACGAGCCCTGGATCACAGTAGCCGTGTCCAGAACACGCAACCCACTTGCCTGCATCGTTGAATCCAAATGGGCACTGTTTGTCGCACTTCGGGCCATACCAGTCTGTCAAACATGATGCACAGCTGACTCCCTGCCACATTCCACCCGCGGAACGATCACACACGCAGCTTGAGTTGCTCTGAATGCACGCGCCATGCAGGTTGCACGGGGTCTGAGAGCCGCCCGGACATACAACACTGCAGTCGAGAGCGCTGTAGCCGTACTCACACACACACTTCCCTGTCCCTGTACAGACTCCGTGCCCAGCGCACGGACGCTCTCGACCACCAGGGCATTCATTCTCGCAGGCGAATCCCCACATTCCGAGATCACAAATGCACTTTGTTGCGGACACACACGTTCCTGAGAAAAAGCAAGGACTTGAAATTCCGCCTGGGCAGATGTCTCCACAATCATTACCAGTGTAACCTGTTTGACAGAGACAAACCCCACTTCCCCATGGTCCGTCGTTGCAGGTCCCGTGAGCAGAGCACACTCCAAACCCTCGATTGGGACAATCAAATTGACATGTGCGGCCCCACTTACCAGGGCAAGTTGCGCAGTTAACAGACTGTTCGCACGCGATTCCACAAAAACCCAAATCGCAGAAACAGTATCCATCGTTACATGAGCCTGATCCTGAACAGATTTGGTCCGTAGTGGGATGCCGTGGGCAGCGTGCGGCACATGACGCTCCACTGTACCCTTCCAAGCACTTGCTACATGCACCACCGATCCAAAACCCTCTGACGTCGTCGTAGAAGCATGTGCAGCCAAATTTATTGCAAACTCCGTGACCATTGCAAGGATTTCCCACGCCGCCGGGGCACGCAGCCTCGCACTGCACACCAGTGTATCCCAGCAGACACGTGCAATTCCCACTATCCCGTTCGCAGACGCCTCGGCCAACTCCTGAGCACGGAAGATCTGTTCCACCAGGGCACACGCGGTTACAGCTTTCGCCCCAATAGCCAAGCTTGCATGATGCACAGGTCTCACCACCAAAGTACCCATAACCCGGATCGCCGTAGCACACGCACACACCTTTGCGCAGATCACAACCGCCATGCCCACTGCACGTTACCGGAGTCGAACCCTGCGGAGCCCATTTGGGACACAAATACTCCAAGGTTGGTTCGTATCCGATGGTGATGTTTGACACGGTCGTGATTCCAAAGATATTAGTGACCGAAATCTTTAATTTTTTTGCCATAGCCGGGCCAGCCTGTGCAGTTCAACTCGGTGTTACGCTTTTCAAATGTATCGCCCACATGCATCAGTGTGTCGCACTCGACGTGATTCGTATTCTTCAGTGGGGGATCTGGAGTGGGGTTCGCGGGAAGAAATTTCAGTACAGCACCTCCAGGTCCAAAGTTGTCACCTAGAATAGTAATTGTGCGACGACCTTCGAGGGTGCAGTTGAACAGGTACGGATCGAGCGAGTTGCAATAATCCAAGTCCTGGATGCTGACTTTGTGCACCTCCGGGATGGGCGGGAAGGAAAATGCAAAGCGTGGCACGTCCTTGTACAGGCTGGGGAGATACTGGTACATGCGCCCAGAGTCATCATTGTACACAATGAGCTCGTTGTCGAAGCCCTCTCCAAGACAGTACGCATACACGATCTCGTTGGGGTGTTCGAAATCGTGCCATGTCCGCATGCACTCGTTTGCGTCAAGAAAAACTCGTGAGCGACCACGCGCGCCAAAGTTTCGACCAAAGATTGTAAACGTTACTGGCGTGCGCGGTTCACACCACACATCGCCAGCGAACTCTGAGGAGGTCTGCAAGACGCAAG